>Ga0315308_1000958_pt1 | contig 16606 bp, 6 predicted proteins | sample TDP3_MG_FD_203078 | JGI IMG/M metagenome (GOLD analysis project Ga0315308, IMG submission 203078) | Freshwater sediment microbial communities from Lake Towuti, South Sulawesi, Indonesia - TDP3 | ecosystem: Environmental > Aquatic > Freshwater > Lake > Sediment | place: Indonesia: South Sulawesi... | reverse complement strand
GATTGTAGGTCAAATTCTCGGCGTACGGATTTTCTGGATTGGAAACTGTTACGCGGTATTCCAGCGTGGACCCGGGCATGCCCACTTGATAATCTGGCAAAACGTACATGCTCACGCCGGGCCCTGCTTGGGCCAAGGAGCAGGTGCTGTACAAGCCGACCGTTGTCTTTCCAGTTGACGCGAAGTAAAGTGAGCCAATCCCGGTCGTGGTGTCGACATCGGCGATGATTTGGTAAACTGCGCCTCCGTAGTTATTTGTATCGTCGGATATTTGATCATCTTGGAAGTAATATTCTACGCCGAGCCCCTTGAGGACCTTGTTCTGAACTTTATTGTAGTTGTAGCCCGAAAAATCAGAGGCCTCCATGATAACGAATCCCTTGCCTCCCTCGACGAAATTTCTGATCGCTGTAACTTCAGCATCCGCTATCCTAGTTGGGTCCCCACCTGTGTAGCTGTCGCCTTCCTCCATCTGGGCTATGACAAAGATATCGATATCGTCGGGATCCAGCAAGGTCGAGGTTATAGGCTGCGTGCTGTCAGGCGTGACCGTGTAACCTAAGATCCCGAGCTCTGTGATAAGGTCGGAACATTGCATAACGTTATTATAGACGTTATGCCCCTCGTACCATAGCACCTCTGTCGCGCCAGGCACCATCCACTGAAACGCTACGTCAAGCAATTCTGCAAAACCACCTGGGTTAGTGGTGGCGTTCCACCTGCCATTGCGGCATGTGGAAGAAGCGCCCATAGCGAAGACCCCGCCGGTAGTACCGATCCTTTTAGCTACCATATTCACCGGTCGGTCGCCTTTCTTGTACTCCAGCCAGCCAGGAGACCCAGCTTGGTTCACGGTTATAGCGGTTCCCTTGGCTCGGACGACGATTTCGTCTGGGTCGGGTGAGGCGGAAACTGGGCTAACGGATAGAAGCGATATGGTCAATAAGGTAGGTAACATTAACGAAGCAACTATCAAAGTCAATAATAAGGCAGCTCCAAAGCGTCCAGCTCTCACTCGTTTCCTCCTCTGTAATGTTCCGATTTTCCAAAAGAGATTAACAATCTGGCTATATAAATATTGTCAAAAATACTCGACTTCTGCATGGCATCACACCCACTTTTTGGAGGGTCTTCGCTCCTTCCCCGGGTCGGGGCGAAAAGGCCGCGGGGTAAGCAGGCTCTGCTTCGAAGGACGTGACTGGTTCAAGTTCATGCTTGAGAACATGCCTCTCCGACGCGAGCGAAGGAATGTCGGGGAGATCGTTCCCTTCTTCAGCAGCAGCGTGACCGCGATTGCCCCCCCTATCGCCGCTCCCCCAACTCCGATTGGTAAAATGGGGAATGGGGCCTTTTTACGTGCCTCCGCCGTGCACGTGGCGGTATCGCTCGCCGAGGGATCACTCCTTGAGGTCGCGGTAACCGTTATCGTCGTCGAGTCGCCATCGGTCGCGTCGCTCGGCACGGTAACGCTCACGGTTGTGGTGCGGTTCTCATCGGCTGGGACCGTCAGCAGCCTTTCCAAGAGCATGGCCCCCCAGCCCGCGTTGTCGCTCACGGTCAAGTCATAGCTATCCTCGGCCTCGCCGGTATTGGCGACCACGACGGTGAACGTGACATTCTCCCCGAGCGAACCGGTTTGGCTTTCGGGCGAGATCGAAATCTCAACCTCACGGATGATGGCGCGAGCCGTGCAGCTAGCGCTGTTTTCATAGCCGGTCCCGGATGCCCTCACAGTTATCGTCGTCGAGTCGCCTTCGGCCGCGCCGTCCGGGATCTCGATGCTGAGCTGGATGCCTGTTCTCGAAGCCCCTCCGGCTAACTGGAAAGACGTGACCGAGAGGGTTGGGCCCCATCCCTTCGTGTCGGAGGCGGTCAAATAGAATGTGTCCGCGCCCGTGCCAGTATTTGGGACGGTTACGTCGAAGTTGAGCCTTCTGCCCGGCGCGCCTAAATTGGTTGTCGGCGAGATCGATACCTCTACACCTCTTACAACCGGACCGGTGACGAGCGCTATGCACGAGTTTTTAGCGCTTACGCTATTATCGGTCTGTGAGGTTGCTGTGACTGTTATGTTGTTCCGTACGCCGCTCGCCGCGTCCTCCGGGATGATGACGGTAAGCATCGACCACCTGGGTCTACCCACGGGTGTGGTGAGAATATTTGGTGAGAGCGCCAAGTCCCAACCCAAGTTGTCTTGGACCGTTAGGAGATAATTATCCAGAATATCGCCCGTGTTCATGACGGTCACGTTGAATGTGAGGTTCTCCCCAGCCAAGCCGCTTTTACTTTCAGGTAAGATCGAAACGTCGATGCCCAAGACTCCGACGATCGTTAAGGAGTAACTCACATCGCCGAGCCCTTCTATCGACTCCACTGCAACTGTCACCCTGTCCTCCGTGCCGCGTGCAGTATTCTTCGGTATGGTAACGTTCAGCACCGCGACCTTTGAATCCCCTGAAGCGAGCACGAGCACCGAGGGCGAGAGGCTTAGCGGCCAACCTGCGTTGTCAGAAGCATTTAACACGTAGGCATCACTCAATTTTCCTGTATTACTTATGGTCACGATGTATGTCAGCGTCCTACCTGACAGACCCACTTGGTTCTCAGGAGAAACGGATATCCGCACTTCCAGCGGCGGCACCGGCGGTTCCTCCTCAACCAAGGTAGTGGGGCTGTAGATACCGAGCACCGTCTTTCCCGTCGCCTTCTGATATGCTTCACCTATTTCGGTAGCAGCGTTTACCTCGAGGATGTAACTATAATAAGTCCAAGTGATGGGGTCATTCAGTGTATCGTTTTGGAAGTGGAATGGGACATCGAAGCCCGCGAGGATCTTGTTGCTCACACTGGCGAAGTTATATCCAGCATAGTCGGCGTTGTTGATCACGAGCAAACCCCCGCCGGCGCTGACGAAGTCGACGAGCGCGTCGACATCAGAGTTAGGCAGTAGGCTTGGATTGCCGCCAGTATATTGGCCGCCGGTCGGAGGGGGGCCGCTCCCGCGAGGGAGCTGTAACCCGGGTGTGACGATGATATCGTAATCGCTGAGGTTGATGGCTGAGATTGGCTCGGTGGTGTCCGTAGTTACCGTGTAACCGAGCGCCTTGAGCGCATCTCCCAATTGGGAAGCATTGCCAGTGATCTTTTGATCAGCGTATACGCCATATCCTTCATACCAGAGCACTTTCTTCGCACCTGAATTCATCCACTGGAAGGTTTTGTCGAGCAGGACGTCGAGGCGCGGGCCTGGGTTGGTTGTAGCGTTCCACCTTCCATTCCTTAGCCCAGCGGCGATGCCGAGGGCGGCGATCCCCCCACCTTCATACTTATCCACAAACATGACTGGCGGGTAGTCGCCGGCCACGTACGGTTTCTCCGGCGGGGGACCCTTACCCTGGTCGCCATCGATGTTGTAAGCGGTTTTGCTCCCGTAAACAGTTGCGCGAAGCGCTTCCCCTATTGCCTCGCAGTGTTCTTCTGCGCGCACCTCCGAATTCTCCCTCGAGACAGCAGTGACGGTTATTTCGTCACTCTTGCCCGATACAACGTTCGTAACCCTTAGGACGGTTCCCCTGCGACTCAACCCGGGGACTACCAGCACGTTCTCCAAGAGAGCTAGGCCCCAGCCAGCGCTATCACTAGCTGCCAGCTTGTAGCTGTCATTTTCGGTGCCGATATTCTTAACCACGACGAGATACTCGAGCGTTGCCCCAGAGACCCCGCTGTTGACCTTGGGCGAGATCGAAACACTGACTCCCCTCGTCGGGGCGGCGGTCGCGACACAGTTCTCGGATTCCCTTTTCGTGGGGGCACTCCCCGGGATAACGGTGACCATTACATTATCCCTCATGCCACTGGTCGCTTCCTCGGGTATCGCAACTCTTAGTGTCATTATCCTGCTCTCGCCGGGCGCGACATTCTCGAACCTATTCTGCGAAAGCGATAGCCCCCATTTCTTGTTGTCGCTAACCTCTAAAGTATAGTTGTCCTCTTTGATCCCTACGTTCTTGACCATCACTACAAAGGTGAGGTTATCTCCGGGCCCTGCGCTATCCACGCTTGGCGAGATGAATAACTTGACAGTTTCCGCCTGGGCTATGCTGCTGACTTCTTTCTTCACCCAATCCATCCCTAGGTGTACTTGGGACGGCGCCGACACCTGAACGGTCAAATTATCCATCATGCGGTGCTTGGCATCATCTGGAACCATGACCCTCACTTTGGTCGTTGTACTTTCGCCCGACGGGATGGTAAGCTGATAATAATCTAACTTCGGCCCCCAGCCAGCAGTATCGCTAGGCGGAGGTAAACTGTATGTCGTGGGTCTGTCTTCGTCGCCCGTGTTCTTAACCGTCAGGAGGTAAACGATGGTCTCCCCGGGGGAACCCCTCTGGTAGCTTGGCGAGATTGAGACCTCCATGTCCACGAGGGCAGCGCGGGCTATGCAGCTCGTGGTACCGATGAGCGTGTTGTCGGTCTGAGAGGTCACGACGACGGTTATTTTATCTTCCGTACCTGGCTCTGCGTCGTAAGGCATCTTAACACAAACTAACCAATTCTCAACTACACCAGCGGGCACCGTCCGGGTGGGCTCCGGCAGCAGCCTCAGGTTCCAGCTGAGATTATCGGCAATAGTCACAGTGTAAGTGTCGCGTAGGGTACCCTTATTCGTGACCTTCACGGGGTATTCGAGTTCGTAATGATAAACCCCGCGTAACAGGCTCGGCGAAACTGACATCTCGAATGCGAGCACACCTGACTGGGCCACGCAGCTCGCGTAGCCGCTAACCCGCCTGTCGGTCTGAGAGGTGGCGGTAACAATTATGAGATCCTCCGTGCCTGGCTTTGCAACCTCAGGTCCAGGCACCTCGACGTAGAGCATCGCGCTCCTGTTTTCCCCAGCGGGCACTCCCAGGAGGAGGCTCCCCACGAGCCTCAGGTCCCAGCCGAGGTTATCGTGAGCCGTCAGGGTGTAATTGTCAGGTTGGGCGCTCTTGTTCGTGACCGTCACGGTGTATTTGAGGTCGTACTTACCCCAGATGTTTTCATCGGGCCCTCCCCTCTGCATGCTCGGCGATATCGCAATTCCGACCTCCCTGAGAATTGCATGCGCCGTGCAGCTGGCGGAGTTCTCCACCGCGCTATCCTTCAAGGAGGTGGCCGTAACCCTTATGTTGTCCTCGGTGCAGGGCACCGCGTCCCCAGGAATCGTGACGTTCAGCGTTGCCGTCCGGTCCCGATTTTCCGCCACGTTCTCAAATCGATTTTCGGAAAGCGATAGGACCCAGCCGGCGTCGTCGCTCGCCGTCAGGGCATAGTTATCTGGAACGTTTCCGGTGTTTCTGAGGGTGACCGTGTAGCTGAGCTTCGTCCCAGCTGGGGCACTTTGGGGGCTCGGTGAGATAGATACTTTCACCCCGCGCCTCGCTCCCTCAGCGTGAGCTATGCACGTGTCGTTATCGCTTACGTTCGGATCCGTTAGCGAGGTAGCAGTAACCTTTATGTTGTCCTTGGTGCTGGGCACCGCGTTCTCGGGCACTGCGACGCTGAGCGTGGTGGTCCTGCTCCCGCCGGGCCGGACGTTCTTAAACAGGTAATTATCTAAAGTCGGTCCCCAATTCTCGTTGTCGGTGATAGTCAGGGTATAGTTGTCATCAAATCCGCCTGTGTTCTTGACCGTAACACTGTAATTGAGCGTCGTCCCAGGCAGGTCGCTTTGGTAGCTCGGCGAGATCGATACGGCTACGCCCCGACCGAGCACGCGCACGGTGATGTACGGGTTCGGTGGGGTATATGATACGATGGTCGACTCCATGACGTCTATGGTGCCTGTAATGATGATCGGGTGGTTGTCCGTGGCGACGTGCGGCACGCCCCCGATGCCCGACGCTCGCATCACCACGTCGACGTAGAAATTATCGTCCCACGGGTAGCCGGCAAAGTGTTCCACGACGATCGAGTACCTCCACATATTCTTGTCCTCGGGTGAGACACCTTCAGTGAAGAGCAAATTTGTCGATATCGGGTCGAGGTTGTCCTCCAAGTAGGCGGAGGCTTTCACGAAGGTGAAGTTTTCCGATGGCGTGCCGGAGTTATCCATTTTCGGGGAGTCCCAGTAGAAGCCGAGCGAGAAATACCCGTTGAATCCAGGTTCGTTCCAGCACAACTTGAACCGGAGGGTGAAATTCTCGCCCGGCTCGACCTCGATTATCGTGCCCCCCGGCTGGTTTTCGACCCATCCCCCGAGTACTGGTGTAGCAGTTAAGGTCATCAAAATGGTCATCGAAAACACTATGGCGGATACCAGCACAATGGAAATCAAGCCGTGTTTAATATTATTCTCGGTCCTCAATCACAGCCCCCTTCCCAGTAAAATTTAGGCAGTTGGGGCTTAAAATGTTGTCGATTTAGCATAAAATCAACCCCAATTATGGCAGATATATACTCTAATCCCAGTGTAATGACCTAATTATTTACAGTTTGGTCAATTCTCTGCACATTGTAGCCGGCTTACCAACCCTTGTAGGGTTAGCCAACTACATTGAAAATCCAATGATGAAGGGGCGCTCGCGGCGCCCCTCCGGAAACTCATGTTTTTTGCTGTGCTGTGACCGCTTCACGAAGCCGTCGCTGGCGCGAAGGGCCACTTGCTCTTGATGCCAGAGATCTCCTGTATTAGGGCGCTCTTCTCCGGCGGCGGGGCAAATGGCCATCTACTCTTGATTGAGCTGATTCTACCTATGAGGGTGCTTTTGATCACAGTGAATTTCCCTATCCTCACAATATCCGCGCCAGTCCCGTCGACGAGCACAAGGTTGACGTTCTCCACTGGAAGGCCCTGCGGGTGTGGTACGTATACCTTGGAAGTCAGGTGCCAGGGCATGTTCTCCCAGTGGACGACGCTCTGGGCTTGGAATGCGCTGCCCCAAGTGTAGAACTTCGCGACTAGGTTTTCAGCGTCCTCGCGTAGGCGGATATTCAAGTCGATGCTGATCTTGTAGAGGTTCTCGAACGCGAACGTCGCCTTCGATAGGTGTGCGAAGGCGACGGCGTTGTCCTTCACCGAACTATCGGCCTGAGAGGTTGCGATAACGGTCATCTTATCCAGGGTGCAGACCGTGCCTACTGGTACGGTGACGCTGAGCGTTGCAGTGTCCGACCCGCCCGCGGCGATCGTGAGCGAGGTCGGTAAGACCGTCGCGCCCCAGGCATCGACGACAGTTAGGTCGTATGTGTCGCCAGACGTGCCAGTATTCTTGACGGTGACGGTGTGGTAAAGCTTCGCACCCGTTATGCCACCTTGGAATACCGGCGAAACGGACGTGCGCACCTCTCGCGTCGGCAGCTGTGCGTTGCTCCAGACTTCCAGATATGGCCATAAATCCCTAGCCCTATAATCGTCCCTTGAGGTAAAGCGAGCGGCGTTATTGGTGGTATCTATGTTCTCCCCCAAGTCGACCAAAGCGAAGCTCGCAAGTTTCTGAGGATCGTTCTCCCACTGATCCCGCACGAAGGCCGTGACGTCCCAGGAGTAATTATCATCCGCATTAGTCACTGCACGGGTGTCGAGTAAGTTATCAATCCGGGGCGTGCTGGTCCAGTTTTCGTCCTCTACCCAAGTGTCGTTGGCAACGCTGTAGACTCGAACTACCACGCCTTGGCCTAAAGTTGGTACAATTGTAGTGCTGTGAAGTTTGAGCCTAGCCCTTGCAATGTTATCTAGACTCGGGATTGCCCTAAGGTCGAACCTCAGCCATCCTCGCTCGGGGCCGCCCGCGTAATGTCCGACGTAAATCGTGTCATCGATGCCCCAAATGGTGGGTGGCAGACCAAGAGCCAATCCGCCCTTGGTAGTGGTGTCTAACTTAGCTGGCTTTACTCTCCTAGCGGGATGCGCTATAGTCCAGACGTTATCCTTTACCGCAGGATCGTTCTGCGAGGTAGCTGCGACGGTGATGTTGTCATTATCGACGCATATCCTCGCGTTCACTGGTATGGTGACACTTACCGTAACTGTTCCCTTTTGACCCGCTGCAAGCGCAAGCGTATTGGTTGAAATCGTAGGACTCCAGCCGGCATTATCGCCTACACTCAAGTTGTAGGTATCCGCGAGCGAGCCCATGTTCCATACATCCACGGTGTAATTTTCCGTCCCACCTGGCAGGCCTTCCTGGTATTCGGGGTCAATGGTCATCCAAACGTTGCGCCCGATGGCGATCCGTGGGTTTGCCCAAGCGCTGAATTCCTTCGTGTCGAATCCATAGGAGAAGTTGTCGGGGTACGCTCTATCCTCCGTCTCAGACTTGATGCAGAAGCTTGCGATGTTGTCGTTCGGGGTCGTAAATTGGGCGTCCACATAGCTGGTGACATCCCATGAATACCATGTGGCCGCTTCGGTCACCGTCTTCGTGTCAATCGAGGTTCCATAGGCCGGCTGATCATTCCAAGTTACGTTTTCCTCGACCCAGTTATCGTTTTCGACTCTGCGGAGGTCCACGTTCTTGCCCGGGGTTCCACCCACTGTGAATCCATATACGAAAAGCCTTGCGCCCTTGCTCGTAATGTTATCGCGGGACGCAATCCCCCGGAGGTCGAACTTCAGGAATGCCCTCTCATCATTATACCCACCTGTTGTGGAGCTTCCGACGTACATAAACGTCTGGGCTCCAGCAGCTCTGGTTGGTGTACCCTCGACCGCTTGAGTGTCGTCCAACGTTGACCTTATCTGCCTACCGGAAATCGCTAGGCAATAGTAGTTGTCGCTTACCCCATTTCCGGTCGCTTTGACGGTTACGTTGTCCACCGTACCGGGCACTGCGCTCTCGGGTATTTTGACCTTGAGCGTAACGGTTCTGGATTCGAAAAGGCCAGGTACATTTGAGATCGAGTTCTGCGAGAGCTCCATTGTCCAATCGGGGGTGGAGTTATCCGTGTTTTCCAAGGTGTAGCTGTCAGTGGTCGTCCCCATGTTTGTGACTTTCACCTCGTAGTACTGGAGCGTCCCTCCAGGCAGGCCTTCCTTGTAACCCGGCGAGATGGTCACGCTGACCCCGTAAGTCGGCAATGGAGCTAGGGAGCAAACACTGGGTAAGCCGATCTTAGTCTTTCCCGTCGTCGCTTGGTATGCAATTCCGATGGGGTGACTAGTATTTACATCAACGTAGATTAGCCAGTTCTGATCGGCTCGGGTCCCATATTTGTTGACATCGTCTACCACTTGGTCGCTCTGGAAGAACATGCCGAGATTAAACGCATTCAAGATCTTGTCCTGCACCTTATAGTATTGGTGAACGAAGTAATCGCTTCCCTCCGCGACGAGCAGTCCCTTGCCCCCTTCAACGAAGTTCCTGATAGTTGTGACATCTGCATCGGGCAGCAGATTCGGATCGCCGCCCGTGCCCATTACACCAAGCTGTAGCTGGGGTATGACTAAGATATCGTAGGGAGCCAAAAGGCCAGCGGTAATCGGTGTAGTGCTGTTACCTACAATATTGTATCCCTTAGCCCTGAGGTTATCAACCAAGTTTGAGCACGCTGTGGTATTAGCGTAAACACCATAGCCTTCGTACCAGAGCACGTTGTCTCGGTTATCTGATGGGCCAGGTCTCATCCACTTAAATGCTGCGTCGAGCAGATCGCTGAGATGATTGTCAGGGTTACTGACTCCATCTATCCCTCCGTTCCAATATCCGTTACGGATCGTATTAGCTATGCCAGCCGCAACAATCGCACCCTTACCCAGGCCGATGTTGTTCTCTGCAATGATTATCGGTGGGCGGGAGCCTTGTGCATACTCTTGCCAAGGTGGATCGGCAGTGTTGTTTATGTTGTAAGCGTTATCCTTGCCCCGGACAATGTTGTCATATGGGTCAGGATTTGCGGAAACTTGGCCAGCAGTTAGGATCGTTACGACCAATAAAGCTGGTGCCATCAACGAGACTACTATCAGGGTCGACAGCAAAGCGCCTTTGAAATGCTCGGTCCTCACTTATTGCCTCCTTATTTTTTTAGGTCTTTCAACCTCGATGAAAATTGGGTTATTAATCTTTATAAGGCTGTCGATTTATCATAAAATTACCTTAAATTATGGCAAATGAAAAGGCTAAAAAGGTGGGTTGGGGGTACTTTTCGAGTTCAAATGATGTATGCGGCAAAAAATATCATGGCATTTTAGGAGCTGTCATTTTCCGCTCACTAAATGACAAGCCACCTGATGTTCCCTTCCCATACCCAAGAGTTCAGGGATTTCCTTCCTGCAGATGTCTGTAGCATAAGGGCATCTCGGATGGAACCTGCAGCCCGGTGGGGGATTGATTGGGCTGGGCACCTCTCCCCCCAATATCTCGCGCTTGCGTCGGCGCCTAGGATTTGGGACCAGCACCGCGTCGAGCAGAAATCTCGTGTAGGGGTGTAGCGGGTTTTCATAGAGCTCTTCTCTGGTAGCCACCTCCAGCAACTTGCCCACATACATGACCCCAATCCTATCGCTCATGTGCTCTATCACGTTGAGGTCGTGCGAAATGAAGAGGTACGAGAAATTGTACTTCTGCTGCAGATGACCCAGCAAATTCAGTATGTGCGCCTGGACCGACATATCGAGGGCAGAGGTGGGCTCATCCAACACCACGAAATCTGGATTCAAAGCCAGTACCCGGGCGACAGCTATCCTCTGCTGCTGGCCGCCGCTGAACTCATGGGGGTAACGAAACATATGCTCCGGGTTGAGCCCGACTTCTTTCAGGGCTTTTGCGACTAGCTCATCCTTCTCTCTCCCTTTAGCAATTCCAAATGTTTCGAGAGGTCTACCCACAATGTCCCGGACGAGCATCCTTGGGTTGAAGGAGGAGTAGGGGTGTTGATATACGATGCTCATCCTTCTCCTCAACTTCCTCAACTCGCCCCCATCCATATCGGCTATGTCTTGGCCATCGGAGTATATCCTGCCCGCCGTTGGCTTCAATAGACCTAGGATTAGCTTACCCACCGTGCTCTTTCCGCACCCGCTTTCCCCTACAAGACCGAAGATTTCGCCCTTTTCGATGTGAAAATCCACGCCGTCGACGGCAAGGATCCACTTTTTGCCCCCAAAGAAGAGCCCCCTCTCAGCTATGAAGTACTTTTTTAGGCCCTTTACCTCAACCATTTTCTCCCCCGCCTTCGGCATCATCTTTTGCCCCCCTCGTAGAGATGACACCGCACGGTATGGCCCACACTTACTTCAACCACGGGCGGCATCTCTTTCGTACATATCGGCTTGGCATGAGAGCAGCGGGGATGGAACCTACAACCGGAGGGGGGGTCAACGAGGCTCGGCACGAAGCCGGGTATAACCGTGAGTTCGCCCCTCTTCTTCTCCGCGCCCGGAAAGGTGCCCAATAACGCGAGTGTATATGGGTGTTTTGGTTTCTCGAATAAACTCACCACGTCCGCCTGTTCCACGATGTTTCCAGCGTACATCACCGCGACCCTGTCACATATTTCAGCTATCACCCCCAGGTTATGGGTGATGATCATGATTGATGCGCCCTGCTTTCGTCTCAATTCCCTCAATAACTCCAAAATCTGAATCTGGATCGTCACGTCCACCGCCGTAGTTGGTTCGTCAGCTATCAAGAGCGCTGGATTACAAGCGAGCATCATGGCCATCATGGCGCGTTGCTTCATCCCTCCACTGAACTGGTGCGGGTACTGATACATTCTATCCTCGGGGTCGGGGATGCGAACGAGATCCAAGGCCTCCGCAGCTTTGGATGGCACCTCTTTTTTGTCTATCCTTTGATGGAGTTGGATCGCCTCCGCAATTTGGTCGCCTATGCGGAAAACGGGATTTAAGGAGGAGTGCGGGTCTTGAAATATCATCGAGATTTTTGCGCCTCTAACGCGCCTCATCTCCCCCTCGCTAATTTTCATCAGGTCCTTGCCCTCGAACATTACCCTTCCGTCGACAATCCTTCCGGGCGGACTTGGAACTACCCTCAAAATGGAAAGGGCCGTAACGCTTTTTCCACATCCGGACTCTCCCACGAGCCCAAATATTTCCCCTTCGCGCACATCGAAATCTACTCCGTCAACTGCCTTTACCACGCCTTCGTCAGTAAAAAAATACGTTTTTAGACCTCTCACCTCTAACAGCGGTTTCGCCATCTCTATCCTCCCCGTCCTAATACCTCAATCTTGGATCCAAGGCATCCCTCAGCCCATCTCCCAGAAAGTTGAATCCCAGAACGATCATCACTATTGTCAGCCCCACGGAAGTGGGCCACCACCACTGCACCCGCATATGCTCATAGGAAGCGGCTAACATCGAACCCAACTCTGGTACATGGCGAGGCACACCTACCGGGATCAAATAGGTTAGAGCGGCGATGATGATGAGGGAGGTAGCCAGCGATAATGTCATAATTACGATTAGCGGGGCGAGACAATTTGGGAGAACATATCGAAGCATTATGTTTCTATCCCTTTCCCCAAAAGCCCTCGATGCTTCGACATAAACCTCAGATTTAACAGCCAATGCCTTTCCGCGAACAACTCTCGCAAAAAGGGGCCAGCCGATGATTCCCAGCGCTATGACTATCGTGGTTAGGCTGAAGCCGAGGAGCCCTGCCATCGCAATAGCAAACACCAAGTAGGGAAAAGCGTATAGCCCATCCACCACCCGCATTATCACGGAGTCTATTTTCCCCCCATAATATCCAGCGATTAAACCCAATGGTACCCCTATTGCTGTCCACAATCCGACCAATGCCAGCCCTAACTTTAAATCCAGTCCAATTGCGTGGATGATCCTGCTGAATATATCCCTCCCAAAATCGTCGGTCCCCAGCAAGAACTGCCTAGATGGCGAAGCTAGTTTTACCAACTCCCCACGTTCATCGTATATTTGCTCGATGGGGTCATAGGGGGCGATGAAATCCGCGAATATCGCAAAAAAAACGACCGCGGAAATTATTGCAAGCCCTATCCAAGCGAGCTTGTTCCGCCTGAGCTTTCGAGCCGCTGGGGTCGTCCACATTTTTCGCATCCATCCGATCAATGGGGCAGGCATAGAGATCTCCTCATTTTATCCATACCTGATTCTTGGGTTGACGTAAGCGTACAAAATGTCCGCCAGCAAGTTCGCAAAAACCGTCAACACCGAGAGAACCAAAAAGATATCTAGGACGACATAGGGATCAGCATGAGGAAATATAGAATCGATCATGAGCCTCCCCATGCCAGGTATCGCAAACACTTTCTCCAAAACGACCGCCCCACCGAACAACCATGGGATCTGTAGCACGAGAATGGTAATGATCGGTATGAGTGCATTCTTCAGCCCGTGCTTCAAGACAACGAGCCTCTCGGAGACTCCCTTCACCCTAGCCGTTCTGATGTAGTCCTCCCCCATTACCTCAAGCATGCTGGACCTAGTCATTCTGGCAACCGATGCCATGTGGAAAGCGCCCAAGGCGATGGCGGGCATTAGCATGCTAGTAAAGGAGCCATCATATCGATACGGCATCCAGCCGAGACTGTACGAAAAGACAAGTATCATCATCATGCCAAGCCAATAGCTCGGCATAGAAAGGCCAAACAGCGCCCCGGTTGTCGAGGAATAATCCACGATGGTCCCCCTCTTCATGGCGGCGATAATGCCCAAGAGGAGGCCAATCCCGATGGCTATGAGGAGAGCTAGAACAGTTAACTCCAAAGTTACCGGGAGCTTTTCTTTGATTACCTCAGAAATAGACCCATGCTTCCAAGACCTTCCGAGATCTCCCCACAATATACCTTTTGGCACGTTCGTCGTGTAAAATTCTCTGAAATTCTCGTTCTCCATATATTTCGGGTCAGGTCCGGGCCAACCGATTAGCCATCGCGAATACTGAATGTAAATTGGCTTATCCAGACCATACGCCGTTCTTACTAAAGCCAAATGTTCTTCATCACCAACAAGCTTGGGATCCGCGAGTAATTCCGCGGGATCGCCGGGGGCAAGGTGCAAGCAAAGGAACAGGAAGAAAGCTAAAACAAGTAATAAGGGGGGGATAATCATTAGCCTTTTTATCACAAACCTTACCATGCCCATTATGCGCCCCCGACATCTGATGGGGGGAACTTCTGTTAAGAATTTACCGACTACAACAAAGAGGTAACATTTTTTATTTAAGTTAGTAGGGGTATCTAAGCGCCGATTTCTAGCTTTGTTGGCACTGATCTACGTTTTATCATCAGGACAGCGCCTAGAATCACCACGATGATGGCGACCGCCACCGCCAGATAAACTACTGGGAACCCGGCTGCAGCCTTTGCCGTCACCGTACACGTGGCGGTTTCGCTCTTGGTTGCATCGCTCCCCGGGGTTGCAGTCACGGTTATCTCCGTCGAATCGCCCTCCGCGGCATCGCTCGGGATGGTGACGGTTAACGTGACCGTCCGGCTCTCCCCACTTTCAACGTTTGCCAAGGAGTTTTGTGAAAGAGCATGGACCCAGCCAGCATCATCGTCAACCATCAGGTCATAACTATCCACAGCCTCCCACGTGTTCTTGACCGTGACGGTAAAAGTGAGCTTTTTTCCGGGCGAACCAAATTTGGAGAGCGGCGAGATCGTCACCTGCTTTTCTGGCTCCGCAACCAGCATAAATTCGGCTGAGGCTGACCCTCTTGTTCCAGATGCTACGGCGGTGAAGACATCCCTCGTGAGCTCGTTCACCCTAGGCGACATCACAGTTATCCTAACTTCAGCGTTTTCTCCGCTAGCCAATGTTATCTCTTCATGCTCGAGCTCAACCTGCCAGCCCAGTTCGCTGGTGACCTCAATTCTGTAACTATCTGCCTCCATACCCTCATTCTTAATCGTCATGGTAAAGACCCCTTCTTCTCCGCCTATGAGTGACTGTGACCATGGGTCCACAACTGCTGAAAATGCGTATGGCGCATACCAAACTGGGTGGTCCACGAGGTAGACGCGCGGCTCCCAAGCCCAGCGGCTGTATTTTTCGTAATCGGTTATCTGGTCATCTTGCGTTCTGATGTTAGCTCCTATGGCCTCGAGGATCGGATTTGTAAATAAGGGCTTGGCATAGCCCCCGTAGTCTGCCTGCTCACCTAGTAATAAGCCTCCGCCTGCGTGCACCCAATCCTTGATTGCTGTGATCTCGTCGGCCGTGAGAGCCCGCTCAGGAGTGAATAATATAAACACACTATATGGCGCTAAACGCTCGGGGGTTATTCCATTGCTATAGGTGTGGACGGTATAGCCCTGCGTTCGTAAGTATTCGAGCCACGCAGCCATACGCTCTCCGTTGTGGAAAGCTAGTTTTGTAGGGGTCCAGTAAAATAACACCTTTTGCTGCGCCGGGTCCTCATAGTGCACAAGCCAACCGACCATGCGAGGCCCGAGATCCTTCAGTTTCAAAGTTTCGAGGACGAAATGATTGGTAGGCGCGCTTCGGAAGCTGGCAGCTGGACCGTAGACTATGACTCGACCGTCTTCCACTTCCTGTGCTGCTGCTGCAATTGGGTATTCGCCTTGGCCAAATGGTAGCGGGTACGGCTCCCTGTAAGGGGTTTCTTCGAGCGTGCAAGAGGTTTCTGTCCCGATGATGATCGGCTGTGCCGGAGGTTCGACAAGGAGCGAGGGAGTACTAAAGACATAGAAAACTTCGTCTTCTTTGTAAATCGAGTACGGAAGCTCCTCTACTGGTAGATATGGGGCTGTTGCTAAAGCTGTTGTATCTTCGACATCAGTGCCCTTGGCGGTGATCCTAACTAGGTTTAGGACCTTGTCCTCTAGGGCAGAATCAACGGTGATTTCGACTGTAACGTCGCTTCCCTCGCCCGCGGGAACCTCAAGCGTGGCCGGCGAGACCTCTATCTGCCATCCTAGGTCATCGACCACAGATATCGTGTAGCTATCATTCACTTTGCCGATGTTAGAAACCCTGACAACAGTTACGATGTTCGCTCCGGGTCTTGCCGTAGCTAATGTAGGCCTAAAATCGTTTTCTATTCCGTCAGTTGTTGGTGGTTCAGTCTGGATTATTGACACCGCTACCCCGTATAACGTGGGTGGGGCAAGCGTGCACGCCTTGTATAATCCGATCCCAGCCTCTCCGGTAGCGGCTTGGTAGGCCGCACCTATCTCGGTGGTTGTGTCGACATCAAGGATTATCCTGTCATCGCTAAACCAATAATTGACGGGGTCTCTCAACTCATCCGACTGAAACGCAAGCTGATCCTCAAAGGGAAGCTCACTTTCAAGGGCGGAGAGTATTTTGTTCTGCACTTTGTAGTAGTTGAAATATTGGTAGTCGCTCCCCTCCGCGATGAACAGCCCCTTGCCCCCTTCGACAAAGGTTTTAATAATTTCTACCTCGGCATCGGACGGGTCAAGCTGGAGCTGGGGTATCACCAGGATATCGTAAGGAGCCAGTAAGTCAGCTGTGATAGGTTCGGTGCTGTCGCCCGTGATCGTGTACCCCAAAGCCCTGAGCGCCTTGATGAGATTTGTGCAATTCGTGGTGCTATAGAGGACATTATATCCCTCGTACCATAGCACCTTTGTCGCGTCGGGCACCATCCACTGGAAAGCCACGTCGAGCAAAATATCAAGATGAGGA
>Ga0315308_1000957_pt1 | contig 16616 bp, 14 predicted proteins | sample TDP3_MG_FD_203078 | JGI IMG/M metagenome (GOLD analysis project Ga0315308, IMG submission 203078) | Freshwater sediment microbial communities from Lake Towuti, South Sulawesi, Indonesia - TDP3 | ecosystem: Environmental > Aquatic > Freshwater > Lake > Sediment | place: Indonesia: South Sulawesi... | reverse complement strand
AAGTCTCACTGAGCACATATCAACCTGTCCCCTGCAACCTATAGAAAAGATCCTGAAAATAAAGCGCGGAGCAGCGCGCAAGGCGTGTTCAAAGATCTTAAAGGAGGATCCCGAAGTTGAAGTCGTCGCTCTTCTCGGCTCAGTTGCGCGTGGCGACATCACGGGATGGTTCAGCGACATAGACTTGCTCGTCATAACAGGCGAGCATCGGAAAGGGGAAATGATTTCAGTTGATCATCAACCGTTGTTTATCGAACGCCAGAGTTGGGCGAGTTTCGACGACTTGATTGTTAAGAAGATTGCTCGAGATGAGTATGAGGAAAGGAGTAGCTACTTGTCCTTCTACGGCAATCCTAACTATCTCCATTCTTCTAAGAATAGCAGGGCAAAATACGAAAAGATAATCAAGCTGGGAACCGAAGCCCTTTGGAAAGACTACTCTCGTATTGACGAATACCTAGATGATTATGTTTGGTTCTACGGGTCTGCCAAAGAAGCACTGAGATACAATCTGCCCCAAACTGCCTTGGGAAAGCTTCAAAGAGGAACCATCCTCCTGTTGAGGTACTACCTCATAAAAAACAAAATTCTGTTGAGAAAGCCGCTGCCCGACCAGAGGACATTAACTCAGCTTGGAAAATCGGAAGTCCCTAAAGAACTTGTCGAGTTCTTGGAGCAAATGCACCGAGGAAAGTCAGACGTAGAAACGCTGCTGCAACGCGGTAGAAGAGTGTACCTAAAAGTGACAAACGGGCGCAAATGGTTCAAGATCGCAGTTTGAAAGCAAAGAGTATATGGTACATTATAAGTTGGCGCACAACGTATGTCGTTCAACAAGTATCTTGGCATATTGGGGAATAGAAACAAGGGTAAAACGTAACCTCGGCGTGCTCTCTGTAGGAAAATGACTGATAGACTTCGAGGTTCATTGTGGTGGGGTCGGTTCAAATCACAGCGACCCCACAGTGGCGATGGCTCGGCCCGCGTTATGGCAACTCTTATTTCTCTTTAATCATATCGTTTTTTGGGCAGTGATCTTGCATATTCCAAGTATGAGCTTCCCTCACCGACACTATAAGACAACCTTGACGAAAATTGTCAATTACTTCAAGGAGTATCCTGGTGTTTATGCAATAGTTCTAACTGGTTCGTTGGCGAGAGGAAAAGCTGTAAAAGGCTCTTGCGTTGACCTTTTCATATTCTTGCCTACAAAACATCTGAGGTCATTGGCGTCAGCCATCAACTCGAGAATCGAGGCTTACTCTCGCCTGGGTGGACAAATCGCTTACTACGAAGGCGAAGTTGAGGGCGGAATAGAGTTCGGAGATGTTAGAGTTGATGTGGGCTTCACAGATGGCAACTTCAATAACAGCCATGAACACTCATTTGACATAACGAGAGACGACTTCGAAACCACAGTTGGCAACCTCCTAGTCTATTCTGTTCCACTGTATCAAAAAGGCACACAATTTCAGCGGCTTAAGCAGAAATACCTACCCTTCTACGATAACGCTTTGAGAGAAATCCGTCTAAAAGGCACAGCAGAGGAATTCGACTACAAAATATGGAAGACTAGGTGGCTTGCCGAAAGAGGGGAATATTTTGCAGCCTTGGACGCTCTGCTAGAAGCGCAAAGAATCTTTCTTCAACATCTGTTCATAAAGGAGCGGAAATACCCAATCGATTACGTTAAATGGCTTAGAGAACAGTGTTCACAAATTCTTGCCATGCCTGAATTGTATCAAGAAATAACCAAGATAGTAGATGGAATAAAACTCACCAAGAACGGCATCTTTGAGAAAAGCAATTTGCTGGAAGGACTCTTTGTGCGACATGGATTCGGCGGCAAATCCTCCTCAACAAAGTAAATCGTCCGCAATCAAACTGTGGTGGTGTGCATAGATTTTCTGTCCCAAACCCAAACACACTCACGACGACGAACGACGGCGAGAATACGATGACGTTGAGAATGAATCTACATAAAAAAGTGAGTTTTAGCGCGCGAGGCTCCGACTAACAAAGAAGCGCTGTTATTTCGCCAAGTATCTGAGAGACGGGATACCCGCAATGAATCCTAGCGCGACTGCAACCAGCGTTTGCGTTTCTTGCTTTCCTTTTGTTCAATCTCTTCAGGCTGAGGCTGGGCAGTGCCACCTGCAGCAGTTTGCACGGTCACTTCTATAGGCTGTTCTTCTGGTTCTGCCTTAAATGGATCATTCGATAGCTCTTCACTAGCGGTTTCTTCCATCGTTGGTTCTTCTATCACGGGTTCTTCCTTAGCAGTCTCTCTCACCGACTCTTCATTTGGTTTTTTCAGTGTTTTCTCGAGTCCTACAGTTCTGGATTCCAACTTGCTCATAGCTTCATCTTTATCTTTGAGTTGTTCCTCAAGTCTACGCACTCGCTCTTCTTGAACTCCCAGTTCTGCTTCGACTGCTTTCATCCGTTCTTCCAGGGTTTTCGCCCTATCAGAAGAAGAGTTCAGCTGTCCTTCTAATTCTGTTCTTCTCTTCTGTAAGGCTTCTAGGTCTTGCCAAAGGCTCAAATTTTCCACCTAACATCTTGTGTGCCATTGGGAAGATAACTAGTTTATGAAGGCAGAATCCAAATTACAGCAGTAAACCCAAATAGAGATTGCCCAATCATGGGCATTTGCGTAGTTGGGTTTGGGACAGAATTTCTATCCAACCAAATTCAACGATGGCGATGATGAGACGCGTCAATGCTTGGTATTCACATTCAAGGAAAATATGTTGTTCTGATATGTAGAGCCTAGTGCGAAGAGTGAACGGTTGGAACAAGGTTAGATAAGTGAAACTCGCGGACAGAAAACTGTTTAATAAACCGCCAAAGAGTTATTCGATGTCACAGAGTTGCTACTATCGGTTGTCTGAAAAGAAAGAAATACACAACGTCTACGAGCTACTCATGGAACCCATACGCAAGGCATTAACCGACCTAGGCTTTTCCGAACCGACTGCGCCTCAAATTGAAGCTATCCCTAAGGTCTTGAACGGAGACAACGTCCTTCTGATCGCTCCAACAGGCAGTGGCAAAACCGAAGCTGTCCTTCTCCCCATGTTCTCCGATTTTCTTCAGCAAGAAGAAAAACACGGTATCTCCATTGTCTACGTCACACCACTGCGTGCCCTCAACCGCGACATGATTAAGCGATTGTCTTTTTGGGCCACAAAACTAGGTATAGCCATCGAAGTTCGTCACGGCGACACTGAACTCAAGATACGCAGACGCCAAGCACTGCGTCCGCCTAACATGCTTGTGACCACTCCCGAAACGTTGCAGGCAATTCTGCCAGGAGAACGCATGCAACAGCACTTGGCTCACGTTCGCTACGTGATAATTGACGAGGTTCATGAACTAGCTGAGGACAAGCGAGGAGTTCAACTAACCGTAGCGTTAGAGCGACTACTTGAACTGACAAAAGAGGAATTTCAACGCGTAGGCCTGTCCGCAACCGTCGGCAACCCAGAAAAAGTTGCTCAATTTATCGCAGGCTCGAACCGCAAAATCAAAGTTGTCCAAGTGCCGTTGCCCAAGGGATATCGTTACAGCGTCGAGTCTCCTCTTCCAAGAGACGCTGACTACGATTTAGCCCAAAAACTCTTCACAGCACCTGAAGCCGCGGCAAGAATAAGGCGCATAATAGACCTTGTAGAACACCACACATCTACACTCATTTTCGTCAACAGCCGCGCCAATGCCGAAATGCTTGGACATAAGTTCACCCAGCTTGGACGCAACGACATAGCAGTCCACCACGGGTCCCTGTCAAGAGAAGAACGCGCCAGCATAGAGGATCAATTCAAATCGAAAGCATTGAAAGCAATAATCTGCACCAGCACGCTAGAACTAGGCATAGACATAGGACACGTGGACCTAGTGATCCAGTACCTGTCACCTCGTCAAGTCAGCAGCCTCATTCAACGCGTCGGCAGAAGCGGACACAAACTAGACCTTGTCTCCAAAGGGGTCATCATCACAGCCTTCCCAGACGACACCTCAGAAGCCATAACAGCAGTCAAACGAGCTTACAGAGGACAATTGGAGCCTCTACTGATACACGAAGGCGCCTTGGACGTGCTAGCCCACCAAACCGTTGGCATTCTAATGGATAAGAAAGGCGTCACAATAGACGAGGCTCTCCGAATACTCAAGCGAGCCTATCCTTACCGAAACCTAACCCGCGAGAAGTTTTTAGAAGTCGTCCAATACCTACATAAACTGAGACAAGCCTACCGAGAAGACGATACATTGAGACGCAGCCGCCGAACACGCGAATACTACTTCGAAAACCTATCCATGATCCCAGATGAACGCCGCTATCCAGTTGTGGATGTGCTCTCAGACCGCACAGTGGGCACTGTAGGCGACGAATTCATGGCTCTCCGCGCACGCGTAGGGCTCAACATTATACTAAGAGGCAAAGTCTGGCGCATAGTGCAAATTGAGGAAGAAACAGGCACAGTCTACGTCGTGCCTTCCGAAGACCCGTTTGCAGCCTTACCTGGATGGGACGGCGAAATCCTGCCTGTCCCGTTCACACTTGCTCAAGAAGTCGGGAAACTCCGTGAACGCATGACACGAGAGTTGAAAAAAGAGGCAGACCCAGAGAAAGTGGCAGAGAAACTCGCATCCGAACTCGCCACAGACAAGACCACACTTCTAGAATCAACGCAAGAAATCCATGAGCAGATGAAAGAAGCGGTAATTCCAACCCACAACATTGTACTCATCGAGGGATTTGACAGATTCGTTGTCATGCACGCCTGCTACGGAGAGACTGTAAACAGAACCTTAGGCGCCATATTTGACGCCATCCTATCCGACCACGAACTCATCACCGGTTGGTGGAACAACGGATACCGCATCTTGATAGAGATGGCCTGCAAAATAGAACAACGCGAACTCGACAGGCTCCCACCACTACTATTCAAGTTGAAACCAGAGGAAGTAGACAAAGCATTCGACGACTATCTCAAAGCCCGCTTTCCCTTCTCCTACAAAATGAAGTTTGTGGCAGAACGATTCGGCGCCCTGCCCAGAGGAAAGACCATGGGACCTGAACGCCTCGCCAAGCTGCCAAGCCGCTTCCAAAAAACACCCATATACGAAGAAACCATCCGCGAAACCATGCTCGAAAAAGTCGACATACCCACAGTCAAGAAGATCATGGAAAGTGTAGCTAAAGGCGAAACCAAAGTCACAACCCTGCTCCGTCTATCAAAGCCCACACCACTCGGTTACCGCATACTAGCCAAATACGCAGAGATTCCAGAGCTAATGGCACCCGAACGAGTCTTGCTCAACAACATCGAACGCATGAAACGAGCCATTCAAGCCCGGCGTCCGTCTCTGCTGTGCCTCTCATGCGGACATCACTCAGAACATAAAAGGATTCGAGAACTACCAGACAAAGTCACCTGTGAAAAATGCGGCTCTGGGCTCTTAGCCGATCTACACCCGATTCAAGATCCAAAACGGGTCATCGACATACTCAAACGGCGACTAAAAGGAAAGGAACTCGCAACTGAAGAACTCGAACAACTGACCCACGCGAGGCGAACCGCCGACTTGGTCTTGAGCCACGGCAAAAAGGCCGTGATAGCCTTCCAAGTTAAAGGCGTTGGACCGGAAACTGCTTTCCGTATTTTAGGCAAGATGCACCCGACAGAAGACGATTTCTACATGGACTTATTGCATGCGAAGATTCAGTATTTGAGAACAAAACCCTTCTGGGACAAGGAAAAAACTCTGAAGAAGAAATGAGAGGTAAAGGCTTTTTACCTCTCCATATTCTGTTTAGACCCAAACTGACTGAATCTCCGAGAACGGAAGGAGCAGAGTGAAAGAAACCAGAACCCGCCTCTTGGTTTTACTGAGCGCGGCGCACTCGCTAAATCACGCATTCTTCTGGGTTGCATCTCCAATATTGTCGATTATCGCAATTGATTTGGCAACATCAAACACTATGCTCGGCCTAATAGGATTCGCGGCGTCTTTCATCTACGGATTAGGCTCGATAATAGCTGGCTCACTATCCGACAGAACAAACGAAGTCCACCTAATAATAATCAGCACTGGACTCGCTGGATTATCCACGGTGATGTTTCTGTTCGCCCAGAATATCACTCTCTACGCGGCGTTCTTCATTTCCATGGGTATCTGGACTGGGCTCTACCATCCCGCGGCGAACACTCTCATATCCAAAGCTTTCAGCGGAATCACTGGAGCGACGATGGGACTCCACGGCGCGGGAGGAACAATTGGCGTAGTCTTCACGCCAGTCGTGTCTCTGGCTGTGGGGTTGATTTTTGGCTGGCGAATCTCGTTCGTAGTTTTCGGCATATTCGCCCTAGCAACTGCCTTACTTCTGTGGAAAAGCAGGCTTCCACATGAAAGGAACGCCACAAAATTCAGACTTCGAGACTTATTTACCATCCCAGGTCTGCGCCTCCTTTTGATCTTCAATTTCACGATAGGTTTGTACATGAAGAGCGTCGAGTTGTACCTCCCCCTATATCTAGCAAGCGGGCCTCTCAACTTCTTGGGTGGCGAAGCTGCAAAAAGCTGGGCGGCCATCTCAACGACAATCATGCTGTTGTTTGGAGTGTCCGGACAGTGGCTGGGAGGACGCCAAACCGACGCACTGGGTCCGAGAAAAATATTGATAGTAACATCGTCACTTGTTCTTGCAAGCTTTATGCTCCTTGTCTTTACCCCACCGCCTCTCTGGTTTGTAGCTGTCGCAACGTTCGCAGTGTTGTACGGCAACGCATTCTATGGGCATCAACCTGCTCTCAATTCGCTGGCAGGCTTCATAACCCCGGAAGACAGAAGAGGAACAGTCTATGGCGTCTTGTTCTTCGTGAGCTTTGGGATGGGCTCAATATCGCAGGCCATCACAGGCTACTTAAGCGACATGCGGACTCAGCTTACGGGTTCCGAGCGTATCGGCATCACAAACGCGTTTTACGTTCTGACATTTTTCGCAGCCGCAGCCCTAGTCTTATCGCTCTTCGTATCACGCGCCAAGGAGAACCCAGCCTAATCCAAGACGAAATATGGAAAGGAGGAGCTGTTGCTGACATTCTCCATTGTCGCACTTGACCCCAAGACAAAGGCATTAGGCGTCGCGGTTTCCACCGCCGTTCCAGCAGTGGGCACCGCCGTTCCACACGTCGAGGCTGACATCGGCGCAATAGCAACTCAAGCTGAGACCAATGTGCTCTACGGAATTGACGGTCTAAAGCTCCTGAAACAGGGCTTCTCCCCAAAAGCAGCTCTGGAAAAAATGCTGCTGCAAGATGAGCACAGGGAAAGGCGACAGGTCATCATCATAGACGCAGAAGGGCGAACAGCTGCTTTCACAGGTCAGGAGACAATAGAGTGGAAGGGCCACCTTACCAGAAAAGACCACGTGGTCGCAGGCAACATGCTCACCGGAAGCCGTGTCTTAGAGGCAATAACCGAAGTGTTCCAGCTTGAAACAGGAAGTCTAGCAGAACGCCTATTGAAGGCACTGGAATCCGGTCAACAGGCAGGCGGAGACAAACGAGGACACGTGTCAGCCGCACTAAAGGTAGCGGACAAGCGCTGGAAAAGCGAAAGTCGTCCCCTGCTCGATCTCAGAGTAGACGCCCACCATGACCCGGTCAAGGAGCTACGCCGAGTCTACAACGTTTCATGCAGATATTTCCAGATTCCTGAATGAAAACTGCTTAGGCATCTTGGCCTTCAAAGACACCAGAAATGTGTCGAGACTCTTTACCCGGGTCGCAAACTGATCCCTGAAAGCTGAAATAAAATCCGTGAAATCGGTGAAATCTCGGTGGGCAGATACCATCATGCAGTTGCTCCCGTGCAGTCCTTCACCACCTGCCGCGAAAAGTATCTTGCTGTTGTGAAAAACCCACTTGTGGGCACGTTCACCAAGGGCGACGTCGAGTTCACCCGTTTTCGGATCAAACCTGTCAACGCTTAAGAAAATGAATGCCACAATCTCGAAGCCGAGCTTGGTCATGTTTGGTATGGCTGTGTAGTCAAGTATGTAGTTGTCTCTCTCCAAGCGCTTCCTCATTCTGGTCAATGTCGGCTGCGAAACTCGAAGAATCTTAGCCAGGTCACGGTCGCTTCGCTTAGAGTTCTTCACCAGCTCTTGCAGGAGCAGTATCATTCTGTCCTTAGACATATCCTGAATTAATGATTCAGAAAGAATTTAAACGTTTTCATTCCCAGTCTCAAAACTACCACGTGCATGACGTGAACACTTATTATCTTCCATAAGAAACTTGAGGAAGAAGAGTGTAAGAGAAATGGAGAAAAGCGGCAACGAAGATGGAAGGAGAAGGGACCGCCACGACATTATTGTTGAAATATTGAAAACCGCCGCCGAAGGAAGAATCAAGACACACATAATGTACAAGGCCAAACTAAGCTACGCACAGATCAACGAGTACCTTCCGCTTCTGGTTCAAAATGGATTCCTAGAAAACACGACGATCAGGCACAAGCGACACAACAAGAGAGTGTTCAAGACGACGCCGAAAGGTCACAGATTCATCGAAAACTTCGATTCTATGAAAAGACTCTGGGCGAATTCAACCAGTTGATAAAAAGCAATTTTCGCCACAACCAAAGACGGCTTAGTTCCATTCCGCTCCCGAACGTAGCGAGTAAATGAGCCAGACCTAAGAATATTCACTGCGTTCCCTGCTGAAGTTTAAACAGCGCAAGTGGCGACCAAACCGAAGATACCCTTAAAACATTGCGCAAACAATATCCTACCCTCAACATTCACCCTGCAAACTATCCTGTAAGTAATCGAGGAAAGAAACATGACGGCTCGAACGCCAGTTGCGGGAGTAATTGGGTTAGGCCCCATCGGCTCTATTTTGGCCGCACACTTAGCAAACAGCAACATCGACATCGTTGTTCAAGACGCTATGCCAAATATCAGGTCAAAAGTTAGACAAGATGGCATCAAAGTGTCGGGAATCGCTAACCTTCAAGTCAAAGTAGACAAAGTGGCCGATTCTATACCTGACCTTGCCACGTTTGACGCGCAAATAATATTCATTGTGACTAAGGCGTGCTACCTAAAAGACGTGTTGCCGGAGATTAGGCAAATCTACACGCCAGATCTGAAGATTGTGAGCTTCCAAAACGGACTTGACAACGAACAATACATCGCCGAGCAGCTGGGAATCGACACCGCGTACCGTGTAGTCATAAACTATGCAGGCAACTTGGTTGGTGTTGCAGAGGCTGTAATGAACTGGTTCCAACCACCCAACTATGTTGGCGCCCTCCACAAAGGCAGGTACACCACAGACGAAACCACCAAAACAATAGCCAGCATTTTGACCGCGTCAGGTTTGAAGACAGAGGAGGCACCTAACATCAAAAGAGACGTGTGGGAGAAAGCCATCTTGAACTCGGCTCTCTGCTCAATCTGTGGTGTAACGGGTCAAACGATGAAGGAAGCGATGGAATTCCCGCACAGTCGAAGTCTCGCCATAAGAATTCTTGAAGAGGGATTGCAGGTCGCGAAAGCCGACGGATATGACTTCGGATCTGAAGCTCTAGGCCATTTCACAGCATACTTGGAGAAGGGAGGGGCACACAAACCATCCATGCTGATTGACATCGAGAAGAAGCGCCCCACAGAAGTAGACTTCATGAGCGGTGCAATTGCAAAATGTGGTAGCGGATATGGTGTTCCAACACCCGTTAACTCGACCTTCACAGACCTTATCAAGGCAATAGAGAGCCGATACCTAAAGTCTTAGTCTTAGCATCACTTCTGACATTAGATGACCCCTTATGGAGCTTCTGCAGTATTTTCGAAACGCCGTCGAGGACAGGCATCGGATAGCCGAAGAATGGAAGAAAACAGGTCACCCTCTATTGGGTTGGACATGCACGTACACGCCTGAGGAGGTCATCTATGCTGCGGGAGCATTGCCAGTAATGGTTTGGGGAGGTCTCGGCGACACCAAACTGGCCGATGCCTACATGCCCGGCAACAGCTGCTCATTTGCCAGAAGCAGTTTCAACGCCGCATTAAGAGGGGACTACAATTACCTAGACGCCTTTGTAGAGACCAACAGCTGCGACAACAGGGGCAAAACCTACGACATGTGGGTCAACTACTCTAAGGTCCCACACACCTACTTTATTAACACACCGCACAGCAACACAGAGAAGGCGCATGAGTTCTTTTACAGAGAGGTTGTCAAATTCAAGAAGTGGCTCGAGAACACGTTCAAGCAACCTATTTCAGACAGCTCTTTAAAAGAGGCAGTAGAGGTCTACAATGAGAACAGAGCTCTCCTTCGCAAGATCTATGACCTAAAGATGAAGAAGCCACCACTACTTTCAGGAACTGAATTCCTCGAAATCTGCCTCTCCAGCCTCGTCATGCCCAAGAAGGAACACAACGAACTCTTAACAAAACTCCTGAATGAAATAGAACGCAGAAGCGACGTGCCCAAGCAAGGTGTTCGCTTGCTCGTGGCTGGCAGCGTCATGGACAACTCGGAGCTATCGAAGCTCATAGAATCTGTTGGCGGCAACATCGTAGCAGACGACTGGTGCACGGGCTCACGATACTTCTGGAATCTAGTGACCTCCGACGGAGAATCTCTGAGGGCTATTGCTAGACGATATTTGGATAAGGTTCCGTCTTCATTCATGTTTCAGCGTGAAGAGAGGTTCAGACACGTCGCGGAATTAGCCAAGCAGTTCAAAGTTGAAGCCGCCATAATGTTCGTTATCAAGTACTGTGACACCCACATGTTTGATGCGCCTCTTCTTCGCGACGAATTGAAGGCCATGGGACTGCCAGTTCTTTATCTGGAATGGGAGCATTCGATGAGTGGCTTTGCAGGTTTGAAAACGCGCATTGAGGCCTTCATTGAAATGGTGGGCGGGGTCAAATAATGGCGCTGCCACAGAAAAAGCTGAAGTCAACGACTGGTTTCTACAGGAACTACATTCAGGGATTCTATCAGCGGGCCCACCGCGCCAAGGCTGAAAAGCGTCCTGTTGCCTGGGTTGCCTCGACGTTTCCAGTTGAGACGCTACAGGCTATGGATATTGTGCCCGTTTGGCCTGAGAACTATGCTTCAGTGTGTGCCGCTAGGCAGATTTCGGTTGAATTGTGCGAGAGGGCTGAGCGAGAAGGTTTCTCCAGAGACCTGTGCTCGTATTCTCGTTGTGTTCTGGGCTCAATGTTTGGTTATGAGAAGGAGCTGCCTGAAGGCGGCTTGCCTCCACCTGACTTCCTAGTTGCCACGACTTGTGCCTGTGATACCCATCTTAAGTGGTTTCAGGTAGCGAGCCGAGTTTACAAGGCGCCGTTATTTCTGTTAGACGTGCCCTACAACACGCGCGGTGGAGACTCGACCCATTTAGATAAAGAGCACATTGAATTTTACGCTTCTCAATTAGGGGAGCTGTTTGCCTTTTTGGAAACGCAGACTGGCAGAAAATTCGATATGGACAAACTGCGCGAGACCCTTGCAGTTTCAGACTGGACCAGTCGACTGTGGACGGAGATTCAAAGTTACCGCAGGACGGTGCCCTGCCCTATGGACGCCCGTGATGCTTTTTCAGCGGTCTTCTTCATGTTGTGCATTCCAGGGTCGCAGCAAGCGGTTGATTTCTATACTCAGCTACGCGATGAGGTTCGGGAACGAGCCAAAAGTGGCGTTGGGGTTGTTGAGGACGAGAGGTTTAGGCTGGTATGGGATAACCTGCCCTTATGGTATAACTTGAAGATTTTCGAGTATCTGAACAGCTTGGGCGCAGTTGTTGTTACTGAGGTTTTTTCTCATACGTGGACCGGAAGCCTGGATCCTTCGAAGCCTCTCGAAAGCCTCGCGCGCAAATATCTGCCCAACATGGCCAACTCCAGCACACGGCGAAGAATCGACATCATTCTTAACCTTGTGAAGGACTTTCATGTGAACGGTGTTGTTCTGCCACTTAACTGGGGCTGTCGCATGATGTCAATCGGCGAAACCATAGTGAGAGACGCGGTCTACAAGAAACTGGGTGTGCAGAGCTTGATCATTGACGTTGACTCGTCAGACTGGCGAATAGCAAGAGAAGCACAGGTGAAGGAGAGATTCGCAACTTTTCTAGAGACGCTCAAAAGATGAAGCTGATGAGCCTTTCATGTCTGTCAGTTTTATCTCGTTTTCCAGCTCGTTGAAGAAGGCGTAAGCAATTTTGTTTCTTCCTCTAGCAAGATTTCGCGCAGTTCTAGTGTAGAAGTGCGGTTTTCTGAGCCACAATGCGTGCAAGCCGACATACGATGCTTTTGATGGATTCTTCCACATATTTGCCGTTTCCTCAATTGTTCTGTCGGTCAGGCACGCCTTGATGAATACACTGGCAACGCCGACCGCGCCCATCTTGTCTAAGAAGTCAGCGTCGTGAAGAATCTTTGCCTCGATTGAACGCGGTTCCTCTCTATGCGTGTGAACCCTTATGGCATGACAGATCGCATTTACTCTGTGTTCAGCCAAGCCCGTCGAGTTCAGAAAGCTCCCAGCCATGTTAGCGCTTATGTTTCCATGATCAAGGGCATTGTTGCCTTTTTCCAGATGTTTGCCAACATCATGCAGCAGAGCTGCAAGCCCCAAGACTTCAGGATCAACATTCTTCATGGTTCTTGACAGCCCCGTGCAGAGACGTAGCACCCGCTTGACGTGAGGCCAACCGTGTAAACCTAACTTTGCCATCTGCTCTCTTGCATAGTTTTCAACGAGCCTTCGCTGTGCAGTCTTCATTCTTTTACCTCAAACACAAACTTGTGACGGAAGTTGCTGTCGCCGGAGTCTAACAGCTTCCGCAGGTTTCGGTTAATGTTCAGACCCGATAATTAAATCTATGTCAGCAGATTCTTCAAAGCTGCTTCTAATGCTGGCACTATTTCGTAGAGGTCACCTATGACTATGTAGTCAGCGATTTCAAATATGGGCGCTTCAGGGTCTTTGTTGATGGCGACTATAACCTGTGCGTCCCTGATGCCAGCCACGTGCTGAATTACTCCGGACACGCCGCAGCTGATGTAGAGCACTGGCTTGATCTTGTGTCCAGACAGGCCAATCCAGTCACCTTCGAACCATTTTCGGTCTTCCGCTAATGGTCTGGTCCAGCCTACTTGGCCGCCTAGAACATAGCAGAGGTTCTGCAGAATTTTGAAGTCTTCTTTCTTTTCAACGCCACGTCCCCCGACGATGACAACTTTGGCTTCTTCAACCCTGCCGGCTCCCGCTTCTACTGGTTTGATCTCAATGGTCTCAGTCTTTGGTGCTTCGAATTGGGTGATGCCTGTGTCTATTATGTTGCCTTTGCGTTCTGTTTTTGCAGGTTTCTCAAAGGTTCTTAGGGGCACGCACGCTATCTGCGGCTTAATCTGGAACACATGTGTTGCTAAACCGTTTCCTCCATAGACTACGCGTTCTGCTAAGAGGTGGCCTTGTTTGTCGAGGCTGAGGTTTGTGCAATCTGGAACACAACCTGTTTCTAGTCGTGTCGCCAGTCTTGCTGCGAGTTCTCTACCTTTTCTCGTTGAGCCTATAAGTAGAACGTCAGGTTTGTGTTCTTTTGCCAGTGTAGTCAGTGGGCTTAAGTATGTCTCTGATTGGAAGTTTTTGAGGGTTGGATTGTCGACTACGTAGACCTTATTGGCTCCATAGCTTATGAGCTCGGTGGCTTGACCTTTCACTTCGTGACCGATGAGCAGTGCCGAGACCTCTGTGTTGAGTTTTCTAGCTAACTCGACTGCTTTGCCCAGCATCTCTTCAGTTAGGCTTAAGTTCTCTGAGTAGACCCAAACGCCGCCTTGTGCGCTCATTCAGTGTTCACCTCTTGATCACGCCCTCTTGAATCAAGGCTTTAGCTAGTTTGTCGGCGGTTTCGGCAGGTGTTTCGCCTTTTATCATTATCTTCTTACGCTCAACTTTGGGCGCCAGAATAGACAGCACCTTTGTAGCTGAGCCAGATTCGCCCACTTTTTCTTTCGTGATGCTTAGGTCAGCTGCATTCCACGAGACAACCTCCTTCTTGGAAGCCTTCATTATCGCCATCAAGGATGGAATGCGAGGTTCATTGAGTTCCTTCGTAACTGTGAGCAGGGCGGGGGTTTTCGCCTTTATGGTTTCTTGGCTGTCTTCAAGGCTTCTCTCAACCGTAATAACGTCGCCTTCTAGGTTGAGCTTCTTAACATAGGTAATCAGCGGGATGTTCAGGCGGTCCGCTAGCCTTGGTCCAATCTGAGCTGAAAAGCTGTCGATGGAAGCCTCGCCACAAAGTATGAGGTCGAACGTTCCGATTTTTTTCACAGCTTCGGCTAGAATGTAGCTTGTTGCCAATGTATCCGATGCTTCGAACTTTGGATCGATTACAACGTAAGATTTATCGGCGCCAATTGCTAGTGCCTCCCGAATGGTTGTCTTGGCGTCTTCGGGTCCAACTGTTAATGTGATGATTTCGCCCCCGAGCTTTTCCTTCAGTCTTATAGCTTCTTCCAGTGCGTTTTTGTCGAAGTCACTGATCTTCTTGGGTGCGTCTACCGTTATCAAGCGGCGTGTGGCTGTGTCAACCTTAATCTGGGAAACATCTATGGCTTGTTTGACACACACGAGAATTCTGACCATGCTCCCTTTCCTCTCAGATAGTGTCCACTAAGATTCGTCCAACCGTTCATAAATCTTTCTTACGGATTGTTTTATCTAAAGCAAGGTAGGATAAGATGAAATATAGAATCTTGTGTTGGGTTCTGAATGAAAGAGAACGACATGATGGGTGGAATCATAGAAGAAAAAGGCAGCATTTCAGATTGGACTGTGCTCGACATTGGAAGCGGTCCTTGCACAATGGTTGCATGTTTAGCGCGAAGAATAGGGGATGGAAGAGTCTTCGCGGTAGACCTGTACACAGACCTTCTGAACACCCTAAAGAAGACTCTTTCAAGAAAGCAGCTTCTGAGAACGGTTGCTATCAAGGCCGACCTGAGAAGGCTTGACTTCCTCAAAAATGACTTCTTCGATCTTATTACCGCTTATGATACGCTCTCTGTGATCGACGAATACACGCCAGGTGGCACTCCCTATGTGCTCAATGAAGCTCAACGAATACTGAAGCCTAATGGTTGGTTCGTAGCGGTTGAGCATTGGCCGTTGGACAAAATCAAACCTGTGGACAACGCTCAGGAGACTGAGTTGCGCTGGTGGAAAATTCATATACAGATCGCACAGGCACTAGGAGAAGCAACAGGGGTAGAATATACGCCAGACACTCTTCGGAGAACATTGAGCGTTGCAGGGTTTGTAGTAAGCCACTGGAGGAGGGCCCAAGGGGAAGCGATAGAGCCAGGAATCAAGTTTGGTCCGAAAATCATTGCAAAGGCGAAACAAATCAAAAATAAACGACTCAGAGAAAGAATGTTCGAAGAGATGCAGGGCATCGAAAAAGACGCCCTCATGCACGGAATGAAAGCACTGCCACACTTTGCAATATATGCAAGGAATCCAAGAAAGAAATTAGCCAAAAAACTAAAGGAGCCGCCGCTCAGAGAACTCTACAGAACCATACGACGCCATAATCTGCTGTTTTGAGTCTTCTAGCTAATCGAATGCTACTGAAACATATTAAAAGTCATAAACCAACTATGTCTGGCTGTTGACAAGTCAGGAAAGACAAATCATGGAGTTTCTTGGAGCACTAGTCAACCCTTGGTACAAATCACTGAAGAATCCAGCCGAGGTTCAACAGCGTACTCTATCCGATCTAATCAGCAAATACAAGGAAACAAGGTACGGGGTTGATCGTGGCGCTGATGAGGTTCAAGTTGTCACGGACTTCAGAAAGAGATTTCCAGTAATTGACTACAAAGGACTCTTGCCCTATCTGGAGGGCGTCAGAAAAAACGATTACAGTGTTCTTTTACCCGAGCCTCCGTTGACATGGGTCATGACTAGGGGTTCAACTGGACAGTCAAAGATACTGCCGGCAACGCAAACTCATCTGGAGCAAATATTCTCGTGCGGAGCCAGAGCCTTCGTCAATTACGCACTACGAAGAAAAGACTTCGAGATTCTGACTGGAAAGATATTGAACCTGAATTTTCCCTCAGCTGTAGCCACACTAGATGCAGGTGGACAAACGGTAACGTATGGATACAGCTCTGGAACATATGCCAGACTCAACCCAATGCTCAGCCAAGTGAGCCTTCTTCCGAGACAAGAGGATATTGACGCGTTGGGTCCAGGCGTAACCAAGCCCGACTGGGAGAGAAGGTTTGAAACCGTCTATCAAAAGGCAGTGAATGAAAACGTGGTTGGAGCGATGGGCGTTACGCCTGTGATTCTATCTTGGGCAAAGTACGTAAAGCGGAAGCATGGCAAAAGACCGAAAGAACTCTGGAAGGTTCGAGCTATCTTCTGCACAAGCGTGCGCAAGATTCAGTTTCGATATGCGCCCACACTAAAGAAATATTTCGGCGATATACCGATTGTAGAGATCTACAGCGCAACCGAAGGCGTCTTCGCCCAACAAATCGACGAACTGCCTTATATATCGCC
>Ga0315308_1000956_pt1 | contig 16618 bp, 15 predicted proteins | sample TDP3_MG_FD_203078 | JGI IMG/M metagenome (GOLD analysis project Ga0315308, IMG submission 203078) | Freshwater sediment microbial communities from Lake Towuti, South Sulawesi, Indonesia - TDP3 | ecosystem: Environmental > Aquatic > Freshwater > Lake > Sediment | place: Indonesia: South Sulawesi... | reverse complement strand
TCACTGCCTGCGAACTCGCGTAGATCTTGAACCGTATCTCCTTGAAGTAGGGGCCTTCAAGAGGCCCGACCGACGAAGGCACTGCCGCATTCGCAGAAGGCACTTTGATCATTGAAGTCATCGAAAACATTGCAGAAACGAGCATCAATGTCAGAAGACCGATAGCTTTGGTGTTTTTCAAGGTTTTTCCTCACATTCGCCACGACGCGAATATATTTATCAATTTCGGTGTCACTATGTCGCATGGTATTCTTGACCAACGTTCACGAAAAACCCGGGAATACATATACCGAGATCAGCGGATTTCCCGGATGGCGACGTCAACTGCATGTATCCGCCATCGTTCTCACGCTCTCATGCGCTACCTTTGCTCTGTTCTTCGATCCAAAGACTGCACTAATAGAAGGTGTAGCAGCTTTCACTACAGCGTCCATAGCCTTTCTGGTAGTCGGCCTCCCACGATTCCTCTACTTTCGGAAGATATCAGGAGAGCTTCTAGGTAGCGGCATGTCATCGAAGCGACCAAATTCAAGTAGAAATGAGCTGATCAGAGCAACGTCGGGAACCGCGTTCTTCTTCGCTGCAGTTCTCGGCCCCCTGATTCTGGTGTTCCTTGCGCCCCCAGAGATTTGGTTCGGTTCAGTTCTCGGAATGATTATTGGGTTCTCGGCCTCTCAGTTCCTTTTCACCCTGAATGTCCGTCGATGGGAAACGGCTCATAAAGTCAGCCTGAAGAGATTCACCGTCTGGTTCTATGACGGAAAGAACAGAAAGGTTGTTCTCGAATACGGTGTGAGGGTCGAGCGGAGTTGATGAATCTCCGGGTCGCGGCAGACTATCTGACTCCGGTCGCCGTATGCATGTTTGTCTCTCTCGGATTTGTGAGGCTGTTCATGCTAAGTGGTTTGGGTCTGTCTCTGCCCAAGACTTTGGCTGGAAGTTTCTTCGATCAACTCGTCTGGACCCTAGCTCTGACAGCCCTCGGACTGCTAGGTGTGACCTGCCTCTATTGGCTCATCGCCAGACGAAGAGACTTTGAGCTACGTGTACTCGTGGCAATCGTGGTCGCTCCGACCTCTGCGATCGTGGTCATAATCCTCTCTCAGACCGTCCTTCTGGTCCTCGCAAAGACGGTTTCTTCCTTCATGACCTCGCTGATCGTTCTAGCCTCTCTCTATGTGGCGGTGTTCTCTGTCATCTTTATTCTGAGCGATGCGTTTTCGACCAGAGTGCGAAACTTCGTTTTCACTCTGTACGGGGCGATCCTAGGCTCATTTGTGAGTCTGCTGCTTCCAACAACCTCGCTGATCGTGCTATTAATCGGAGTAGCCCTCTATGACTTGGTAATTCTCAGCTCCAGCTGGATTGCGGCCGCGATAAAGGATCTTAGCCTCTCCAAAGGGATCAGCTCACGATTCGCCTACGTGGGCGGTGGCGTCGAGATCGGAATCGGCGAGTTAATCTTCTATTCCTTTGTGCCAGCACATGTCGAGGCCTACTACGGCATGCCACTACTGATCCTCACCCTAATCATGACTGTGCTTGGTGTACTCCTGAACCTCTGGACGCTCGCCAAGAGAGGATTTCTAGCAGGGCTTCCTGCCCCCATTTTCCTCGGTTTGATCCCGATGGTTCTCTCACTAGTTCTATGAATCACCCGACTAGTGATAGAGATTGGATCTGTGCAGATGCCAACGTCTAGGGGACGGGCGGGAATCCTCATATAACAGAATTGGCACTCGCTCATGGTCCAGACAAATAGTTTCGAAGGAGACGGGGTGCAACCGAGATGGGTGATGAAGAAGTAGTCAAGGAAACAGGCGAGAGAGCTGGCTTCTATTTTGAAGAGCGTCTGAACTGTGCTGAGTCAGTCTTCAAAGCGATCTTCGATACAGTCAACACTGATCTTCCTGGAGCAGTCCTAGCCGTAATGTCTGGGTTCGGAGGCGGAGTCGGAGCCAGCGGAAATGTATGCGGAGCTCTGAGCGGAGGTACCGCCGCATTGGGCCTCGTCTACGGCAGAAGGAATCCTCTGAGCCTCCCGATGGAAGAACGGACCAAGACCTATGGCAAGAATGGAGCCCCCGGACTCTATCGTCTATTCAATCAGCTTCCAAACCGATTCAAAGAGAGGTTCGGAACAGTGAACTGTGCCGAGCTGATAAAGCCATGGCACATCGAAGCTCCCGAGAGAAGGGAGAGGTGCAACCAGATAGTCTCCGAGACCGCCTCCATAGCTATGAGTATACTCCTCGAGGCCAAAACCAAGGGATACGACTTCGATTATGGCGATCTGTGCATATTTCCCAAGGATCTGGTCAAGAGGTAAAACCGATAAGCAGTCCTCGTTTTCGCCGTTTCAGGGATCAGCTTCAAGACAAAGCTTAAGCAACCCACTTGAACACCTTTTATAGCTCGGTTGCGGGGATACCCAAGCTAGGTCTAAGGGGCAGGACCGTAGGACGCTCGTTCAACGGTGCAAGGCTTAGGAAGCAACATGGGCTTGGGACACCCTGTGGCGAAGGCCTTCGTGGGTTCGAGTCCCACTCCCCGCACCACCATGGCAAAAACGCCGAGGAGTCTATTGAGGTGGCGATTGTCTCACATGATGGCTTCAGTATTTTCGTTTCCGGAAGATCTTGTCCATATCGCTTGACAATCCTCCCCGTCTGGTCGAGGTCGCCCACATTGGGTGGATGTCGGGTTGCCTCCGTACCCCGGCAGCAAATCCCGTGGACCTAGTTCAGATAACTGAAATCACTGTAGAGGTAATCAAATAGCCGTTCGATTTTTCGTACCCCACCCCCCTCCCCCCACTTTTCGTATTACGATTTGAACACCAGTCGAGTCATTCAAGACAACGGGGAGTCGAATTGAGTGAGAGAGGGGCTGTGTGCCCTCTATGCGATTATCCTATATCCGTACCTAGAGGAGGAGGCGCGCCACATCGTACACAGAATCGCCCTAGGATCGCGAGTCAAAATAGTGGATATTGGAGATCTCGGGCTGAAGTGATCAGAGACCCGCGCTCTCAACCATCTACAATAGACATTCCAAAGAGGTGCAAGTTTTCGTTTCGTCCACCAGCACAATTAGAAACGTTGATTTCTTGGTGACTCCATAAAATCAATGGAGATAGCTGTGATTACGACTTTCACCCTGGTCTACTGCAAACCCGGCAAATACCCCGAAGTACTAGCTGCTGCAAAGAAGATTCCAGGCGTGGTCAGCGCCTTTTCTGTGCACGGTAGGTGCGATGTGGTCATCATCGCGAAACTCGAGAAGCATGAAGACCTAGGCACGTTCGCCCTGCACCTGAACGCGGTCAGCGGAGTCAACGCCGGCGAAACCCTCGTGGGCTTTGAATAGGAGGACCAAGAATGGTGCAGGCTCTAATCCTAGCAAGAGTCATGGCAGGACAGGCGAAGAAAGCCATGGCTGCTGTGAAGAAGATCGAGGGCGTAAAAGAGGCATCCTTTGTCCTCGGCAGATGGGACATAGCCATACTGATAGAGGCTCCTAACCACAAGGCCATCTCAGCAATAACGACAAAAGTCAACGCCATACCGAACTTGAGGGGCTCAGAGACGTTAATCGAAGGCTAAAGCAGACACTCCTCTTTTTTCTAATCCTCGCCAGATTCTCCGAAGAGTGTGGAAATTACTCAGACGGGTTCAGAAACATCAATTAAAATTGGCTGTGTGAAGAGAATAGAAAATGGACGCCCACATCAGACTCCATTCGATGGAATCTCTTCGCCGAAGGTTGACGCCACAACCTTCAAGCAGAAAAAAGAGCGGTTGCTCAAGGTCTCGCCGCAGATTACTAGTATCGTTTTCCTCAAGGTGCGATAACTTGGCCAAGAGGAGCCGGCTCTGATCGAAGTGAACTAGGGCACGCTCATGTGGTGTGAAGACCCTTTCTACGCGTTGGGAGAAACTGTCCTCGATCCCCTGAACGCTCGTTTGCCGAGCTCGAAGGCCTTCAGATTGGTAGCATGATATCTCTCAGGAACGCTCTCTTCAATGACATCGATGACCGTGCTCTCCGGGAAGGGTAGGCAGCCACTGGCGACGAGAGCGCCGAGCATAACAATGTTCGTCGCGATAGGATCTCCAGCCTCCTCCGCAAGCGCCGTGGCGTCAAAAGAAACTATATTCGGCGTGACCTCTGAGAGCAGAGACATCAGCCTATCCCTACTCGGATATTCAACCATGCCTGAGACAACCTCTGCAGGCGGCGACCTACGCCTATTCACCAGAGCCAACCCGCTTCCTTTGAGGTACGTAACGCCCCGCCTGACGGCCTCCGCCTCTTCAAACCCTAGGAGAACATCAGCTTCGCCGGGGCAGATGACCGGGCTACTGACCTCGCCGCCGATCTGTGCGTGACTCATGACCGGTCCGCCCCGTTGTGCCATACCATAAGTCTCGCCAATCTTCACTGAAAGCCCGCTCTTCATGGCGGCCTCTGCAAGTAGACGAGAAGCCAACAAAGTACCCTGCCCGCCAACTCCCGCGATCACAAGCCTAAACGGTTCCAATTACTTCGCCACCCTGCCAATTGCTTCTTGCGGGCACACTTGACTGCAGACTCCGCAGCCCATGCAGAGCGTCTCATCGATACTCGCCTTTGCGTCATCATCGACCCAGCTCAGCGATGGACATCCGAAGGCACTCAAACACAACTTACAACCGATACAGAGTTCGGGATCAACACGAAACGGTGCAGGCCTTCTTGGCCTCATCTCGCGAACAGCCTCGGTCGCGCACATTCTCCTGGCGACCACCATTGCGACTCCATCCGTTTTGAGCATCCGAGTAAAGGCGTCTTCAGCCTCATCAAGATCGTATGGGTCGATGACCTCCACACTATCGACGCCACAAGCTTTCGCCACATCTTCGATCATGATACGCTTGGCCTCGCTTCCCATCGCCGTTCTGCCCGATTCAGGGTGGGGCTGGAAGCCCGTCATGGCGATCGTCTGGTTGTCAGCGACCACCACCTTGATGTTATGTCTATTGTAGACGGCATTGATGAGAGCAGGGATTCCCGCGTGAAAGAAGGTGCCATCGCCTATGAAGGCGATACTGTCAACACCGACCTGAGACATACCCTGGGACACACCGACGCTTGCGCCCATGCAGAAGTAGGTGTCTTCGAAACTCAAGGGAGGAGCATGCGCTAAACCATAGCAGCCGATGTCCCCGTTCACCACTACGCTTCTGAGGTCTCCCTTGACTTTCTTGACGGACTCCTTCAGAGCGTAAACTGTCGCTCTATGTGGACAACCAGCACAGAGCGTCAGCATCCTATCAAAGAGTGTCTGCCGGACCCTCGCATCGAGCTCCAAATGCGGCACACATGGCCTGCCCATTCCGGACAGCTTCGCCAAGGCGTCTCCAACGATCATCGGACCGAGCTCACCCTCTTTCGGAAGGTGACCACTCATTCGGCCGCATATCTCCAAGCTTGGATTCACATCCTTTGCCAACGCCTTCACATGCAGCTCGACGAATGGATCGACCTCCTCGAAGATCATTAACTGGTCGACGCCTTTCAGAAGCCTGCTCACGAGCCTCGTCGGGAGCGGATGCGAGGTCATTAGCTTGAGGCGAGCCAACTTGTTCTCCAGCCCGAGCTTCCGAAGGGCATCAATTGCGTAGCTAAAGGAGAAACCGACTCCGATGACCCCAAGACTTTCACCACCGTCGATCTTCAACCCGTTGAAGACAGAGCCCTCGAATTCTCCCTGGACACGGTCGAGCTTCTCGTTAAGCTCCTTCTCTCTCCTGAACAGCCTCTCGAAGCCCGCGACACGATAGCTGAACCCCTCCCAGTCGAACTCCGCCTTTCTGCGCTGCCTCTCTATGGGCCCGAGTGTCACATCGCTCCTCATGTGACTGAGCCTCGTCACCGTTCGAACCATCACGGGAAGCCTCACTTTCTCTGAGAGCTCGAAAGCGTATCGAGTACAATCCTTCGCATCCTGCGGATTCGAAGGCTCCAAGACAGGGATGCAATTGATCTTGGCAAGCCATCGGTTATCCTGCTCCTGTCCGCTACTGTGCTGCGATGGATCGTCAGCGGAGACCAGCACGAGGCCTCCCTTCACGCCTCGAAGGCTCGCGAGGTTCAGAATGTCCAACGCCACGTTCAATCCAACGTGCTTCATCGAGACAAGGCTACGCTGATTACACATCGAGGCTCCAAAGGCGACCTCAAAGGCAACCTTCTCGTTGGACGACCACTCAAAGTGAGTCCCAAATCTTCTTGCCACCCTACACAAAGTGTCGCCTATTTCGGAGGCTGGAGTACCCGGATAAGATGCAGCGACAGAGACGCCGGCCTCAATCGCACCTCTGGCTATGGCCTCATTTCCCATCAGCAAGACGGCTTTTCTAGGCTCATCAAGCGCCACGGAATGGCTCAACAACTCCACTTCTCCAACATTCTATCCAGCTCTGTTCGCCGATTCTCAGCTTGTCTGTTCCGAGCATGGTTCATATGGATAGTCTTGGTCTTACGAGATTCGGTACGGCTTATCAATCTATCCACCTCAGACCTAGAGTCTTCAGATAGCTTCAAGAGAGCCCCATAATCGCCTCAATTGTACCGGTGCCCTTTGCCCGATTCGTGACGCATAGAGCTATCTAGCACTGACCCGAAGATCATCAAATACGAGGTGGCGCAAAGTGCCAAAGATTTCCAGTGGAGTTGAATCGGTCTGGCCCAGAGGGAAGAAGTGCGCGGTCTGCCTCAGCTTCGATGTTGACGGCGAAACCATGTGGCTGGCCCGAGACCCCGACAACGCCAAGAGAGCTGGCCTCATGTCTCAGGGTGAATATGGCCCTAGGGTGGCGGTTCCACGGATACTGAAGTTGCTCGAGAAGCATGCGCTGAAGGCTACATTCTTCATCCCCGGATGGATAGCGGAGAAGTATCGCGATATGGTTCGCGAGATACATGCTGCTGGACATGAGATAGGACACCATGGATATCTGCATGAATGGATCTCCCACGACATGCAAATAGAGAAGGAGAAGGAGATACTCGACAAGGGACTATCCCCGCTTCTGGAATTGACTGGAGAGAAGCCACTTGGTTACCGCTCGCCAGCCGGCGAGTTCAGCGTCAACACCTTCGACCTCCTTCTAGACTACGGCTTCATCTATGAATCGACGCTCATGAACGACGAAATCCCATATGTGCTGAAGCAGAAGGCTGGGAGAAAGCTGGTGGAAATACCGTTCCACTGGGTTCTAGACGATGCGCCGTTTTTCAACTGGACCCTTCGATATCACAACATGAAGACTATGGCGAGTCCATCTGCAGTGTACGAGATCTGGCGAAGTGAGTTCGACGGATTTTACCGCGAAGCCCGATGCTATGTCCTAACCATGCATCCACAGATAATCGGCAGGCCATCGAGAGTCCAGATGCTCGACAGACTGGTCTCATACATGAAGAAGAAGCCTGATGTCTGGTTTGCAAGACTGGTCGATGTTGCCAAATATTGGATCAAGACACAGACCTAGAGGCGTCGATCGTCAATAGCCTTCCTTTTTTCATTAACCAGACACGAGAAACAGACTAAAATAAGCGAAAGAGGAAGCCGAGATTTCGGCATCTCATCTGATAGCATATGGTTCGATTCGCAAGGAAGCTACCCCTATCTCGCTATTCTATGATCTCCCATTTTGATTGATACCTATCCAACTGTTCCACTGTATATTCGTCGAGCGGGTGTTCACGCTCGGGTATCTCAACCTCAACAGCCTCTCCTGTCAATTCCGTGGAGAGATAGCGGTCGCCCCGATCATTTATCATCGTAACTATGCTCTTCAACTCTGGATGTTTCAATGCGACTTTTACGGCCGCTGCGACGTTGGAGCCTGAGGAAATCCCGCAGAAGATGCCTTCCTCAACGCTCAGCCTCCTCGCCATCGTAATTGCTTCGTCTGACGTTGTCATCACAACTCCGTCCAGCAGGCTCACGTCGAGATTTCGAGGCACAAAGCCATCTCCTATACCCTGTATCTTATGCGCACCCCACAGCCTCTTGGATAGAAGAGGTGCTTCGGCAGGCTCAACGGCGTAGAGCCTAGTCCCACTCTTCCTCTCTCTGAGATATCTCCCCACGCCCGTCAAGGTTCCGCCTGTTCCCTGTGTAGCCAAGAAGCAGTCCACTTTGCCATCGGTCTGCTCCCATATTTCCGGCGCTGTTGTACGATAGTGGGCCAACGGGTTCACGGGGTTCTCAAACTGGCCGGGCTCCCAGTACTTGCCCGGATGCTCTGCCTTTAACTCCGCGATCTTGGCTTTGCAGAGATCGACATCACTCTCTCCTCCTGGGGTGAGTACGAGCTGTCCTCCAAACGCCCTTATCGTCTTCTTCCTCTCTTCACTCATGCCAGCAGGCATCACTATGGTCACTTTGTAGCCGAGTAGTCCGCCCACGAACGAACAAGCGATCCCAGCATTCCCGGTGGAAGCTTCGAGGATCTCCATTCCAGGCCTTAACTCCCCACTTTCCACGGCTGCCTTGATCATCTCATAGTAGATCCTATCCTTCAGACTAGAGGAAGGATTTGTGTACTCGAGTTTCAGAAGAATGTCCGCTTCCACACCCATCACCTTAGGGATTCGGCTTAGCCGTGCCATGGGAGTGCGGCCTATCGTCTGCAATATGCCATCTGCTGCTCTTCCCACGCCACTCCAGTCTGTACCCATAGTTCACACTGATCAAAGTCAAGCTATTTGAATCCTAGCGCATTCCACTCCCCTCAAGCTGTTCAGGCAATCTAAGTGTCAAGAGGCACCTCTGGGTTAGTCCGTTATTGGTCGAAAATGGGCAGCGGAATCAAATTAAGGACGAGCATCTGAAACTCCAATGACAACACTCACCCAAGCTGCAGAATCACAGTAGCAGAAGGAGGTAACGCGCATCACAGAGAGACTGTACATACCTGTTCTTCTCGGAACAGGAAGACGCGGGAGGCTGTCAGAGAAGATCGCGAAGTTTGTCGTCAACGAACTGAGGAAATATCCGGTCGAGACCCGGCTCGTCGATGCAAGGAAGCTCGCGAGCAATAGAACCTTCAGGTACCGTGAAGAACCAAACGAGAAGGCAAAGCGATGGCATGACATAATGACCAAGGCAGACGCTCTAATCATCGTGACACCAGAATACAACCACGGCTATCCAGGCGAACTCAAACTTGTCCTCGACCAACTGTATGACGAATATAGAAGGAAGCCAGTCGCATTTTGCGGCTTGTCAATCAGTTTGTTGGGAGGCGGAAGGGCAATTGAGCAGCTCAGGTTAGTGGCAGTCGAGCTTCAGATGGTACCGATACGCAATGCAGTATACTTCCCAAACGTGGACAAGCTGCTCGAAGAGGAAGAGGAGAAACTGCGTGAAAAATATCATGCTAGGCTAGAAAACCTCTTCGAAGAATTGATCTGGTACGCCAACGTGTTGAAACACGGCCGCGAATCAGCGGATGTTGAATGATCCATACACCGAGAATCGCATTGCCGTTTCGGCAAGCACCTAGCCGTTACTCTCGCATAGCCGAGGAGTAAGAATGCGGTATTGATCTAGGCGTCTATCGCCATTCCTCCTCAAAACGAGATAACCAAGGTCTTTTCGTACGCAGCTCGGGCTGCCTCGACATTTGACTCTACCATGCGTCCCGAAAACTTGTGCCGGAAGGCTTCTAGCAGACTGTCAAGTTTCACGATTCCTGTCGTCTTCGCGAGCGCTCCTAGCATTGAGGTATTCGTGATGGGAATAGCGGTGGGCCCGAAAGTATCTATCGCCAACTGCGTGGCATCAAGCGAGCCGAACTTCGAGAGCTTTATGGGGAGACTGAACGATTCGAAGCTTCTCCTCGTATTCAGGACGGCAATTCCGCCCTGTTTCAGCCCTTGATACCAGATCTTGTTGTCGGCAAGCTTCGAGTCGAGGACACAGACCACATCAGGACTGTAGATCTGCTCTCTCCTCCTGATAGGTTTGTCATCAATCCTGAGGTAGGTATTCATGGGTGCTCCTCGTCTCTCGCCCGCGAAAAATGGAAAACCCTGTCCATATTTGCCCTCACACCCTAGCGCTGCAACCATGATGTCGCACGCAGTCAAAGCTCCCTGCCCACCGCGCCCATAGAACCTACACTCAATCATAATCAATTCCTCGGCAGCGATGGCTATACTCACAGAACCCAAGATAAGCTCTTTGGATATTCAGGAGACCAAATAGATCATCGAACCTAGCCTACTGAATACTTTAAAAGCGGATTCCCTTTGTTCTAGCACGCTGGCAAGGCATGGAGATTTGTGGGGATGAGCAAGGAACCCATCCAAGTCGAGGTCACCCTAGGCGGTTGGACTACAGACATAGGAAGTCTCCCAACTGGAGATTGGAGAGTCTTCAAGCCTGTCTTGAAGGCTGAACTTTGTACCAAGTGTTGGCTCTGCGAGCTGAGTTGCCCCGAAGGAATGATCTCAAAGACCGACACCGGGCCCAGCATAGACTACGACTACTGCAAGGGCTGTGGAGTCTGTGCCAAGGAGTGCAGATTCAAAGCCATAGAGATGGTTCGCGAATAGGGTGAACTGAAATGGGAAAGATTGAATCTCTCAACGGAAACCAAGCCGTGGCGCATGGCGTCCGGCTTGCAAGGGTCAACGTAGTTCCTGCGTACCCCATAACACCGCAGACAACAGTCGTCGAATACATCTCAGACTTCGTGAATGACGGAGAGCTAAACGCGCGATTTATCGAGTCCGAAGGCGAGCATGGAATGATGGGGCAGTCCATAGGCGCCGCGGCGACGGGAGCGAGGGTATTCACAGCCACGTGCTCCCAAGGGCTCGCCTATGCATATGAGCAGATAGTCAGCGCGTCGGAAAGGAGGCTGCCGATCGTCGCCGCTATCATCAACAGGCCTATTGACGGCTTCTGGCCAGACCACACAGATTCCCTCTCCGTCAGAGACTGGCCTTGGATACAGATGTATGTGGAGAACGCCCAAGAAGCGTTGGACACAATCCTCCAAGCATATAAGATAGCAGAGGACCCACGCGTTTCACTGCCAGTGTTCGTATGTGTCGACGGATTCTACCTATCATACACGACCGAGCTAGTGAACATTCCAGAACAAGAAGAAGCTGACCGTTTTCTGCCTCCATTCAAGCCCGCGTTCTACGTGATTGATCCGAAGAATCCCGCCTCATTCAGGATTGGCATGGGACCTTCTTCTATGGCCGTTAGAGTCGCGTCAGAGGAAGCGCTGAGACGATCCAAGGAAGTCATCCAAGAAGTCGCGAGAGAATTTGAAGAGAAGTTCGGCAGAAGCTATGGGAACGGACTGATCGAGACGTTCATGATGGACGGTGCTGAGGTCGCACTCGTAACGATGGGATCCATGACAGGCTCGGCGAAAGAAGCCGTTGAAGAGTTGAGAAAAGAAGGAAAGAAAGTTGGACTAATCAAGCTTAGAACATTCAGACCGTTCCCAAGAGAGGACTTCCAGAGAGTCACCCCATCACTCAAGGCACTCGCAGTATGCGACAGAAACGTAGTCCAAGGAACCGAAGCTGGCGCAATGCTGCTAGAGATCAAGAACGCACTCTGGTATCAACCGAAGAAACCCCTGATACTAGGCTTCATCGCAGGACTTCGCGGAACTGAAGTAGGCGTCCGCGACTTCAAGTACCTAGCTGAAAAAACCCTCAAAGCCGCCAACGAAGGAAAGATTGAGAAAGAGATTGAATGGTATCCCCCAGTGAAGGCAATCATAAAGAAACCAGACCCAATTCCGCAAGACAAACTCGCGAAGATGGCCTATCCTGGGACAAGTGCATGTCAAGGATGCGGAATGGTCCTAACCTACAGACACATGCTCGACGTTCTCGGCAGAAACGCGGTCTACGTCCAGACGGCCGGCTGCATGGCATGGATGTCGACAGCACCAGGAAAAACCGCTACGACAATACCAGCAGTATTCTCATGGCTTCCAGCAGGAAGCGCCACAACCTCGGGTGTCTATGAGGGACTCAAATCCCAAGGCAAAGACGAAGGAGTGAACGTCGTCCTTTTCACCGGCGATGGAAGCTACGGCGACATGGGATTCATGGCTGGATCAGGATCTGCCGAAAGAAACGACAACATCATCGTCCTATGCTACGATAACGAAGGCTATATGAACACTGGTGGCCAGAGAAGCGGTACTACGCCGCACAAAGCAGCCACAACTGATACGCCAGTCGGAACCAGAATAGCTGGCAAGCTAGGCATGAAGAAGGATCTTCCATCGATCATGGCCGCACACCATGTCCCATACGTAGCAACGGCCAGCACGGCGTACATGGCAGACTTCAGACGGAAGCTGGAGAAGGCCTCCAAGATCAAGGGATTCAAGTACATTCATGTCCTTTCACCTTGCCCGACCGGCTGGCGCTACCCATCGGAGAATCTGATGGAGATAGGAAGGCTTGCCGTACAGAGCGGATTCTGGACGCTCTACGAGATCGAGGATGGCAAAATGAAGGTTACGATGAAAGTCAAAAACAGGATACCTGTGAAAGACTACCTAAAGATGCAGGGGCGCTTCAGACACCTGACCGAAGATGACATCAAGGCAATACAGGAGATGACCGATCGTAACTACGAACGTCTTCTAAGGCAGGAGAGACTCGACACTGAACCATTGCAGATGCAGACAGCGTGATCACATTACTCAGCACCTTCCTTTTCATTGAACATCTCTTCATCCGCTATTCTCACGAGTTTGAATAGCAACCCAGACATTGCCTATCCATACCATGTTCTCTGCTGTGAAATACCCGGTTTGTAGCGCGCGCAGCGTGACTCTGAGACTGCAACTGATACGCGTCTTGGCAATCGAGAGAACAGGCGTTTGGCTTGATCCTGATCTAGTCGAAATCTCTCGGATTGCGCGCTCTAGGGGTTCAGGCCTACACGAGCCTCTGAGCCAGGCATTAATACCCTTTATTTGGAAAAGAAGCTGAGTTCTTCAGGACGAAAACGGTTGTGAACCACTTGAGAATTACAAAGATCGAGATTATCCCCGTGAATCCTCCAATAAATACGCCTCTCTCAATTTCCTACGCGACCTTCAGAACCTTCAACTTCGTCATCGTGAAAGTCCACACCGACGAGGGATACGTCGGCCTTGGAGAATGCCCGCCACTTCCCCCACTCTCCCGAGAGTCTCAAGGCACAATCCTATCTCTTCTTGAGGCACACCTTGCTCCCATTCTCATCGGAGAAGATCCCTTCTGTATCGAAAGAATATGGGAGAAAATGGATTCGGCCATGCCCGGATACCCTCTACCCAAGGCCGCTCTCGACATAGCCCTCTACGATCTAATGGGAAAGAAGCTGGGAGTCCCCGTATACGATCTCTTGGGAGGCCTCACCAGCAGAGAGTTCTCATTGGTCGGACTGATAGGACTCATGCCCCTCAAAGAAACCGTTGACTCGGTCAAGAGTTACCTTGAATCCGGATATACTGGTCTGAGGCTGAAGATTGGGCGCGGCCTCCAGACAGATGAACAGAGCCTTCGAGAAATTCGCAGAGTGGCAGGAGATGACACTTCTATACGGCTTGACGCAAACCAAGCCTACCTGCCAGACAAAGCGATCAGCGTGATCAGAGCCCTTGAGAGATACGACATAGAGCTTGTCGAGCAGCCGACTACGTGGTGGGACTTCAAGGGTCTAGGCAAGGTCGCCAGAGCCGTCGACACACCCATAATGCCACATGAGTCCCTTTACCTGTTGTCCGACGCCAAGACACTAATCGAGTACGAAGCGATGGATGTCCTAGGCCTGAAGGTCTACAGACCTGGAGGGGGACTCACGAATGCGAAGAAACTCATTTCCATGGCTGAACTCATGGATATTCCCTGTCTCGTGCACGACGACGTTGAACTCGGAATCTCACTCGCGGCGGCCTCGCACCTCATCGCCTCCAACTTTAGGAACCTGAGATACAAGTGCGAACTCTCCGGCTATCCAGAATGGATCGCAGATGATATAGTCAAACGGCCGATAGAGTTCAAGAACGGTCGCGCTAAAGTCCCAGAAGGCCTGGGCCTGGGCGTCGAGATAGACGACGACAAGCTGAGGAAATACGCGGGGCCCAATGTTCGCTCCATAGAATAGCACCAGGGCGCTCCATGAAACATAGAGCAACTCGTGGCCCTGAAGGTTCAATGCCTCTCGGCCTACAGCTGAGGATAGCGAACGTCGGATTATTCACATTCTTTCCACGCGGCTTACAGGCCTGTTTATAAGCTGAACCAAGATACAACCCGCCCCATGGCTCAGAAACCGAACTCGGACAGCTTCAATCTACTCAACAGGTATCTGAGACTGAAGACCTCGCCGGTCGCCGTCAAACTGGTCAGAAAAGAGGAGCAGCTCGATCAGTCAATCAAATCGAGGAAACCAAGGAGTAAGCTCGCTGTATGCCAATTAGTCAACTTGGCCAGGTATTATGGATGGACGATGATAGCTAAGAAAGAAGATATGGCGTGCGCACCTGGAGCCGCGGCGCTCGGGCTAATCTCGATGCCTGATAATATCGTCTCAGGAAGGATCAGCCATGGAATACATCAAGAAACAATTGAAGCGGCCAGGCGGATGCAAGAGAGCGTCCCAAGAATCGCCTTTGACCAATATCAGGCAATTCTGACCGCACCGCTCGAATCGGCAACGTTCGCACCCCATCTCGTAATGATCTATGGGAACTCTGCGCAGATCATGAGACTGATTCATGGGGCCCTGTGGACGACTGGAGAACGACTTCAATTCTCAACCGCCGGCGAATACTCAACATGCGGCGACGGAATCGCCCAAACCATGTTGAGCGGTCGGCCGCAGGTAGTAATTCCATGCTACGGCGAGAGGATCTACGGAGTGACTCAAGATGACGAAATAGTCTTTGTAATACCGCAGCAATATCTAGTCAGCGTACTGGAAGGAGTTGAAAAGACCCATTCGGCTGGAGTGAAGTATCCGATTCCCTTCTACGGAACGAGAGCCGAGCCGAGCTTCCCAGAGTACTATAGGACACCGTAATCCTTGGCAATAGCATGTCTCCGTCGTCTTTCCCATCAATTTCAGTCGAGCATCGCTTCTGATCATGAAGCTAACCCCCTCTGGACTTTCTAACGTCTCAGACAGAAACTACTCAGAGGAGGAGGCAAGATGTTCTCGATTGAAGCCGAGACAACAAGAACTTACATCCCATGAGTTTGATGGTCATCTCCAGCATCAAGATCAGATGACTAAAAGAGCAATTCTTGCACGAGTCTGCCTAGATGCTCGAAACACCCCTCAATCCTTCACATACATCCCCATAATGAGTCCTCACGCATAGACTGTGGCGAAGTGTCGATGAATCTTGATGCCTCTTCATGTGAAGTAAATGAGGATGAGGACAACGACCTGTTGAACAAGCTATGCCGCTTGTATGAGAGGCTTGGCTTTGTGTCTTCCCTCCTTCCGGAGGATTCATAGCGATCAAAGCCCATTTTGTTGGGAAAGGCTGCGCTAGATATCTTCGTCCCCCTTACGTGGCAAAAAGGACATGGAGTTACGAATTGGTCAAAGCACAGAGACCCAAGAGACTCAGAAATCCTAGTCTGAAGATATGATCCCAGCAAGAGCCGTGATCAGCAAATACAAACCTTCACAGAAAGCCTTTTGAAAGAACACGGTCTTCTAAAGCTGGAAACGCATCTTTGACTTGATCCCGAAAAGCGATGATAAGGATGCAGACTCCATCTATAGAAGCAAAGCTCAAAGAAAAGCGCTGGAACCCCTCTGCAGAGAAGCGCCTTTGGAAGACGTGGATCAAAGAGAAGACCTACTCTTTCAACCTAGACACAGACAAGAGAATCTTCTCTATAGACACCCCTCCCCCATATCCATCGGGAAGACCATGGCACGTGGGAGCTGCAGCCCACTATTCGCAGATCGACATGATCGCAAGGACTGCTAGAATGATGGGGTTTGAAGTATACTTCCCAATCGGCATAGATCGGAACGGGATGCCTGTCGAGCTCTATACCGAGAGGAAGTACAAGGTTCGAATGCACGAGACATCCAGGGAGAAGTTCATCGAACTCTGTATGCATGCGCTTGACGATCTAGAAGCGGAAATGATACAAATAATGAAAAACATGGGCATGAGCGGCGACTTCGACGACTACTACCGAACAGATTCGGAAGATTACAGAAAACTCACCCAAGCCACGTTCATAGAATTATGGCACAGAGGGCTGATTTACGAAGATACCCGGCCAAACAACTACTGCGTAGACTGTAGAACAACTCTGGCGGATGCAGACATCGTATATGAGGAGCAGCCCACACTCCTTGTCCACGTGAACTTCCGCATCAGAGGAGTTAACCACGTCATCACCGTTGCCACGACTCGACCAGAACTTCTGTGCTCGTGCCAAGCCCTAATAGTCAACCCTGAGGATAGCAGATACCGCGACCTTCCAAGAAAGTATGCGATGATTCCAATCTATGAACGAGCTGTACCGATTCTCTCCAATCCTGCGGCAAGACCAG
>Ga0315308_1000954_pt1 | contig 16626 bp, 15 predicted proteins | sample TDP3_MG_FD_203078 | JGI IMG/M metagenome (GOLD analysis project Ga0315308, IMG submission 203078) | Freshwater sediment microbial communities from Lake Towuti, South Sulawesi, Indonesia - TDP3 | ecosystem: Environmental > Aquatic > Freshwater > Lake > Sediment | place: Indonesia: South Sulawesi... | reverse complement strand
GCCGTCTTGGCTTATTGGGATTTTGAGCATTCTGGCCAAAATGATCTCTTCTTTGCGTGGGATTAAAGGTGTTGACAACACAACCCAGTCGCATGGAAGCTTCATTTCCCGACCTGACAGAGCGTCGTATGCAGTTACGGTTAGTTTGTCTTCTGGTCCTTGGGATATCTCTGGTGTCACTTCTTCGATGTGTTTCACAAATTTTACTTGGCTTTCCCGTGCCATGGAGTAGAAGTCTTCGTATTCCTTGTAGACTCTGACATCTCCGTAAAGGATTACGATGTCTGTTTCAGGAAACCTCTCCTTGATAAGTATGGCGTTTTTGATGGCGTTCATGCAGCAAATCTTGGAGCAGTAGGGCCAGCCTTCCTCTTTCTTGGCTTTGAGAATCTTCGCCAACAACCTTGCTGTGTCAGACTTCGGAAAGCCTGCAAGGTCTAGGGCTCGTATTTCACCCTTTCTGGCTCCGACACATTGTATCATGACAACTCTTTCAGGCGGTTTTTCGATTTTTCCGTTCCTCAAGAGTTCATCCATTTCTAGTTGTGTCACAATGTTTGGATAAACTTCGTACTGGTAGAGTCCCTTGGGCGGTGTATAACTCGATGCGCCGCAGGCAACGATTATGGTTCCTACCTCGATTTCTCTCTTTTCACCGCCGTTTTTCGCGAGCGTAACCTTGAAGTTTCCAACGTAACCCTTAACATCCGACACTGTGGTTGAAGCCAACGTTTCAATGTTCTTGTTTGTGCTCACCGCTTTTATCATAGGCTCTAATATTTCGGATGTGTCTTGCATGGTTGGATATAACTTGTGCAGTCTTAGAAGGTTGCCACCCAGTTCGGGTTCTTTTTCAACCAAGTAGACCTTGAAGCCTTGGTCGGCGAGTGTCAACGCGGCTGTCATGCCGGAGATGCCACCGCCGATGACTAGGTTGGTGTCTTTAATTTCAAGTTCAGGTTCTTCTTGAGGCTCCAGCCATGTGGCTCTTGCCACAGCCATTCTAACTATGTCTTTCGCCTTCTTTGTTGCCTTCTCGTGTTGATGGGCGTGAACCCAGCTGCACTGTTCCCGTATGTTTGCCATTTCAAACAAGTAGTGGTTTAGCCCAGCCTCTCTGCAGGCGGATCTGAACAATGGTTCATGTGTTCTGGGCGTGCATGAAGCCACAATCACTCTGTTGAGACCATGCTTCTTAACAGCTTCTTTTATGGAGGCTAACCCAGCCTCAGAACAAGTGTAGATGTTGTCTTCACTGTAAGCAACGTTTGGGAGAGTCTTCGCGTACTTAACGACCTCTGGAACATTCACAACGCCACCTATGTTTATGCCGCAGTGGCAGATGAACACTCCAATCCGTGGCTCTTCTTCTCCCATAGACTACACTCTCTCCAAGACCTCAGCCACTCTTCCTTAGCCACTCTTCCTCAGCCACTCTTGCCGCTGTCGCGCTTCCCTGCATTATAGAGTCTGGAATATCGCCAGTTTTTGGTCCCAGACAGTAGCCGCAAACAAAGATTCCGTGAACAGTGGTGTCCACAGGATTTGTGAGAATGTTAGCCGCCTTGAAAAACCCGTAGTCGTCAACTTCAGCTCCTAAGACCTTAGCCAGCTCTCTTGCGCCGGCTCGTGGCACTAGAGCAGGGCAGAGCACCACCAAATCGAATTCAGTGTTCTCGATTCTTCCAGCCACTGTGTCTTCATACCATATTCTGAGGTTCTTGGTTGCAGGGTCCTCCAGGATTTCGCCAGGACTGCTGCGTACGAATCGCACTCCGTATTCGCTCTTGGCTCGGTTGACGAATTCTTGGAAGCCCTTTCCAAACGCTCGAAGGTCAATGTAGAATATGCTGACCATTGTGTTCGGTTCGTGTTCCTTGATCAAAACGGCATCTTTAACCGAGTATTTGCAACAGATGCTGGAGCAGTATGTGGTTCCGAATCGTCGGTCCCTAGAGCCCACACACTGTATGAAAGCAATTTTCCTAGGGATTTTACCATCCGAAGGCCTTATCAAGTGTCCACCTGTCGGTCCAGAGGCACAGAGCAGCCGCTCCAATTCCAGAGCCGTAACAACGTTCTTGTAGCGTCCATAACCATAAGTTGGAATCTGAGAAGAATCAAAGAGGTCAAAACCGATGGACACAATTATTGCGCCGACGTTCAACTCGACCTCTTGAGGTTGCTGTTTTAGGTCAACTGCACCGGCCTGACACATTTTCTGGCAGAGCCCACATTCTATGCAGTTCGTTTTGTCAACGGTCATGGCTCTCGGCACTGCCTGTGGAAACGGCATGTAGATGGCCTTGCGCATTCCGAGATTTTCGTCGAACTCGTTGGGAACCTCAACTGGGCAGTGGTCGGCGCATATGCCGCAGCCCGTGCATTTTGTTTCATCGACGAACCTTGGTTTTCTGAGAACTGAGACAACAAAGTTTCCCGGAGAGCCCTTTACCCCTTTTACTTCGGAGTATGTTAATAGTTGAACGTTGTGATGATGGGAGCAGTCTATCATTTTGGGCGCTAGGATACACATGGAGCAATCCATAGTTGGAAAGGTCTTGTCCAGCTGAGCCATTCTGCCGCCTATGCTCGGCGACTTTTCCACCAAATACACTTTGTACCCTCTGCTTGCCAAATCCAACGAAGCCTGTATACCAGATATTCCGCCGCCAACGACCAAAACGGCTTTTTCTTCCATTTTTTTCTCCTCCTATAACCTGCCCTCAATTATGTTGGTTATTGGGATTCTGTGTGCCTTGACCTCCCATTCTTCAAGTTTCATGCCCATCCCCATCCTGAGAAGCTCAATAAAATGTATGACGGGCAGATTGTATTCCTCGTTAAAATGCCTCTTAATCTCCAACTGACCCAGATCAAGCTGCAAAAAGCAGAACGGACAGACCGTAACTACGGCTTGCACCTCAGCGTCTTTTAGGGCTTTGAGTTTTTGTCGCGACACCTGTCTGGCGAGGTCATCGTTTATGTCTCGTAAGGGACCCCCGCAACACATCTCTTTGCGTTCGTAAGGAACAGATTCAGCACCTGTGGCTTGAACAAGCACGTCTAACTCGTTGTAGCCTCTTAAAAGTTCAAAGTGTATACGTTTGGGTTTTGTCAGGTGGCATCCCGGTTGTGTTCCAACCCTCAATTCGTTGATAGGTTCTTTTATTGCACCTTTTACTTTGCTTACTCCTACGTCTCCATGAAGTACATCAACGAGGTTTTTGACATCAACCTTACCCTTATACTCTTTACCCACTTCAGAAAGTATCTGATTGACTTGATCTCTGAGTGCGGGGTTCTTCTTCAAAAGAGTGTTCACCATCAACAACGATTCGTAGCAATCGTTACAGAGAGTCATGACATCAAGGCCCATTTCTTCGGCTAGGCAGAGGTTGCGAGCTGCTAGCGCTATCCAACTTGCGTGGTCAACTGATTGGATGCTGAACGGTGCGCAGCAGTTTGTTCCTTTCATGTCAACTAGTTCTATTCCCAATTCTGGCAGAACTTTTCTGACCGAAACCTCGTAGCTGAGTTCTCTGGCGGGTATGAGGCAGCCCAAATAAAACGCGTACTTCATTTTTTCTCACCATTCTAGACAGACTTGATTATTTTCTCCATTCCCGTTCTCTTCAGAATCTTTTGCACTTCCTCCAACCCGTCTGTGGTTATTTTGCCTAAACCGAGGCTTTCCCTCTTGTCCAAAGCTGTTCGCACAGGATTTATGACGCGGGTTGTTTCATAGAGACTCTTGGCCTGCGCAGCAACCCCTGCTGGTATGTTGCCTTGCCTTACAGCCAAGTTTCGGATGGCAAACGTTACTTCGCCGACATCACCGCCTTGAGGACATCGGTCTAGGCACGTGAAACAGGACAGACAGTACCATGGAAGCTGAGTGGGAAGAACCTCTTTCTTGAAGCCTAAGATGATCATTTCCATCAGACGTCTGGGGTTGTGTTCACTGGTTAGCCTAGCAACCGGACAGCCGCTGGAACACCGTCCGCACTGGATGCACAGCAAGATGCCTTTGCCTCTCGGAGTGTTCGCCACCTCCCCCATAAAGCCTAAATCGAGTTCACTCAACGCACTCTCTCCTCTAATCTATTCCGACAGTACAGAAAGTAAGGAAATAGGAAGGGAGCCTAATATATTTTTAGAATTCATGCTTTAAGTTTAGCGTAAAAGGAAAAAAGAACGCATTAAAGTGAAATATTTGGAACGTTTTTTTTCTCATATTTATCAATAAAAAGAAGCAAATTTTCCTAATTAGAGAACAAAATAAAAAATCAACCTTTGAGTCTAGTCTCTGGTTGAACATATCTTACTAGATTTTTCGAGCGCCTTATTTATAGCTATAACAGCGATGCTTGAGCCGTGGTCTGCTATCCTAGCCAACTCCAAGATGACCGTCCTCAGAATGGGGAATTCAGGAAGCTCACTTATGAGTTTTTCATGCTCACTTCTAATCACTCTGGCCATCTCCAAGAGATTGTTGGCAACTTGGATGTCTCCGGTGAAAATGCAGTCCATAGCCTTCAAGAACACGTTGTGTGCCAGCTCACCCATATTGGCTATTCTGCTCATCAAGTTTTTACTCGCCTTCTCTTTACCACGAGTCTGCAACTCGATTGCCCTCCCCGCGATGTACTCGGCGCGGTCTGCGATTAATTCAAGATACCTTGTAACAAGCCCATAATACAGAATGTGCGAGGGCTCCTCCAAACCTATCTTGTCCCCCATGGTGCGGTCACGTTGAGTTGAAAGTAGGAGTCGTAGAGCAAGCGAGTACATCATGTCGGCTTCGTCTTCTCGTCGAATTGCATCTTCAGCCAATTCCTGATTAGACTCTGTCAACGCCTGCATTGCCTCGGTGTGCATGGTTGAAGCGATCACAGACAACCTACGAAGGAGCATGTCTATTTTGAATCTAGTCGGGTCTATCGAACATTGAAGGTCTATTTGTTTTGGGGTTTCTTGAACTATGCCTAACCCCATAAGCCTATGTGCAATTTTGCGCACCTCGTCGACTTGCGCTCTGCTTATCCGTGTGGAAGAAACTACGCTGAACACGTCTCGTCCGAGAATGTAATTGCCCACGATAAGTCTTTCGAGCAGTCCAGGTTCATTGCAAATGTCTGAGTCTATGACGTACTCCTCTGATTGTTTTTTGCGTTCTACCATGCTGCTAGGAATTAACTTTAACGAACCGTCTTTCTCGGTAATTACCATTATGAGGTCGCCTTGCTTCAGACCTATGTTTTCAACCCAGTCTTTAGGAAGAGATACGCTAAACGTGGAGTAACCGACTCGTTGGATTTTGCGGCTTTCCATCCAGAGTCTTCTCCTATTTACTTGTAAATAGAAGTATAATCTCTATTAGCGAAGTATATATATGTTATGTTTGAGTTATACCTAACATAAGAGAAAATCCCAGAAGAGGAATTACAATGCCAGAATGGGCAACAATTAGCCTCAGAGAAGAACTGATAGAGGAAATAAGAAAACTTATGAAAAAGACGGGACGCTACAGAAGCATTTCAGAGTTTGTAGCTGAAGCAATCAGACTGCGCTTAGAAGAGATGGCTCGAAGGAGCGAAGCGGTTCAAGAATTACCCGCCGAACCCTCAACACCGAGCGTACCCATAACTCCAGTGTCAATGATGGCACCAGAGATTACAGAGGGCACCCGAGGTTACATAAACGTCCAACTGCAACGGTCAGAGCAAATCTGGTGGGTTTTAGTCAGAATGTTCGGAGACCTTGTTCGAAAAGATGTTAAGGTAGACGCTGAATACGCGCGCCAACTGCGAAACTGCCGAACCTTGATAAATTTTGTCCGCTCTCATATATGTCCAGAATGCGACATAGAATTAGCAAATGAAAGACTGCCCGATCTACAACACAGCCTTGAGAATGTTAAGCGAGACCTTGTTGCAACCGCCATCTGCGTATGCGACGACTACGCCAAAGATTGGATAACTGAACTCGACAAGGCTGAGAGAGGCGAGCTTCGAGAAATTCCAGCTGCTGGGCCAAGATTTGTTCCGGGTTTACCAAGAAACAACAGTATTGGATGGACGAGAATAACATTGTCGAAGCCAATTCCAAAGGAAAGAGTTGAAGAAATATCAAGAATGCTGGGTGTAGAGGTAAAGCCTGAGAACAGTGTGCATTTCGTCGTGCGCGGCGAGAAAAAAACAGTTAAAAAAGCCGTTGAAATGCTTTATCAGCTTCAAGCAAGGTAAAACTCGGCAAGCCTTCGAGGGAAGGGGGTAAGAAATTGAGCAACAAGGTGGGAGCAACACTCGTCGTGGGCGGTGGAATCGCCGGAATACAGGCGGCGCTTGATTTGGCAGACGCCGGGTTCAAAGTCTACTTACTCGATGAATCGCCCAGCATCGGAGGAACCATGGCGCAATTGGACAAGACGTTTCCAACAAACGACTGCTCCATGTGCATCTTAGCACCCAAACTTGTAGGCGCTGGGAGACACCCAAACATCCAACTGATAACTAATGCAAAACTACAAGAGGTCAAGGGTGAGGCTGGAAATTTCAGCGTTAGAATAACAAAAAGACCCAGATACATAAACGAGGACAAATGCAATGGTTGCGGCGTGTGCGCCCAATTCTGTCCAGTTGAGGTGCCAAACGAATTCGATGAGAGACTTGGTATTCGAAAGGCGATTTACGTTCCATTTCCTCAAGCCGTTCCTCTGAAGTACGCCATTGATGATGAACACTGTCTGAATACAACTACTGAATACAGATGCGAGTTATGCGTGCAAATGTGCAAAGCTCAAGCCGTTGACTTCAGCCAAAAACCCGAGGTTATCAACCTCAACGTCGGAGCTATTATTCTCGCGCCTGGTTTTGAAGAGTTTGACCCACGTCTCAAGAGCATGTATGGTTATGGACGATACGACAACGTTGTTTCTAGTATTGAGTTTGAACGGATTTTGAGCGCATCCGGACCTTACGGCGGTAAAATCGTCCGCCCCTCAGACGGAACGATTCCGTGGAGGATCGCTTTTGCACAGTGCGTGGGCTCCCGTGACGCCCTGGTTGGAAACAACTACTGCTCCTCCGCCTGCTGCATGTACGCCATAAAAGAATCGGTTATAGCCATGGAGCACACTCCAGGCGTTCAGTGCACCATATTTTTTATGGACATGCGAGCCTTCGGAAAAGAATTCGACTCATACTACAATCGGGCGTCGGAAGAGTACAAAGTCAGATTTGTGAGGTCGAGAGTCTCAAGCGTGCACGAAATTCCCGAAACAAAGAATCTGATAGTGCGGCATGTGGAGGAAGAAACGCCAAAAGACGAGGAATTCGACCTCGTAGTATTATCGGTCGGAATGAGACCACCGAAACGCGTCCAAGAAATGTCCAAAATTCTTGGCATAAAATTAAACAGGTACAACTTCTGCGCCACAGAAGTATTCTCACCCGTAGAAACATCTCGCCCAGGAATATACGTCTGCGGTGCCTTTGCCTCTCCGAAAGACATTCCAGAAAGCGTGGCTCAAGCAAGTGGCGCGGCCGCAAAAGCAGGTGGAATGACAGCGTCTGAGAGGGGCAAACTCACAATTCCCAAAGAGTATCCGCCTGAGAGAGACGTTTCTTCTGAAGAACCACGCATCGGTGTGTTCGTCTGCCACTGCGGCATAAACATAGGCGGAGTGGTGAATGTTCCAGAAGTGGTTGAATATGTCAAGAGGTTGCCCAACGTCGTCTACGCCGAACACAATCTTTACACTTGTTCACAAGACACTCAGAAGGGCATTCGTGAGAGGATAAAAGAACACGGCCTTAACAGAGTGGTCGTAGCCTCCTGTACCCCCAGAACACATGAACCATTGTTCAGGGAGACAGTTCGAGAGGCTGGATTAAACATCTACCTCTTTGAGATGGCTAACATCAGGGACCAGTGCTCATGGGTGCACATGCACGAGCCTAGAGAGGCTACTGAAAAGGCGAAAGATTTGGTGAGGTCGGTTGTCGCCAAGGCTCGTTTGTTGAAGCCTTTGCCAAAGCCCTTGATAAAAGTTGTTCCCGCGGGGCTGGTTATTGGTGGAGGTCTATCGGGAATGGTTGCTTCGTTAGAGTTGGCGAAGCAGGGCTTTGAGGTTCACCTGGTGGAGAAGGACAAGGAACTGGGCGGATACGCCCGCAAAATCCACTATCTGCTCGAATCTGAAGACCCACAGGAACGGCTAAAATCGATTGTTAATGAAGTCATTGAAAACGAGAAGATTCACGTTCATTTGAACACAGAGACAAGCGACATCAAGGGTTATATTGGGAATTTCAAAACGACCCTGAACAACAATGGTGAAAAGAAGGAGATTGAACACGGCGTCGTAATAGTCGCAACGGGTGCGGTGGAGTTTAAGCCAACCGAATATTTGTACGGAACTGACGAAAGAGTGCTGACACAACACGAGTTAGAAGAGAGACTCGTCAACAGTGATTTGAACGCAAAAACAGTTGCGATGATACAGTGCGTTGGTTCAAGAAACCATGAGCGACCCAACTGTTCAAGGATATGCTGTGGTCAAGCGGTCAAAAACGCCCTCAAAATCAAAGAACTCAGTCCAGACACCGACGTCTACGTCTTGTACAAGGACATGCGAACCTTCGGATTCAGAGAAGACTATTACCGCGAAGCAGCCGACAAGGGAGTCATATTCATACGGTACGACGATGACACCAAGCCCGAAGTCACTAAAGAAAACGGAAAACTCAAAGTCATCGCTTGGGAGCCCGTTCTAAAGACTTGGATTCCAATAGAACCAGACCTCCTCGTTTTGAGTGTAGCTACGGTTCCAAATCCAGACAATGAACGCCTGGCTGGAATGTTGAAGGTGCCATTGACAAAGGAAGGCTTCTTTCTGGAGGCACATATGAAACTGCGCCCAGTAGACTTTGCAACAGACGGCGTCTTTCTCTGCGGCATGGCACATTCCCCCAAATTTATAGATGAAAGCATCTCTCAAGCGTGTGCAGCCGCTGCCAGAGCAGCTACCGTGCTGTCGAAAACCGCTCTAGAGATGGAAGGAAGCATAGCCAGCGTTGACAGAGAGTTATGCAGCGGGTGCAAAATCTGCGCCTCTCTGTGCGCCTACAACGCCATCGAGATGGAACAGAACAGCGAAAAACCAGTTGCAAAGGTTCTTGAAGCGTTATGCAAGGGCTGCGGCGTTTGCGGTTCGTCATGCCCAACAAAGGCAATCACTCTCGGACACTTCACAAACGACCAAATTTTGGCGCAGGTCAAGGCTGCATTGGTGGAGGAAGTGAAACATGACTGAAAACATTACCGAAACTAAGTTTGAGCCGAAAATTGTCGGCTTCCTTTGTAATTGGTGTGCTTATGCAGGCGCCGACTTGGCTGGCGTAAGCAGATTGCAGTATCCTCCTAACGTGAGAATTATCAGGGTGATGTGCAGCGGACGAATAGACCCTGTGTTTGTGCTAGAAGCGTTCAAAGACGGAGCTGATGGAGTGTTAGTCGCAGGCTGCCATTTGCCGTCAGACTGTCACTATCTTTCGGGCAACTTCAAGGCTCAGAGAAGAATCTTTCTCTTGAAGAGGGTTTTAGAGCAGTTCGGCATCGAGCCTGAAAGACTCAGACTCGAATGGGTCTCAGCTTCTGAAGGCGACAGGTTCGCCGCGGTCATTAGGGAAATGGTTGATGAAGTGAAGAAACTCGGTCCAAGCCCATTAAAAAACGGAGGGAAAAGTCATGAATGATAAGAAGGAAGCGCAGTCGAAAGAACTCGAATCAAAAGCGACGTTGAAGATTTCAGACATAGACATGCGGTTCAAGAATGAAGTCAAAAAGATTCCAGGCGGAGAACGCCTCATGATGTGCTTCCAATGTGGCACATGCACCGCCGACTGCCCCATCGCCAGATTCAGTGACACATACAGACCCAGACAAATCCTGCGAATGGCGCAGTTAGGACTGAAGGACAGGGTGCTTTCAAGCGACCAACTCTGGCTATGCGCGGCCTGCTACACATGCGTCGACCACTGCCCCCAAGATGTAGAAATATCCAGCGTTATCAGAGCCCTCAGAAACATAGCCGTGCGAGAAGGGTACATGCCAGCAGTTTTTAAAGAACTAGCAGGAGCCATTTTAGAAACAGGCCTAGCCTACAAGATTCCTGAACTCAGGCTGAAAAGGCGGCTAGAAGTCGGATTGCCACCATTACCAAAAGCCAGTTTGGAAAGCGTTTCGAAGCTTTTCAACCGAACAGGTTTTTCAAAATTTATGGAGAAAGGAGGAAACAACAATGCCCGAACTTAAGTATCTGCTGTTTCTCGGATGCGCCATACCCTACAGAGTGCTCAGCTACGAAATCTCAGCTAGAAAGGTGGCTGCAAAACTCGGTGTAGAATTGGTTGAGATGCCTGACTACAACTGCTGTGGGCTTCCCTTAGACCCAGCGAGCCATGATATTATGCTCACTCTAGCCGCTCGAAACCTCTGCATCGCAGAACAGCAGGGTCTCAACATCATGACTCTATGTCCGGGATGCGCTGGTACATTGCGTAAGGTGAACAAGATGCTAAAAGAAGACAGACACGAGAGGGAAAAGGTCAACGGCTACTTGAAAGATGCTGGACTCGAGTTCAAGGGCACAATCGAAGTCAAACACCTGATGCAGGTTCTCGCCGAAGACGTTGGACTTGAAAGAATTAAGGAGACGGTTCAAAGACCACTCACTCAACTTAGCGTTGCAGAGCACAACGGATGCCATGTTGTGCGCCCACAGAAGCTCATAGGCTTTGACGACCCAGAAAACCCCAAGATTCTCAAGAGCCTAATTGAGGTCACTGGCGCCAAGTGCCTAGACTATTTAGACGAGACCGAATGCTGCGGCGCTCCTGTAATCGGCGTGAACGACAAGATTCCGCTGTCTTTAGCACGAGACAAGCTCTCCCACATGAAGGCGGTTAAGGCTCAGGCAGTCATCACTGTTTGTCCATTCTGTCACATGATGTTTGACACTAACCAGTCTAGGATTGAGAGAATGTTTAACGAAACTTATGGCATGCCCGTTTTGCACTATCCTCAGTTACTGGGTTTAGCCATGGGCTTCAGCCCAGAAGAGCTAGCCCTGAAGGATCTGAGGGTTGACGCTTCCAAGGTGGTAAGTCAAATATGAGCACACAAAAACTGAAATTTGCCTTCTACTGGGCAGCCAGCTGCGGCGGCTGCGAGATAGCTGTACTAGACGTGAACGAGAAGATACTAGACGTGGTCGCCCTCGCAGACATAGTGTTTTGGCCCGTAGCCATAGACGTCAAGTATAAAGATGTTGAAGCCATGCCAGACAAGAGCATAGACGTTTGCTTCTTCAACGGAGCGGTGAGAAACGAGGAACAAGAGTACCTAGCGAAACTTTTGCGCCAGAAGGCGAAGGTCTTAGTGGCTTTCGGCTCATGCGCTCATCAGGGTGGCATTCCAGGGTTAGCTAACGTCGCGGACCGAAAAGAAGTCTTTGTTACAGTGTATCTGGACAGTCCTTCAACAGCCAATCCCAGAGGGGTAGTTCCACAGACATCGTTCAAGGTTCCCGAGGGAGAACTGAGATTACCAGAGTTCTACGACACAGTTAGGACGCTTGACCAAGTTGTAGACGTTGACTATTACTTGCCAGGGTGCCCACCTACACCTAAAAGAATCGCCGAAGCGGTTGGAGCCATAGCAAAGGGCGCATTGCCGCCAAAGGGTTCGGTTTTGGGTCCACAAAAATCGGTCTGCGACGAATGCCAAAGAAAGAAAGAGGAGAAGAAAATCAGCAGGATATACCGCGTCTACGAGATAGTGCCCCAACCCGAAAAATGCTTGCTGGAACAGGGGATAATATGTTTGGGTCCTGCTACCAGAGGCGGCTGCGAAGCCCAGTGCATCAGCGCCAACATGCCCTGCACTGGATGCGGTGGACCTTGCCCAAAGGTGACCGAGCAAGGAGCCGCCATGATAAGCGCGTTAGCCTCAATCTTGGGGCTTGAGGAAGAGAAGGAAAAGGAGTTTAATCCTCAAAAACTCATTGATCAGGTTAGGGACCCGTTGGGGACGTTTTACAGGTATTCATTACCCAGTTCGATTCTGCGCAGAAGGGTGAAAAAATGAAGGAGATAACCATCGACCCTATTACCCGACTTGAGGGTCACGGAAGAATTCAGATATTCCTAGACGAAGAGGGAAACGTTGCAAACGCCTACCTGCAGATTCCCGAGTTGAGAGGCTTTGAAAGATTTTGCGTAGGCAGAAAAGGCGAGGATCTGCCTCAGATAACGCCTCGAATCTGCGGTGTCTGCCCCGTAGCTCATCACATGGCTTCAACCAAAGCCTTGGACGCAGCCTTCCACGTTGATCCGCCGTTGGCGGCTAAGAAACTGAGAGAACTGATGTACAGTGGCTACTATGTCTATGACCACACGTTGCACTTCTATTTCCTAGGCGCTCCAGACTTTGTTGTGGGTCCAGACGCGCCTGTGGCTGAACGCAACATTTTGGGCGTGATAAACAAGGTGGGCTTGGACGTAGCCAAAGAGGTGATTAAGCACAGGGCTTATGGGCAAAAGATCACATCCATGATTGGTGGAAAGGCCACTCACCCGGTTTGCGGGTTGCCAGGCGGCATGTCAAAGGCCATATCCGAGGTGGAGCGCCAGGAGATTGAGAAGATGGCTGAGTCCAGCGTTGAGTTTGCCAAGTTCAGTTTGAAGGTGTTTGACGACGTTGTCTTAAAGAACAAGAAGTACGTGGATGTCATCCTCAGCGACGCCTACAAGCATCGCACCTACTATATGGGTCAGGTTGACGAGAACAACAAGGTCAACTTTTACGACGGCAAGATTCGTGTTGTTACTCCCGAGGGCAAGGAGTTCGCCAAGTGGGCACCAGCTGACTACTTGAACAATGTTGAGGAGCATGTGGAAGAGTGGACCTACGTCAAACTGCCCTACCTCAAAAAGATAGGTTGGAAAGGCTTAGTCGACGGACCAGACAGCGGCGTCTACAGAGTTGCACCTTTGGGCAGGCTAAACGCCTCTGATGGAATGGCTACTCCTTTGGCTCAAGAAGAATACAAACGAATGTACGAAACCTTAGGCGGGAAACCCGTGCACGCAACATTAGCCACGCACTGGGCAAGATTAGTTGAACTATTGTACGCTGCTGAAAGATGCCTAGAGTTGAGCAGAGACAAAGACGTAACCAGCACAAACATTAGGAACCCGCCTGGACCGCCTGGTGAAGGCGTGGGCATTGTTGAGGCTCCAAGGGGAACTTTGATTCACCACTATGTGTTAGACGAGGAAGGCTTGGCTAAGAAGGTCAACTTGATTGTGGCTACTGTTAACAATGCTCCAGCCATTTGCATGTCCATACGAGACGCTGCTAAGGGCGTGATTAAGGGCGGAGTGGTCAACGACGGCTTATTGAACATGGTGGAGATGGCTTTCAGAGCCTACGACCCCTGCTTCGGATGCGCCACTCACTATGCGGTTGGGCAGATGCCCATGGAAGTCAGCATCTACGACCAGAACAAAAACCTGCTGAGGGTTGTAAAGAGATAGAAGGAGGCGCAGAGGGGAAATGTCGCAGCCAGAATCGTGGGAAAACGTGTGCTGCCGTTGTGGAAGCGATGTTAAAGACAACGTGCATCCTGGCAAAAGAGCGTGTCACATCACGTGTGGACCCTGTCTATATCCTGACAACCCAAAGTGCGCCTCATGCGAGGTTGTGGGGCATTGCCGACTTGCCTTGGACTTCTTAAAGAGTCTCAACTCGAATGCAGTGGAGAAAGGATACTACTTTGGTGGGCAACTGAACGGAGAAGAAACACTGTACCACACTCTAGCGTTTATTGATGGGCAGCAACGGCTGGTTAAGGAGCTTGGTGAAAAGCAATATTTAGAGGAGTTGAAGAAAGCAGGCTCCATCGTTCCAACCCCTGCGTCACGATTTCTTCCTGGCTTGCCGAGGGACAGCAACATTGGCTGGACAAGAATAACGTTGACTAAGCCAGTTGAAAAGGAATGGATAGCTGCCATCTCAATGGCGCTCGGCGTAAAGGCGAAGTCAGAGGACAACCTACACATTACGGTGCGGGGACAAAAAGAAAGGGTTAGAAAGGCTGTAGAAATGTTCTATCAGCTTCAAATGCTTTTTGAACTTAAATCAAAGCAGACAACTAAAAACACGCAAAACTGATTACGGGCAAGTTGAATGCTGTTACTGTTTTCATTAACTTGTCTTTTGGGTTAGTGTTTGCTCTCTTTTCTGCATTTCATCGTAGAGGTATTCAAACCATTCTGAGATTTGAGGTCGATTGAATTGTTTTCTCCATCCTTCCACGATAGGCTTCATTTTATGCCATGTCAACACAATATCTGAGCTAAGCAGGTCGTCAACTAGAGCGATGTCTATGAGTTTTCTACGTAAGAGAATGCCTATTCCCTCAAAATAGGCGGCGACCATGTTGACTGATGTGTAAACGGGTTTTTCAGAAGTGGCACCGTATTTCTTCAAGTAGTCATGATAATCCTTGAATTCCAGTCTTAGAGTTTCCACCCAGGCTTCTTGAAATTCTCTGCTACCGTATGTGGAGTACAGTCTTATGACGAGGTCTGTCTTTCTGGTCTTGACAAGGTCTCGAAGTTGGAGGACAGCGAAGATGACGCCTATTATCACGCCTATTGCTGCAACTATTGCTGAAATAGATGGTATATCCAGCATTCTTATTCATCTTTAAAAGAGTAGATTCGGTGAGTGAGTATTAAAAGGTAACATGCGAAGAGATAGAAACTTTGAAAAAGATTTGAGGTTTCTTTTTTTTATGAAACCTTTGACTTACTCTAAAGCATTCCAGATGTTTACGGTGTATGTTGCAGGGTCTATAAGCAGCATAGACTCTTGATACATTTTCATAAGCCCCTCGTCTTTCATCGTTCTTACTTGGAGTTTTTCGAAGTCTGCCAAACTGTCAAATTCTGCCAACACAACGTATGCCCCATAGACTCCTCCAAACCTTTGAGTGTATACTTTCATCGATTTCATCTCCTTGAACATTTTTGGGTTTTGTTTCATGTATTTAAGATTCTTCTGCCACCATTTCGTGAATTCCGCTTGCTTTTCTGGTTTGACCACCCACGTCTCTACAAATAGAATTGTCACTTTCTCACCTCCCCTAGCTTAACAATTGATACATTTGCCACTCAAGTTGCACTAATAAATTATCCCTTGTAACGAGACAAAAAGGCAGAATTTCCTCTAAACCTACCTTCAAGAATAAGGGAAGAATGTAAAGGAAGAACAGGACAAAGTTAGCAACATTTGCTGGATTAGTCTCTGCTAGAGTTTTTAAGTCCACTTCATTTAATGTATTCTTTTAGGTGACAGGAATGGTTGACATAGTAGAGGTTTCAGCCATTGTTGCAGTAGTAGGGGTGATGATAGGTGTTGTTTATTATATTCTTGATATTCGTCATCAAGCTAGAACAAGGCAGACAGACCTTGTAGACAGGCTCTACTCAGCCTTCATTAGCAGAGAATTCTTTGATGCACAAATGAATTTCATGGCACTAGAATTCGAGGATTACGAAGATTATGTGAAAAAATATGGTCCAATATTCCACATTGGCAAAGGTGGTGTAACATTCAAAGACACCCCAGAGTTTAGGGGCATACTCTATATTGACAATTTCTTCCAAGAAGTCGGCGTCCTTCTACACAAGGGGTTAATAGATGCTGGTTTGGTTAGAGAGATCTTCACCTATAGAATTGAATTGCTGTGGAAGAAAATGGAACCCATAATACTAGGTTATAGAAAAGAGTTTAATCAGCCAGAAGCAGGCAAGTGGTTTGAATATCTCTATAATGAAATGAAGAAAAAGGAACAACAACTAGCCTCTAAAACCGCTTGAACACACAACAACTCTCTTTTTCCTTTATGTCTTCATTGAATACGAATACCTAGCATAAACATCTCTTCGTTTCAGCGTGTGTAGAAATTTACATTTCTAGTTAAACAGTGGACTCCGTCAGTTTCAATGGTCAAATAAGCGTTTCTGAAAGAAGCGCAGTTTAAGGCTAGAATGTGTGAATTAATTAGTTTAATATTCAATTAAAGAGAAAAACAAGATTTTCTTAGAACAACCTTCTCCAGAGCCTAAGGTTAAGGTTATGATTCCTATGTATGAACCATTAGAAACATCAAAATGTGAGAAGTGTGGTAAGATTATAGCAGAACCAAAAACACTGACAAAAACCATTTGAGAAGTAGGGTCAAGACTTACCCTGGCGAACTCTATGTGTTTGCTCTAATGCTTTCTAGCCATCTGTTGAATGCTTCCGCAAACTGACCCATGGGTTTCATGCGTTCTTTCCATTGAGCCTCAGAGGGCTTTTCTAGGTTGTCTGCTCTTTCTGTGAGCATCTTTGTGGGTTTGACTGCAATGATGGTGTCACTTTTTCCATCCCACTCAGAAATAGGCAGCTTGGAACCTAATCTCTTGTCCCATGTAGCATCTACAATCATCCATCTATCTTGCTCCTTGTTGTAGACTTCAAGATAGATATGCCCTTGACGGTCCTCAT
>Ga0315308_1000952_pt1 | contig 16643 bp, 11 predicted proteins | sample TDP3_MG_FD_203078 | JGI IMG/M metagenome (GOLD analysis project Ga0315308, IMG submission 203078) | Freshwater sediment microbial communities from Lake Towuti, South Sulawesi, Indonesia - TDP3 | ecosystem: Environmental > Aquatic > Freshwater > Lake > Sediment | place: Indonesia: South Sulawesi... | reverse complement strand
GACTTTGGCGTAGAAATCTTTTACAAACTTTCTATACTTGCTTTCTTCGTGTTTTGGGTGAGTTGGGTCGATATATTTCCAGAAAAAGTGTTGGATTCTGTCTAGGCCCATGAAGACAGGCATGAAGAAATCCCATTTTTCTTCTCGTAGCAGGTAGAGGGAGATTTCAGCCATTTCATCTGTGATTTCATTAACTTTTTCGAAGAACAAGTCTGGTTCAGTTTCAACTCTGTCCAGAGTTTCGGTTTCTAGGTCTCCTCGGACTTTGTCGGTTTTGAATTTCCGCCTGATTTTCTCCTTTACGTTGTTTGGATGAGGAATACCTTCGCGTCTAGATAAGAAGCCGGGTATCACAAAGCCTCTTACTTCTTGTGTGTCAGTCATTGGAATGTTGATTGTGGCAACCTTTTTCTTTGCCTCACTCAGAATCTGCCACAGAGTTTTGGACTTCAACATTTCAGGTCCAATAATCTTCCTTTCATACGTTGCCTTCTTTCTCATCGCAAAGCTGAAGATTCCGTGATTGCCGGGGTTTTTTCCAGTCATGAAGGTCGTCCAAGCGACAGGTGTTTGAGCCGGAACGGGAGGAATTGTTTGGCCTAAAACACCTTGTTTCTTGAATGATCCAAGCACCGGTAGCTGATTGACCCATTCATTAATCAACTTTGGAGAGGCGCCATCAAAGCCTAGAACTAGCATTTTCAAAGCGCTTTTCCTCTTCATTTTCTCCCTTTTTTCCCAATTATAGTGAGCATACGATTGGTATAAATGCAATCATCGGAATCACGTTTCATTTGTTTGGGGCCTATTAAAACCTAGGCTAGTCTCTTCTGAGATACACTCTTCCCCCTCTATTGAATGTATCAAGAGTTTATTTTACTTCTCACGAATCCGGCCGGGGTCCCACCGCTTTTCATTTTTTCGATGAGCATAGAAAATGCTGCTTGTTGGTCCTCATTTTTCCATCATGAATAGGTTATAGAAAAGTTCTTGGTCGAAAATATCTGCGTATTCTGGATGTTTGAGGAAAAAATATCGTAGGCCCTTCATGATTTTTACCGCTGCCTCAATTGTGCAGGGAGCGAAGTTGATTAGGAACAGAAACTCTTGAATCTCTCCGCGTGTGGTGGAACCTTTTTTCTGCCGAACGTTCACGGCTTCCCATCTCTGAACACGAATCTCAAATCTCTCACGACCGCTGCGGTGGCGAAGGTTATGGTTAGGGCGAGGAGGCTGAAGGCGACAGAGGATGCGCTAAAGAACAAATGGTTACATACGTCTCTGCTTCAACCCTACTAGGCGTCAAAACCAACCAAAACTATCTTGGTATAATTGATGACCCGATTGAGAGATGTTGTAGGGGACTACTACTAAATTGAGGGAACGCACGTTTATGCTACAGACTTCACTCGCGCTATACGCGCGCGAAATACATTTGGAAGCAATGCAACCAGGTCATGTACGCTTGCCAGAAATGACCTAGCTCGTTTAACAACTCAATCATCACATATTGCTTTTCCTTTTGAATCCACAGATATCCTAATCCTCTCAATCTCTTCCTTGTCCTGATAGCGTTTTCTTCTCATCGCTTTATCAACCACAAACCAAGGAACTTCTAAAAGAAGCGGATTCCGGTCCTGTGCTAGTGAACGAGGATTTTTTCTAAAAGGCTTATGTATTTAGATAAGAATCTTGGGGAAGCTTGTCTCAGTAGCTTGAAGTCTTGACTGTTTAGGGCCTTTAGAATATAGAGGGAGAACAGGTAGATGCATGCTGCCACCAGGATTTCTATGGTGAAAACTTGAATTGCTGGAATTTTTGCGCATAGAGTTGACTCTAAGGCTATTAGAAATGGGATGGTTGCTGTGGACGCTACGAATGATTTCCATGCTGCCTCCTTGTCTAGTTGAACTTTTATATGTCTACGAAGCACGTATATGGCTAGCATAAGGCTGATCATCTGTACGATTAGACGAGTAAGGGCGGCTCCTGTTGCTTCCAGAAATGGCACGAGGACTATGAGTAGCGCGATAGATAAGAGGGCTGAAACGGTGTCTATTTTTAGAACGTCTTTTGTTTTTCCAATGGCAATTATAGTTGCCGTAAAGAGTGAATAAAGAGCTAGGATTATTGAAGCGATGGATAGTATGGCTAAGGGAGTTGCCCCAGGGGTATAGCCGGGTCCGTAGAATAGGGTTAGGGCTGTTGGGGCTATAAGCGCCAGTCCTAGACAGACGGGAAAGAGCATGTATAATAAGTATCGACTTGAGTCCCTTAGAATGTTGCCTATGCTTTTGGGGTCGTGCAAGCCGTATCGGGCTGAGAGTACAGGAAATATGGTGACCGTGATTGGGATCCAGATTATGGAGAGTACCTGTATGCTTCTTACAACAATATAATAAATTCCTACTAAGGCGTAGTTGGATGTCATGGAGGCTAGGATCACGGTGTCTGCCCAGTGTAAAACAAGTATAACTATTTGGCTGAAGAAGAGGGGCAGACTAAAGTGGAGTATAGGCCTTAGGGGCGCGTTGTCATTTGGACGAGGAAGTCTATGGTAGAAAAAGATTATCGCCGCGGACAAGGCTATGACTGCTCCACTTATATAGCCAATTGATACTCCCAAGACTCCAAGGTGGAGTAAAGCTAATATGGCCGCAATAGTTCGGCTAGAAATGCTGAATATGAGAGTTATCGTGGCCATTTTTCCGAAGAGGCGGAGGGCCTGTAGACCAGATTTGTAGAGAAGTATTAGATTAAAGAGAGACCCATAGGTAGCCATCAAAATTATGATGGGAGCGTACGTTGGTGTTATCCAAAAGTATTGTGAAAGCGGTCCCGAAACGATGGCCATTATGACGAGACCTATTATAGATAACACTAGCATCGTTCTTGTTACGGTTTTTTGGATGGCGGCCGCCTCTTCCAGCTGGTTTTTTCCAAGATTTTCAGAGGCGAACTTGGTTAAAGCGGTGGGCAGGGCTAGTCTGGTGAGGTCGGAGAAGGTTGTGGTTAGAAAGGTTAGGATCGATAGGACTCCCAGGTCCGTTTGGGTCAAGGTTCCGGTTTTTGTGACGAAGATATAAAAGAGTGCCATAACCATATATTCAGCGGCGTTAACCGACGCTATTTGCATGGTTCCCTTGGCAACATTGCTATTTTCCAAATAAGCCACCTAGATTTGACTTGCCCGCTGAACTGGACCGATGAGGATAGAGAGGCTGAAGATGGCTAGGTATGTGAGGTGTGGGACCATAAGTTCTATGGGGACGGATCGGCTGAAGCCCGGGAGGGATAGGCAAATTGTCGGCAACGAAAATAGGCATGAATACCATGTGATATCGGGTCTGTTTACGATGTGTATGGGCAGAGTAGTCTGAAAAGATGATGTATAGACCAAAAATGATTATGCCGATTACTAGTTTGAACAATAAGCCGTGGCATATCAGCCTTACGATCTGCTAGTTTCGGCCCTTGACACGCAGGTTTGCAGAGAATCGAATGATACCTTGGTTTATTCCGAAGTCAACGATTACCAGTAGAAGGCTTGGGAGGATCGGAGATAAGTGCGTATATGCTGTGAAGGTTTGGACGCAAAAGACTGACTACCACAAAAACTGCTATAGCCTGTACGACTAATGCAAAGATTTGTCCAGCAACGAGGAAAAAGGCTTCTCTTATCTTATACAACTAACTCTTCTTAATCTTCAGTGATCTTCCAAATCTTCTGTCATCACTCATTCGCGCACATTCATTGTTGAACAATATTCTCTAGGCATCCGATGTCAAGGTTATCAATGGCCGTGACTTCAAATAGAAAACATTTCCTTCAATGTAATGTAGTCTTTGTGCGTTTTACCTTTATATCTATATATCCTTGACTTGAATAATCTAGTTAACGTGACTTCGCCCATATTTCGTAACCCCGTTTTCTCCGCATCTCTTATCGACGGAAAATTATTGTAGCTAATCAAATAATAGATCTTTTTGATACCATTTTGAAATAGATAGTCGAAAATTCTCGCCGATACTTTGGGAGATATTCCCGTACCTCTACACTCCGGAACCGTGTAAGCATCATATATATATGCAGAATCGGAGCCTATTCGAATTCTTCTCTCCAGCTCATTTACGTAGGTTTTATTGAAAGAGACCCATTTGTAATGCACAATATCTCCATTTTTTTCTGCTATAAAACATAAGTGGCCCGCCTTAAGTCTTTCCTCAGCTTTTCCTCCTCTAAATTTCTTAAATTTATTAACTAATTTTAAAACATCGCTACTTTGAGCGAGTCTTACATCGACTTTCGCTTCATTTCCCATTTTAAAAGAAAATTTTGAGAGGGATTTTTCAAACACAAATGTTTTTTCAAATACAAGCACTTTTCCGAAAATAATCCTAAGTAGGGCCCCTAGTTTTATTTTAAAATTGCTTATTGCGCGTGTACGCGTATTATCCATTTTTTTCGCCATTAACTCTCTTAGTTATGTTTTTTACGCATAATGAGGCATCGAAACATAACCTTACTTATTTTAAGATCGCATCGTTTCCTTTGATTTACAATTCAGAATATACCGTATAATCTGCGTTTCATTGTTCGTTGCAATTTTTCAGGCAATGCATTTCTGATAGCCTTCCATGCCTTAACAGCTTTTGATCCGAGCGAGAGAATAGCGAACGCGTAGGAGTCGAAGGGGATAAACACTGTTTCCTGTTGTAGGAATGAACCTCCAAACATTACTTTTTGAGAATAATTCGCTTTCTCGCGTGCGCTCTTTGGGTGAGCAGGAGTTGATCCAAAGCAAACATACCTGAACCCGTTTTCTTCGGCCCATTTGATTGCGTTCCAATTTAAATCAAGGGGATAGAATGTGTAAGTTCCATGCAAATGTAATAAAAGGGCTAAAAGACAGAGAGCAGCGCCAACGGTTTCATGGCTGAAAATCATTTTTTTCTTTGGCGGGGACGTTCCAATGAAACGACCGCTTTCAGCATTTTCCTTTTCCGATAGATTAGATAGGAGAGTAGAAATGGTATGGGCGAGCATGTAGCTCATAAATTCATTACGTATAGCTTCATTTCTCACTATGACAAGGTTTCGATGGTAGATGGCTGGGGTCAGAGTATTATGGCAGCGACTTCGACGCCCAATGCTATTTCGCCACGTATGGTGCGTAAAGGTAAAGGTTTCATTTCGGATTCTTACCTCACGAGTTTACAGGAAAGCCCTACTATTATGTGAAAGCCATGTTAGCCTTAATCTTTGCAATAAGCGATGACCAGTTCGTTTATCTCTTTAGAAGGCATATCCTTATGATCTGGACAGTTTGGAATGAAAAAAGGATTATTTGAAATAATTCTTATGTTTGTTTGGGTTTCCTAGCTCTCACGACATAAACCACCATTGCCACTACAATGACTATCGCTATTCCAGCCAAGTATGGAAGGATGCTCGGTGCCGGTGCTCCCTGCACCGTAACGGTCTCTACATCACTTTCGTCAGCCGTAGTTTTTGCCCTAATCTCGTAGGTTCCAGCCGCTGGCGACCAAGTATATGAGTACCGTCCATCCGCGTCCGTTTTCACCGTTGCGAGCGTGCTCCAGGCTCCTCCGACGGGTCGGTACTGGATCTCCACAGTCATTCCTGAGCGAATAGGAGAAATGGATCCGTTAATGACTATGCTAGCGCTGACCGTGACGGTTGTTGGGGACGTGAAGATGAAGATTGTGCTACTTAACTTCTGAATGGTGACCGTGCCGCCCGTTCGTGTGTTGTCCGCTGTATTAGTTTCTCCCGTTACGGTGCTCGCCACAGCCTTGATCGTATAGATGCCCGGGCTCACTTTGGCGGTGTTCCAGCTCAAGGTCAGCGTTTTGGATGCCCCCGAAGCCAAGTTGGTGATAGTTTGTGTTCCGATCATAGTCGTATCGTAGTAGATAGTAACGTCAAAAGTTTCTGTCTCAGCGCCCTTGTTTTTGGCCATGGCGGTTATGGATACGGATTCGCCCACCGTCACGACTTCTCGAGTCATCGAGACGTTTACGATGGCTACGTCGTGGACCGCTACCGCCAGAGGTGAAACAGTCACTTCGGCCACGACGGTATCTGAGGTGTTGTCGTTATCTGTGACGGTTAGGGTTATAGTGTAAGTGTTAGATGTGGCGTATATGTGAGTTGTTATGACCCCGGTGCCGATTGCGCTGTCTCCGAAGTCCCACTCGTAGCTGACTATAGTTCCGTCTGGATCGTAGGATGCTGAGGCATTGAAAGTCACGGTTTCACCCTGAATTGGAGAGGTCGGCGAGTACGTGAAGGAAGCCTTAGGAGGCTTATTTAAAGCTGCAGACAATTCTTCAATTTCCTCTATGAGGGTATCTCGCTGAGTTGATCCCACATGGCGGTAGCGAATGTATCCATTTTGGTCAATGATCACGAGTGTTGGAATGGCTCTAACGTCATATTCTTGGGATAAGCCTGCTATATCCCTAGCAACCGTCCAAGTAAGGTCCTTACCCGGATTTTCCTCTCTAAATCGACGGAGGTGTTCAACGGTGTCGTAATCGGGGTCAACACTGATTGATATGATCTCAAGGCTTTCACCGAAAAATTTATGTAAATATTTTAACTCGTACATTTCCATCTTACAGGGAGTACACCATGTTGCAAAGAAGTCGAGGAGAACAATCTTTCCTCTATAGTCGCTTAGCGAGAATTCATTTTCATCTATGTCGATTAAGGTGAAATCAGGAGCGATATAGTCTTGTGCAGTAACCTTAATGGTTAATATTGATAACATGAGTACAACGACTATAAATAATATTCTAGGTGCTACATCGTTATTTCTCAATTTAATTCAAAACCTTGTGCCTGGAGATCGTCTTATTCATTCCTAGCATTGCATAAATACGAAGCATTAGTCAGGCACGCGTTAATGAGTAGCCTAGCTTCTCAAGCCTCTCCTTCACCTATCCTAGCAGACCTTTGCGTGCACGCGCGTGCTGGCAGAACTTACCAATGGGGCACAGGTTAACGCATTTGGCGTTGCAGGGACCATACTTACTAGTGCCTTTTTTAGCGTCATAATAATCATAGAAACGACATTTGCGACTGTCAAATCCATTTGGGGTTATTGCTCCATATGCACAAACTTTGAGGCATAGTGTGCAAACTTTACATAGGTCTAAGTTTAAGGGCCTTCCGGGATTTAAGGGCGCGTTCGTTACTATGCAGCACAGAACGTTTAGAGGCCCATATTTTGGGTGGACGACAAATCCGCCTTTCCCTATGACCCCAAGCCCAGAGTAATAAGCAGCCCGCCTAAAAGACAATATATCTGACCAACCCGACTTTTCAATCGCGACATCAAATCCTTTGAGCTTCAGGAATCTCGCTACCCTATTCATGCCTCGATGCGCAAGTGTTCTCTTGAGACGCACACCAAACTTTGTTGAAACAAACTTCCCAATGTAATATCGATCCTCGTTTAATTTTCTGCCACACGCCAATACGACTACGCTCCTTGCGGTCGGCAACAAATCTGAAGGACTGTGGCCTTCAGGAGCTCGATTTAATTGGTCTGCAGAAACTATTCCAACTAAATCGGCTCCCGAACCCAATGCAATGGTTATTATTCTATTGGTAAGTTCTTCCGACATTCGAAACCTACCTCAATTGTAGGTTTCAAAGAAGTTTCACCGATATGTAATAAGTTAAATCTACATTAGTTGGCAACAATAAACTAGTCAACTTATACTTTTTAATTCACCTTCTAGTTTCTTTACTAAGCTTTTTGGCAACCTGTTTCTTAAGCGCTTCCATGACATTAATGCTTTCCTCCTTAGATGAAGTAATCCTTGGTCAAAGGGAATGTACAAAAAATAGTGTTGATTGAAGGTAGCTCCCATGTTCTTCTTTTGCGAATAATGAACCGCGTTTGGATCGGAAGAGGTCGACCCAAAATGGACACACTCAAGTCCCTTCTTTTGAGCAAATTTAATGGTCTCCCAGAATAAGTAATAAGAAATATGATATTTTTTATGTGCTTTCCTATCAAGTCCTAGATAGGTGTTATAGAGAGCGCCGTTATAAATGAAAGATGCAACTGCTCCGACGCATTCCTCTTTCTTTTCTATTAGTAAAACATTGAAGTTCTCAGGATAAAGTGAGATCCAAATGTTTTTAAAGAAATCCGGACGGTAAGGAGAAGCGCCGATGTAATTCATGTTGTCAAAATATAAGACATAAAATTGGTCAAGATCTCTCACATTCTGTGCTTCTCTACTTTGAAAACCATCTCGCTCAAAGCGTTTAATGTATTTTCTCTGACCCCCCCTCGCTGTAAACACTTTATTCCAGATGTAATTTGCCGGTTTTTCTTTTAAATCTAAGCTCATTACCCCTGTTGTTGTGGCAACCTCCGACGATCCTGATTTAAAAAATTCACATAATTCTGAGTTCGAAAAACGTATTCTTGCATATGTTATTCCTCTCTTAGAAGCCAGTTGTCCTAAACAATCTTTTATAAGATCGCTCACTTCTCTGTTAAGTTCTTCTTTTATTAACGGGCCTCCGAAATCGGAAAAAGGTAATGAATCTAGTATCTTAAAAGGCCAAAATTTATGTACAAAAAAAGGGCAGATACCTACTATATTTTCGTTTGAATCCCTAACAACTAAATAAACTGGTTCTAAAGAAAATGATTTTTCAAGTATCCTTTTCCATCTCAGAGTTTGAAAAAATGTTCCCTTCGATGAACTTAGAACAAAGTTTTCCCATTCATCATTATTGCGCAACTCTTCAACAAACATCTAAATAACCCTCTGCATCAGTCGAAGAACCTAACATACGCGTTTTTGATAGAAATTGGCCTTTCCGAAGCTGTTTATCCAAATTATGTTAGATATTAGGATGATGTTGTGTCAGAATGTTGACTGATGTTTGTGCGGTGTTTCCATTCGCGATAGTAGTTATCCTGAAAACAAAAATTACGCAAAAAATGAGGAAAAACCTATTTTGTGTGTAAAAATTGTGTAATAACCATTTTTTCATAGACCCACGCTATAGCTGTGGCAAGAATGGGATGTATATTAGGAAAGTTGTAAGAAATGAAATCACTAAACGTTTGATTGAAGATTACCGCTAAGAATCCCAAAATAAACACTATAACGAAAGCATTTTTCTTTCCCATAGTCTCTTACGATAGAAATCCCAACTATCTCAATTAGCGAGTTTTAAGGTGGTGTATGCTTCTTGAGGATTTCGACGACTTGTCCTTCACTTGCAGGGTCATTGGCGTTCTCGCTTTCAAGCACACCTAAATTACTTCCGGGACCTGAATATGCCCAAACTATCCAACCGCTCATGTCGTCCATAATAGTGAGCAAAGCGTCGAAAAGATCAAGTTTGTCCTGTTCCGAACGTACTTCACGACAAATCCCGGGACCTTCGGCTGAAAATATAGAAACGTTGTATTTGTCTCTGAAAGTTCTCCACGAGGGATGCGGATGCGTTATTTTGCTAACATCGTAGTCCCAAGTTTGATCCGCACCTTTAACCATCATGTCATGGTAACCATAACCACCAGAATTATAGACAATGTTTGAATCTTTGAACGGACCTGGATGGTTGTTGTAATCAAAGTGTCCCAGATGAGGAGGACTTATAAAGATGATTTTGTCTGTGTATTTCCGAACTGCTTGAATCATTGCTGGTACAACATCATTGAAATACCTTTTTCTTCTCTCATAGTCAATAGTTACTCTGTGGTAAGGAAAATGCCAAGGCTGTATACCTACAACATTGGGTTCTCCTTGAACGTTTTGTGTAATCCATTCAAGATACTTGCAGAACCTCTCTAAGCCACGTTGCCCAGACGAATCTAACTGGTTGAAAACAACATAGTCGTTGGTTGCCCATCCATACCAAGGATAATCCCCAGAAACAGCATAATCAGGATCAAAGCAAACATTAATGTTGAAGATAACGTACAGCCCTGCCTCTCTTGCCATTCTAATAAGCTCAAGTGTTATAGCCAGTCCTTGTTCACTATAAACTTGTGGTTGATCCTCGTATGGCTCAGATACTCCTTTAAATCCAGTCCACCAAGAACTGAGTTGAACAACATTGAATCCCCAACGTTTTATCTGTTTTAAATGGTCTAGAGTTAAAGGCATATACTTGTCGTGAACCCATTGCGGTGCGTAAGGTTCTCTATCGCCGAAGCCATAACCATAATCGTTGATCCAAAGTTCAAATCCTCTAAGTTTCACTTCATTCCCATATTCATCAACAATTTTACTTCCATCGACATGCAATGTGGTAGCTTTTGTAAGCAGAGGTGTTAATGCAAAACCTAAAACAGTTACGCACAATAAAACGACTGAAAAAATAAACCACAAAATATTTTTCCGAATAGCCGTGGCTTTATATCCAAAAACAAAATTTTTAAAGTTTGAGGAAAGATCTTTTACGCTAACGATTATTATGGTAGCCATGTGGACAGACTTCTTAATGAAGGTTTAAGGCGAAAGGGAAAAATTTTACACACTCTAAAATCAAAAAGCCTTGGCAAAGTGTATAAAATAGAGTTTCCTGAAAGCCTATAGTCTTTCCACTTTTTGCTCTATAGATTAACCTCTCAAAGGTCCCGTTTTTCATTTATCTATAATCCTATTTCCCCTCCCAAATCTACAGATACCCTAATTCCCTCAATCTATCTTTTATTTGTTCTTCCTCTCCCTTCTCCAATCTATGAACTTCTTTAATGTAGATAAATTTTCTTAACGATGGTTTTCGTTTCGCTGGATCACTATTCTTCTTAAATATATTTACCAGAACTTTGCCATCAACATGTTCAGGTATTTTGCATCCCATTGAATGAAGAATAGTTGGAGTTATATCTTCTATACTCACATCTCCAAGGTCGGTTCTCTCTTTAAATATCGGTCCATATGCGATTAGTATTCCATCTCTTGCCTTAGTATGGTCTCCTGAGCCCCACGGAATTGCTCTTTTTTTAATTTCACCGAATAGATTTTTGGTTAGAACAGGTGAAGGCACGTATTTCTCAGATGTAAGGAAAATAATATCTGGAATTTCCCACAAATATTTTCCCGTGTATATATCTTCCTTCTTCCAAACATCTTTCATTACTCTTTCTCCATTTGCATCTTCTATCTTCTTAAGTTTTTCAATAATCTCTTCTCGAATTGTCTCATAATTGTCCGAATGGACGACATCAATCCCAAAAGTAGTAGCGAGATATGCTACCGAGTTTTCTTTGCTAATTCCAGGAAAGCTATCCAGTTTTTTTATAACCATAAGTTGATCTGAAGCCCGTTTATGCATACTTAGATTAAGTTTCTTATACTGTAAGAAAAGTCTTTCAAGACGTTGTAGATTTAAACATCTGGATGCGAAGAATTGGGCAAAGTTGATGATACGTTGAAGAAACGGACCTCCTACTCGGCTAAGGTACCCCTCTTTAAACAACCACGTATTTACGTAAAATAATTTTTCAGGACTTGACTCAAATCCGTGATCTGAAACGATTAAAAAGTTTCTATTAGGAAAGCTTAAGAGGAGATCATTTAGTATGTCATCTAATTTATGAAAAAATTGAAGTAATATCTCTTTATCTTCCCAACAAATATGTTGTATTTGATCCGTTTCATCTATCCAAAAAAAAGAGAAGTCATAATCCCTCTCTTCGTTTAATTTTTTAAAGATACCATATCTTCTCTCCGTTTGTTTCATTATTAGCTCAAGAAGGTCTTTTCGATGTTTCTTATCATTTTTAATTTTGTTTATTTTCTTTCGAATTCTATCGTCCCTAAATCCTACAATTCTTTCTTTCAGATCTTCTGGATAAGTATAGTTGCTTTTATCCGATGGGACGGGATTCCCGCATATCATCACACCATTTAGCTTCTCCGGAGGGTATGTCACTCTGAGGTTTACAATACATGAGCTGTAATTATACCTGTCCAAAACATTCCATATCGTAGGGTATCCGATGTCCCTAGGGGTTACAGGGGAGCCATCCCGTTTTAAGTAGAAGAAAATCCCAAAGCTTCCTGGATTCACACCCGTATACATGGAGGGCAAGGCTGGACAAGTTACGCATGGTACTGTACTCTTTAGTACCGCTCTTGAGCCTGAATTTATAAGTTTCTTAAAGGTTGGAAGTTTACTGTCTGAAATCCAAGGTTCCAATAGGGACCATGTCGCCCCGTCCAATCCTATCATCATGACCTTTTCGGTCATTTTAATCACTAATTATATCGTAAATCGTAAGATTTAAATCGTTGTTTTAAATATTCGTTATATCTTAATGAGGGGACAAAAATAAATGCGCCTAAACAAATAAATGGAGTGAAGGACAAATGAAAAAGGCATTGACCCTCTTTTTGTTTGTTCTTTTTGTTTTGTCTGAGCTTCAGCTGTCTGGTGGTCAAATCGCGGATGCTCAAACTATTCGGTCTTCTGGAATCATTGATCGGCCTAACTCAATAATCTTTGGAAAAATTGATTTTGAAACTGGCGACACGTCACAGATAGATCATTTTTACGAAAACCCAAGTAGCATAGTGCTTGTTCAATCTCAAATCAAACACACTGGTTCATACGGGCTAAAGTGCGAGATCACGGATACGTCTAATGATAGGAACAGACGGATAGAGATGTGGGAAGGCTGGGACGACGCAACAGAGAAGTGCCTTTACTCATCCAAAGAGGCTTGGGTAGAAGGCTGGCTTTACCTTCCTACGAATTTCAGGCTTAAGCCGGCAAACAACCAGATAGGATGGGAAAGCTTGATGTCTATCCGAGAAATCGAGAAGCGTTACGAACCAAGTTTGCCTTATGGTGGCACCAAAACTTTTCAGTTAAAAATCAACCTACACCAAGTGAGCCCTGACGACGAAAGTCATTTCATTATAGTCGGAAAATGGGAATCAGCGAACACAGATCTAGGCACAGGAATTTTTGGGCGAGACAAGGAACCCATTCCGTTAGGAACATGGGTTCACCTCCAAATTCATGTCATAAGAGACAAAACAAATGGCTTGTTTGAAGTTTACCGAGACGGGAAACAGGTCATTGGAGCAACCAGTGTCAGAACATGGGGCTTTCAAGACTCTTATAGAGCCGAATGGAAGCACTACACAAACATTGGTCAACCATATTTGAACACGTTGTACTGGGACGATTTGAAGGTAAAAGGATCACCCTAAGCTTGAAAACTTCATACTTCCTTTCCATGATTATAGGTTTAAGGTAATTATGTAAGATATTTAGTCAAATATACCCTAATTTCCTCAATCTCTCTTCAATAATAGCTTCTCTTCCCTTCGAAAGTTGTAATGTTTCTTCTTTCTTCTTTACCGTGACTTCCTCATACGTGATAGGTTCCTTTGCAAATTTGGAATCAGGTTCAAATATTTCTCTTAGAACTCGACCATCCGTATCTGAGGGAATGGGGGCTCCCAATATATACATTATTGTGGGAGCGATATCAACTATATTGACCTCGGTTAAAGAACCCTTCTTAACCCCCCTCCCTGAAATGATGAAAAGCCCTCGTTGCGCGGAAAAGCCAGCATGGGTACCTCTTTTGACCTTTCTGTTAACTTGACTTAAATTCTCTATGATGCAATTTCTAAAGGCTTTCGGTTCGTAACCCTTCTTTAATACGATCGTTAGATCTGGCGCATCATTTAAATGATTTCCCCAGTAGATTTCATCTTTGTTATAAATTTTTTCAACAATTCTTTCCCCATTCTCTTCATCTATAACTGAATATAAGAATTCAGTTAATCTTCTCTTAATACTTTCATATGTTTTGTCCTTAAAATGTTTATTTATGAATATGGATAAACCTGAGGCGCTGTAAGCTTTCGAAGATGCAAAATCATATCTTAGTGAAATCTCGTTTTTTACTTTCAAGATCATGTTTGATGAAAGAAATTTATAAGTTTTTATGCCTTTTCCTTCAAGAAACTTTAAAATTTTTACCATCCATTTACTGGCGGATGTTTGAAATTTCCAAACATTTTTTGTGAAACCGCCTTGAACCAGCAAATTGTTTATTCCTACATATTTATATAAGGGCTCAAAGCCATGATCTGAGACTACGATTAGAATCGCATTTTCATCAATCAGTGAAACAATTTTACCTAAGATACTGTCTATTTTTTTATAGTATTTAATTAGAACTTCTCTTTTTTCTTCATCATAATACGGGCTCTCCTTGTCGAAGTAACCGAATAAGAGGTGTTGTATTCTGTCTAAACTTGTCTCGACCATCATGAAGAAATCCCAGTCATAGTTTTCCATGAGGAATTGCATCGCCTCTACCCTTTTCTGAGTCACATAATATGCTTCGTCAAGAAATTTCTTTTCGTGAATCCCTTCGTAGTCACTTTTAAGATATTGTATGTCTACGTGATAATCACCGATTTTGGATCTGAGAAAAGAGATAAGATCGCTGGGATAGGATGTGGTTTCGAATAATCTTTGTGCAGGGAAACCGGAAATCATTATTCCATTAATTTCATAGGGTGGAAACGTTAAAGGTACGTTCAAAAGGATTGATTTTTTATCTATTGTAGACAAAATGTCCCATAGAGCTTCTCCTTTAATACAAGTAGAAGTATAAGGCGTAAAAAACCCGTCTTTGAAGTGGCCAAAAGAGAAGACGCCATGTTTGCCTGGATTTTTACCTGTGATCAAGGATGAGAAGGCCGCCGGGGAGATCGGAGGAATGGTGGAACGCAATACGCCGAAGCAACCTTCCTTCATCAGCCTTCTGATATTAGTTAGGGTTCCCTCTTCTGCAAGAGAGGAGAAAACATCAAATGATGCACCATCGAGGGCTATGACAATAACTTTAACTTCACCCATGGCCTTTCACCTTTTCTGAATTTATTTTCTAACAGGATTAGAGAGATTAGAGAAATGCATAAATGGCTCAGTGAGTATGTACGATTCACCATTCGTATAAACAACATTAGAATCGTGTATAGCTTCACTTATTAAACTCCTTGTACGTGTTTCGGCTCTTTCCTGAAACCTACCACTCTTACCAGGGAGATGTATGAGGAAGTAATCATATTCTCTTTCTGGATTGCTTTTATCGAGTGGATAATACCATGCAATATGAGAGCCATAAAAATTGTAATTAGTCAGTCCCAATATTTGATGTTTTGTTAATTTATCACATGCGATTAGCGTGTCCTGTGGAATGTATCTCTCAGCATGCTCTACCATGCGTCTCTGATAAACTGAGTTTACATCCACCACATAAGTGACGGGCTCATCGGTTGGCAGATCCTTTGAAATGGAACTTGCGGGTGGGATAAGTGACTGACATCCATATACCTCTATGGTAGCTAGCACCATTAGCGTTGAGATGATAAATATGGTGAGTTTGGTATTACGTATCTTTTTATCAAAAAAAGATAGGGATATGCAAGAAAATATCGGAGATATAGTTAATAACGATCTAGCAATTCTATCCATCCAGTTCCCCCTGCCAATTCCTAATATGAGTATTGGGATCAAAAACAACCCTGATGATATAACGTAAAGACATAAAAACACTAACGATTTCGACCGCATACGAGGCGTTTTAGCTATAACTAAAATGCCAATTAATGTTAATAATAGAAGAAATATATCCCCACCATAAAATACAATAAATACGTTGATACCTTCCATAAAGTTAGTAAAACTTAACTCAAAAAAGCGTTCAGGGATAGGCTGTCTCATGATCACTTTAAGACCCATTATTCTCGTTATATATGGCGCTATCAATTTTGATATATAATCTAGCATATAGGTTGCTTTATGAAAAATCCATACAAGGTTTACTAAAATGATCGTTAGCAAGAATGTGGATGAAAAGGTTCTCCATTGCAATTGCGTGAAATGTTTATGAGCAAATTTGCGTAATGACAGTATCATTAAATACGTTACTAATAATGTTATTATTAACATTGTTGATGAATAAAAGTGTGCAGTCACCAATGCTATGCTGTAAATTGTGGCAATAATCCAATCGCGTCGATCCCTTTTTTGTAAAACTTTAATAAGCTGGCTCAAAAACAAAAAAGAGAAGAGCGCTCCATACAACGTTCCAACGACAACATATGAAAGCCCGGCTTTTACTGGTATGGATGAAATTACCAATGCATATTTTAGTGACGATTTTTTCTTCATTCCGGAGTTTTTCATCATGAGATAAATTATCAGTGGGTATATAAACCAGGCCATAATAGGCCAGTATTTGAATGAATAGAGCACTGGGACACCCGTTATTACAGAGTAAATGGAAAAAGACAAATGCATAAGCGGATCTTGAGAATGTAACATCCCAGCCGAGATATGAGGCTGTGGTATATGTCCCTCAAAATATATATCTTGAACTAACCTATAATGTGAATGCTCATCTATCGCTACTCCTTGAAACCACACATATTTCAAGTTCGGCAACAAGACGATAACAGATCTAAAGATCAATGCAAACGGAATTATCCACTTTATTTTGTTTTCAGTTAAGACATAAATCATATAGGTGGAAATAAATACTATATAAGGAATCTCTAATCCCTCAAGAATCCAACTATCCTGATAATCCCTAGAA
>Ga0315308_1000951_pt1 | contig 16663 bp, 15 predicted proteins | sample TDP3_MG_FD_203078 | JGI IMG/M metagenome (GOLD analysis project Ga0315308, IMG submission 203078) | Freshwater sediment microbial communities from Lake Towuti, South Sulawesi, Indonesia - TDP3 | ecosystem: Environmental > Aquatic > Freshwater > Lake > Sediment | place: Indonesia: South Sulawesi... | reverse complement strand
AGCACCCAGAGGTCGAAGTATGAGTTCTGGAGGGCCCTCTTCCCGATGGCAGGCGTGACGTATGCCTCGATTGCCGCCGCAAGGACCAGCATGAGGCAGACCAAGGAGAAGAACCCCCAGGACCGCCTGGACCTCAGAGTGCTGCCTGCGGATCTGAAGAAGCCCTCAAGATCCCCTGCGTGCAGAAATGAGTCAAGCCTGACCGCGGTTGCGTACCCAATGGTTGCCGCAAGGATGACGGCCGGCAACTCAACCGCGCCGTGGGGAAGGACGTAGGCAAAGTACACGTACAGCTCCCTCCATGACAGCCCGTTGCTCACTGAGAAGAGGCCGAAGACGGCGCCGTTCACGAACACGACCGCGAGCGGCAGCAGAAACGCAAGCACCGAGGGTTCCTTGTAGGTCTGGTCTCCCTCTCCTATCAGCCTCCGAAGCAGGCTGGTGAGGCGGCTCTGCCTGCTGTAGGAGTCCTGGTCCGGCTTCAGCGTGTACCGGATCAGCGCCGCGCCGCCGAAGGCCGCGATGAATGAGACCAGGATGTTGTTGCCAAGCAGGTAGACGGCGGTTATGGCCCTGGTTCCAACTATCCCCGACAGGGGGCCCTGTATGATTTCGAGGGGCTTGGTGATCCTGAAGTAGAGGGCGTGTTCAAGGCCAGTGAGGATTGGCCGGGCCAGAACCGAAAGTGCGACCCCAACCACCAGGCCGAGTCCGGCTGCGATGAGGAAGACCCTTGTTGGCCTAAGATACCTTGCCCAAGCTACCTTCAAATCCATCAACTTCACAAGGAGGTCGGGGCTTGCCGCTCGCTAGGGCCCGGCGGGAAGCCCTTTGCGCTGCAGCTCCCTCTCCAGGGTCTTCCGGAAGGCCAACGCCGCCTTCTCAAGACCGGGCGGAACCTTCGTCTCCTGGATCTTCGCATCGATCTTCGACTTGTCCTGAGCGATGCTCCTGGCCAGCTTGAGTATCTCCGCGGCCGCAAACGTCCTCCCCTTGGGGATATCGTCCTCCACTGCCTTCATGTAGTACTCGACCGCTTTTCCAGAATCACCGAGTTTCTGGTGGCATTGGGCCGCGTTCCTGTATCCGTAGGCCGGCTCGTTTGAGAACTCCGCATGCTTGAGGTAGGCTTCCGCCGCCTTGTCCAGCTTGCCGGCCCTCACGTAGGCGCCACCTCCGCGGGAGTAGCCGTCCGAGTAGGCGACGTTGGCCCTGCTCGTCTCGGCCTCCGCATGCTTGAGGAAGAACTCGGCTGACCTGTCGTAGTCCTTAAGCCTGAGGTAATTCTCGGCGACCTTGCCGTAGTCCCTTGCGACCCTGATGAGGTGCTTCTTTCTTTCGCTTATGGCGGTGGATTTGAGGTAGTCCTCGATCGCCTTCTGGTAGTCCTTGGCCCTTTCGTAGGAATCCGCGGCCGCGGCATACATGTCACATGCGAGCGTTGTATGCCTGTCGGCCTCTGCCTTCTCCCCTGCCTTGCGGTAGTTGTCCCCCGCTTTGGAGTAGTTCTGCTCCACTCCCTCCCTTTGGGACTCCGCGGCGACCCTGAATCCGTCGCCAGCGATGGCGTACTCCGGCACCTTCTCAGCCGCCCTGGCGTAGTTCAATGACTGCTCCACGAACCCCTTCATGTCGCCGATCTGACGACACAGCGCGGCGGCCTTCCTGAACCCGTACATTGCATCGTCGGGCTTGAGCTCCTCGTGATCCTTGGCAAACTCCACCCATTTCGGGCCAGCCTCCTCCGGGGGCAGCCCGATGGTCTTCTTCTCGAACTGCTCCAGGGTCGGCTTCCCGGATAGTCTGGACTTGAAGCCGGCGAAGACTCCCATCTTCACACCTCCTCCCAACTCTCCTCGGAAAGGAAGGCCGGAAGGCCCTTGGCGATCTTGGCATCCTGGATCAGCTGCTGTCTGGATTTGGAGATCTCGCCATAGATCTTCCGGGTCTCCGCGATCACCTCGTCGGGCCCGAAAACGTAAGCCAGGCTGTCCACGATCGCCTTCGTCAGGGTGTTGAAGCCGCTCTTGAGGACCTCGATGTCGGCGGAGATCTCCGTCGCCACAAGCCTCCCTCCCTTGATCTCGACGGCTTCCAGGAACTTGTGTTCCTTCTGGGCCCTTTGAAGCGCGGGTTTGACGAGAAGGTCTATTGCGGGCGCCCCCACGATCCCTGCGTAGCGGCCCAAGGACCCGTTCAAGACGGACGAGTAAAGGTCCACGATCTCATCGGTGACTGCCAAGTCGCAACCCTCCTACTCGGGTTCCAGCCAAGTCCACCGAGGAAGAGCCAGTACTGCCCGCCTAGATCGCGGCGGACTCGGACCCGAACCTAAGCGCGATTGGGTCCGCTCACCGGCTAGCGCTCATAAATGTATTTTTCGGGCATCCAGGCATGGTTCGGGGAGCGTCACCTCGGTTAGACTTTTTAAGGCCGGCGCGAGGTGGGTCTTGGAAGGACGTATGGCGGCCGTGAACTGGCTCAAGCTCTACTCCGAGGCGGTTGACAATTTCCGCAGAAGGCTGCCCGATTCGCGCGGGCTTGCCGTGGCATTCAACACCAATATCGACGGGATAATCAACCTGGACAATGAGCGCCTCGGCGCCCTGTTGGGTTCTCACCCCGGGCTGTCGGACGAGGCCTTCCTTCGCAGGGACTCCCCTCCTGGTCGGATCGACAGTCCAACCGATTTTCTGGCTGGTCTGATGCACTTCATTGGCAAAGGGGCCGGTGGCGAGTACATGATCTACGATCAGGCCACCTACCGATGGATAGTCTCCAACCTTCCCATCGACAAGTACCGCATGGGCGGGAACGCCGGGATAATGGCCAATGCCCTCTCCGCCCTCGGCGCAAGGTTCGTGATCCCGCACGCCGTCCAACTTCCGGAGAAACAGGCAAGGCTGTTTCTGGATCGAGAGAACATCCTTCTCCCCGTTCTTAAGGGGGCCAAGGTCGTGTTCATCCGGCCCGGCAAAGCCTCCCGTGACGACCGAGAGCTCGTTCACTTGATCCTCGAGTTCAAGGAGGGGACGGGCTTTGAGTGGCGCGGACAGAAAGTTGTCTCTCCAAGGAACAACCGCTTCATCGCCAACGCCGATGACTACAACGGCAGGATAGCCATCGATCCGGCCTTTGCCAAAGGGGTCGATGCGAAGATAGGAGAGATGGACAAGTTGATCCTGACCGGACTCCACATGCTCAAGAGGTCATATCCGGAGGGCACCACATACCTTGACAGGCTGCGCGAGTCGCTGGGCTTGGTTGCAGGGTGGCGGAGGAGGAACCCTGGCATCAAGGTTCACTTCGAGCTGGCGGATGTGCAGGACGAAGCCATCCGCAGGGATGTCGTCAAGATGGCGTGTGGCGTCTCCGATAGCGTGGGCATGAACGAGGACGAGCTGCAGGCCGTCCTGGGCGCCGGCGCAAGGCTCGACGACCCCACGAGCATGGCCGAGGGAATGTACAGGTTTGCCTCATCCTACGGGGTCGGGAAGCTGTTGGTGCACAGCAAGGACTTCATCGTGTCGCTTGTGAACGACTGCTACGGCGTGCCGCCCGAGGTGATCCGTGATTCGCAGATGCTTGGGGTCCTTTCGGCACAGAACCGCGCGCGCTCGGGCGAGTTCGGGGGCTCCGGCGACCTGGAGAAGCTGATCTCCGATGGTCTTCTGGAAGCCTCCCGGATCGGCCTAGGCGTGTGTGAGCGGTTCGGGACGCTGGGCAGGCAGACGGGCGAAGGCATCTGGCGTGGGAAGTTCAAGGGCGAGGAGGCCTGGGTGGTGGTCACGCCATGCCTGCTCTCCAAGGTAACCCTCAACACGGTTGGCCTGGGCGATTGCCTGACGGCGGGCTGCGTCCTTGGTGAGATAGTGCAGTAGGAAGGGAGAGCAACGTACATCGCGATAGGCGGAATCGACGGATCCGGAAAGACCACGCTCCAGGGGATGCTCGTCGACCATCTTGCCCTCCAAGGGAAGGACGTTGTCGGGTTCGCAGAGCCCTATCACGACTTCGTGAAGAAGCTGCTTGCGCAGAGCGTCGATCCTTGGACGGATGTCCTTCTCTTTGCTTTGGATAGATGGCTGCTCGGGCCCAGGATCGCGGAGTGGTTGTCCCAGGGCAAGACGCTTGTGTCAAGCAGGTCCATCTACTGCTCGCTGGCTTATCAGGGCGCCCAGGGGGTGGAGTGGGAGGAGATCCTTCGGGCGAACAGGTGGAAAGCCCTCCGCCTCCCCGATGTCTGCCTCATCCTAGACGTCGACCCCGGGGTTGCCTTCTCCAGGTGCTCGAGGAAGGACAAGTTCGAGAGGCAGGACTTCCTGGGATCGGTGAGGGCCCAGTACCTGAGGATCTGCAGGAACGCCAAGCGGTTCCCGACGAAGATGATCCTGATCGATGCCAATGAAACCATCGATGAGGTCTTCCGCAGGGCCTTGGAGGCGATCGGCAGCCGGGAGTCGGCCGGGCGTCCTCCGTAGCATCGGTCCGACCCGCTCCACAGTTCAAAGGGTGCTGGCCATGTCATGCCTGTGCGTCACGACACGGCCGGCTTCGGGCTTCCGCATCTTGCTGTAGCGCTGGCCGGGGCCCGCGACAGATCGGGCTCGATGAACGTTAGGCAAACAGCTTCCTGCTACAAGAGAGCTAATAAACCGTAACAGGCCAGTCGTCATCGTGGGCTGTGAAAAGGGCAGCGTTCAGGTGAGAACGGAAAGGCGCAAGATCACGATAAGCGACATCAGGGATCGCGAGGACATGCTGGTTCCGCGCTCCGCCCTGAAGTCGATCGTGGATCGCATAGCCCAGGAAATGGAGCAGCTTGGGTTGAAAGCCCGCATAAGGACGGATGACGGCTGACCTACAGCCGGTGCCCCGCCGTCTCCACCAGCCGCACGTACTCGTCGGAAATGCGCCCCGATGCCGCAAGCCGCCTCAGATGTTGCAGCCTCCGTTCCTTTGCTTCCGCGGGAAGGGCCCGCCATCTCGGTTCGAAGTAACCGGATACGTCATAGCTCGCGGACTCCCTGAGGGCCTTGTGCGAGTAGATGCTGAGGAACAGACCTGACAGAAGGGAGATCGTCGCAATGCCGGGCGGCCCGCCCCCAATGCTGGAGGTCGCCCAGGAGAGGAACGCAACCGCGATTAGGTACAGGGACGAGTTGGCACTGGATCGGAGGATGCGACGCCTTCGGGACCTCCTCCACAGGAGGTCAAACCATTCGGCGACCCCGCGATTCCAGCCCGGGGGCACAACCACACACGCCACCGGCTGCAGCGCGGTGATTCCGAAGCCTTTGGCGCTGGGGCCGACGGCAACGAGCTTGGCCCCTTCAATGAGCGGCTCTGTCACGCCCCTGATCTCGCTCACCGAAGGCAGGAAGAGCTTCCCGGCCAACGGATCCACAAGCCAGACATTGTAGACTGTCTCACCCCACAGTCTGAAGCGGGTCCTGGTTTCATGGACGTAGCCAATGGCTTTGCAGAGGTTAGATGACCCGATTTCGGAGAAAGGCCGCCCTGACGGCGCGGCTTCAAGCACGTCCCTCTTCCATCGATGGATGGCATGGCTCAACGCTTGGTCGGGCACAATGTGGGCCGCAGCCAGGAGCACGAGCAACCCGTATTCACGCCCGGTGGCAGACACCAAGCCCAGACAGACGAATACAGAGCTGAGCGGGAGTGAGGCAAGGAAATTCAGGCACACCAGACGGCGGAAGAAGGGATGGCCCTGGGGGAACACGATCGACCTCCCGCCTCCCGTTCCAGGAACCAGATAGAGGATGGTGGCAAGGATAAGAGAGCCGATGCCCGTGTATGCAAAGGCCGGTTGGCGAAACAGGGAAAGAAATGCAATGGATGCCGCAAGTCCGCAGAGCGAAACGGCGATCGCCGGTTTCCGTCGCACGTGCCACGTCAATCATGCTGAGTATTAAGTGCAACCGGCCTCGGCCACCGGGCATCGGAAAGACTTATTGCCTTGGCTGTCAAGCCTGCTGCGATGAAGACGCCGGATTCCCTAGGGATCGCGGTCCTGGACTACCAAAGAGGCAACCGGCGCAATCCCTGCATGATCGAAAGGGACGACGGCGTGCTAATGGAGGAACCAGTCAACCTGTACTTCGAGGCGGAGCAAGACTGGAGGGATGAGGAGGCGCAGGCGCTCTCGGGCATACATTCCAGGGCCTTGGACATTGGCTGCGGGGCGGGCCGCCATCTCCTAGCCCTTCAACGCAGGGCATTCGCGGTTGGCCTTGACAACTCCAAACTGGTTCTACGCGTCTGCAGGGAAAGGGGGGGAAGGTTGCTTGTGCTGGCATGCGCGCGCAGACTCCCTTTCAAGGCTGGGAACTTCGACGCCGTTCTGCTCATGAACAACGGCCTGGGCATCTCCGGAGATATGAAGAGAACGACCGAGATGCTGACCGATGTGAGGAGGGTGCTCTCCAAGAGCGGACAGCTCATAGGGCACACGTCCGATCCCAACGAACCCGGGACGGCCGTCGACGAGGGCTATCGCCTCAGGAATCTCTCGGCCCACCGTGCCGCCGGACTTGTGAAGCTCCGCGTCAGGTACAAATGCTTCGTCGGGCCTTGGTTTGACCTGGTTCTACTGGCACCCGATGAGGTCGAGGCCGCGTTGAGGAAGACCGGACTGAGGTTGAGAAGGATGATTCCGTGGGAGTCTTCCCGCATCTACGTCGCCGGCCCTGCGTAGGGCAGTCTGCCCATCCGTTTCCCGGCTCGGCGCCAAGCCCACACCGCGGGAGATTCTGATCGGTGGGCTACATGACCTTTATATGACCTCAAATCCCGGGGGGCGGATACTAGCCGGGGAGCTTGATCTGGTGGACAGGAGGCTTCTGGGGACCCTCGCCATTGCAGCGATCATCTCCAGCGCCCTCGTCAACCTCCTTTTCGCGGAGAAGGTGGAAAGGACCATCGAGATCCTGAAGAACGACTGGGACGTGCCATCGGCGGGCCATCTCCCGATGCAGGAACGCCGCTTCCCCTACACCCTCAGCATGATGATCAGAAGGCCGGTGCATGACCTCGTCCTGAAGTTCGCCGTCCTACGGAACCAGACATTCGTTGCCAACTACACGGGTTGGCAAGATCTGACGATGAAGGAGAAAGCCCTGCGAATGGGAAGGATACGCGAGCTTGATGAGAACGTGAGGAACCTCTCCGAACTGGTTGACCTGGACGTCCTGCAGACGGAGGTTGACTTCGACTGGGAGGGCGAAAGGTTCAAGCTTCTGTTGCTGGACTACTCCCCTTGTCTGGAGGGCCTCGCGCCGCCCCAGGCGGGGATGGACATTTCGTTGGTGTTCGCCCTCGTCTTCGATGGCGCGGGCAACCTCTCCCAGTTCTATTCCGGGTACCCCGAGTTCTTTCTGGCCCGGAAGAGCTCCATACAGGACCTCGTGATTCAGCTCAACGATAACGCCACAAGGTACTCACCTACCGTGGTCGACCAACCCGGCTGCTTCTCCCTCGATGATCTTCCGGCCCTTGGAACCGTGAGATTCCGAGACCTGGGGAAGGACGACCGGTTGTTCTTCTCAATGGCCGTGAATGGGGCAAGGGTGGGGGGATGGGAGGCAATCATGCAGGTCGTGCAGATACGCCTGGATGGGGAGTACCAGGACCCGATCATCAACATACTCAGAAGATGACTCGGGAAGGGTCCTTGAGGATAAATTAAAAACCCGTCGCCGGGACTCATGCTCAGAACAAGGTGAGCGGGATCTTCTGTGGACCCGGAGGGCGCGGAGGAGCCTGTGGGGAAATCGAGGAAGCCCAAGGCACATGCAAAGGCGCACAGGATCCACGAGCTTGAGGAGCAGCTCAAGGGCCTCCAGCGGAAACTGGCTGAGCAGGAGAAGCTGGCCGAGGGGTATCTGGAGAGGCTCCTCAGGCTGCAGGCCGAGTTCGACAACTTCAGGAAGAGGACGGAGAAGGACAAGGAGGATTTCGTCAAGTTCGCATCCGAGAACATCGTGAAGTCCCTGGTGGACGTTGTGGAGAACCTTGAGCGAGCGGTGCAGGCGGCAGAGGGACTCGGCAAGGGGGACTCGGATCCTTTGACGAAGGGAGTCAGGATCACCCTGGAGCAGCTGAACGGGATACTGCGCAGGGAGGGGCTCATGCCCATAGAGTCCGTGGGAAAGCCCTTCGACTCAAGGTATCATGAGGCGGTGTGCCGAGTGGCAAGCAAGGAGTACCCGGAAAACGTCATCGCACAGGAGTACGCACGCGGATATCTTCTGAACTCAAGGACCATTAGGGCCGCGAAGGTCGCCGTCTCATCCGGAAAGGCAGAGAGTTGATCGGAGGTTTTAGCCTTGGCTAGGATTGTTGGCATAGATCTCGGAACGAGCAACTCACAATGTGCCGTCGTGGAGGGCGGCCGACCCGTGATCGTTCCCAGTGCAGAGGGACCGACCTACGCGGGCAAGATGTTCCCGTCGGTGGTCTGTTTCATGGAGGATGGGACCGTCCTGGTCGGCGAGCCCGCCAGGAGGCAGGCCGCCTTGAAGCCGGATCGGACGGTCATGGGGATCAAGCGGAAGATGGGAACCGACTACACCGTCAGGATAGCCGGCAAGACATACACCCCCCAGGAGATCTCGGCCAAGATCCTGAGGAAGATCAAGGATGACGCCTCAGCGTTCTTGGGCGAGGAGGTGAAGAAGGCGGTGGTAACCGTGCCAGCCTACTTCAACGACAACCAGAGGCAAGCCACCAAGGATGCTGGAACCATTGCTGGCCTCGATGTCATCCGGATAATCAACGAGCCCACCGCCGCCGCGTTGGCCTACGGGCTGGACAAAGGGGGCACCATGAAGGTGGCCATACTGGACTTCGGCGGAGGTACCTTCGATGTCACCGTGATGGAGATCGGAGAGGGCGTGTTTGAGGTCCTGTCTACAAGCGGGGACACCCAGCTCGGCGGAACGGACATGGACCAGAAGGTCGTTGACTGGATCGTTGCGCAGTTCAGGGCCCAGACGGGCATCGACCTGAGATCGGATCAGACTGCGATGCAGAGGGTCAGAGAGGCGGCGGAGAAGGCCAAGATCGAGCTTTCGAATACCGTTACCAGCCAGATCAGCTTGCCCTTCATCGCGAGCGATTCCAAGGGTCCGAAGAACCTGGAGCAAACTCTCACGCGGGCAAAGCTGGAGGAACTCATTGACCCGATCCTGCGACAGCTCGAGCAGCCGATAAGGACCGCGCTGGTGGATTCCAAGCTGCAGGCGAGCGACATCGGGAAGATAATCCTCGTTGGCGGCCCGACGCGGATGCCTTGCGTGAGGGAGAAGTTCAAGTCGGTCCTCAACAAGGAGCCTGAGAGGGAGATAGACCCGATGGAGTGCGTGGCGATGGGCGCGGCGATTCAGGGCGCGGTCCTCGCCGGCGAGATCAAGGACATACTCCTGCTGGACGTGACCCCCCTGACCCTGGGCATAGAGACCCTGGGTGCCGTGTCCACCAAGCTCATCGACAGGAACACGACCATTCCGACCAGAAAGAGCCAGATCTTCACGACCGCTTCGGATTTCCAGACGAGCGTTGAGATCCACGTCCTTCAGGGCGAGAGGGCAATGGCCCCGGACAACATCTCCCTGGGCAGGTTCACCCTCGTCGGGATCCCCCCGGCCCCCAGGGGGGTTCCGCAGATCGAGGTTACCTTCGACATAGATGCGAATGGGATTCTCAACGTGGGCGCCAAGGACCTTGCGACGGGGAAGGAGCAGAAGATGACCATCACCGCCTCCACCAAGCTCGGCAAGGAGGATATCGACCGAATGATGAAGGAGTCGGAGAGGCATGCGGAGGAGGACAGGAAGCGGCGGGAGATGGCGGAGCTGAAGAACAGGGCCGACACCATGATCTACACCGCCGAGAAGACCCTCAAGGAAATGGGCGACAAGCTCACGGCTGACCAGAAATCGGCCATCGAGGCCGAGGTGAAATCGCTGCGCGAGGCCCTGGGACGTGAAGACGCCTCCAGGATTAACGAGGCCATGGAGAAGCTGACTAAGGTGCTGTACGAGGCCACCACCAAGATCTATCAGCAGGCAGGCCCCAGGCCGGAGGAAAAGGGTGGATCCGACCAAGCGATGGGCGGATCCGAGGGCGGCGGGAAAGGGGGCAAGGAAAAGGTGGTGGACGCGGACTACAAGGTCGTCGACGAGGAGGACAAGAAGTAGGGAAGTAGCGCCGGTGGTACGTATTGGCCCAAAAACGGGACTACTACGAAGTGTTGGGGGTCCCAAAGCATGCCACGACCGAGGATATCAAGACCGCATACAGAAGGCTGGCCAAGAAGTACCATCCTGACATGAACAAGGACGACCCAAAGGGTGCCGAGGAGAAGTTCAAGGAGCTCTCCGAGGCCTATGAGGTCCTTGCCGACCAGGACAAACGCGCAACCTACGATCAGTTTGGATTCGCAGGCGTCCAAGGCAACTTCAGCCCGGGCGGGTTCACGTGGAGGGACTTCACCCACTTCGGCGACATCGATGACCTATTCGGAGGCGGCATCTTCCAGGACTTCTTCGGTCGGGGCGGTGGCTCGCTCTTCGACTTCTTCTTTGATCGCCGTCAACCGCGTGGGCCCGGAAGAGGGGCTGACCTTCGGTACGACCTTGAGGTGAGCTTCGAGGAAGCGGCCTTCGGGGCAAAGAAGGAGGTCGAGTTCGACCATGAGGAGGACTGTCCAGGCTGCGGGGGCACCGGGGCTGAGGCAGGCACTGCCCTGAGGACCTGCCCCGAATGCGGCGGCCGCGGGCAGAAAAGGGACGTTCAGACCCGCGGCTTCAGCCAGTTCGTTCGGATCGAGCCGTGCAGAAGGTGCGGGGGAAGCGGCAAGATAGTTGAGAGGCAGTGCCAGCAGTGTCGTGGAGCCGGGGTGGTTCGAAGGCCGAGGAAGATATCGGTCAATGTCCCGGGGGGAATCGATGAAGGATCGCGGCTCAGGGTGGCGGGGCAAGGGGAGAGGGGCAGGATGGGAGGCCCGCCGGGCGACCTCTACGTGGTGGTGCATGTTCGTCCCCACAGGATCTTCCAGAGGGATGGGCCCGAGATCTACATGGAGGCGCCAGTGAGCTACGCACTTCTGGTCCTCGGCGGGGAGCTTGAAGTCCCGACCTTGAAGGGCACAGCCGCGATCAAGATCCCCGCGGGAACCGAGAACGGAACCATCTTCAGGCTCAGAGGCAAGGGGCTTCCCGACCTTGATAGGGGCGGGGTTGGGGACCAACACGTCAAGGTCAACGTGGACATACCCAAGAGGGTGTCAGGACGGGAGAGGGAGCTGATCGAGGAGCTGAGGTCCGTCCAGGGCGGCAAGGCCTCCGAAGCGGGCGGAAAGAAGAGTTTCTTCGATAGGTGGAGCCAGGGCCGGTAGCGTAACAGACCTCTCCCTATCCGGGGTCACGCAGGGCGGCGATCAGCGGAAGGCTATCGGGGTCCCTGCGGAATCCTCAGGCCGCCATGTAATGCGAGGGTAGAGTTAAGAGTCCACTGCGCTCAACATATGTCGGCCGGGGACAGATCGGCTGGGGATCAACTTGGAGGAGATCTCCTCCGTACTTGCGAAGTTCAAACTCGGGATCGAGACGGGCAACGAGGACGCAGCCGAAGAGCTTGTGTCAAAGGGTCCCTTCTCCTCTGTAATCTTGGCATTCTACCAGATGCTTCAGAAGGCCTACATGGGGCGGACCTTCCCAATGGACGTGGAGAAGGTGAAGATCCTCAAGGATGGCAGGGCAAAAGCAGTGGCCTACCTCACCGAGGACAGGGAGAGGTTCGTGTTCACCTTGGTTCGCAGCAGGAGCCAGTGGAAGATCTCCCATCTGGAGACCATCCTGATACCCCTTCATTCGATTCCGAAAACGCCCCATGACGAGATCCTCAGGCTCGACGATGAGCAGAGGGCCTGGATCTGCTCGGAGCAGGAGGTACATTTCATCTCCCGCGTCTACAAGGAGCTCAAGGAGACTGGCGGGAAGGGATACGCCCAACGGTTCTTCTTGGACGGTGCCGGGTTCAAGATCGCGATGGATGCGTGGCTGCCTTTCATCGAGGGGGCGGCGCAGTTTGCCCTCTACACGGCCGTGATGGAAACGAACCTCTGGGGCTCAAAGTGCACGATCATGCACGCGGACGAGAACCGGGCCGAGCTTGTCCTGCACCCCCACGCCCATCTCGACGTGATTCGCAGGGCCTTCTTTCGAGACAAGATAGGCGAGGAGGAATACAAGGAGCTCTACTCTCTGGTCATGAAGGAGAGGGCCAAGCACTGCCAGCTGGATCTCAGCATCAGCTTCGACGATGTCAACTGCACGATAGTAGTCACTACACGGTCCGGGGCCGTACGGGATGCCAAGACGGATGCGGCCTCGGCAACGGAGAATGCGAGCCCGACACGCTGAACCCGGGAGCGCCCGGACGGGGCAAGCTGCATGGGCCAGCTCTGGAACACCGCGTTGCCAACGCATGCGGGGGATGAACCGTGTTGGGCAATCTCGCTGTTCCGGAAGTTCGCGGAGCGGGTTGATTCCGGTTCCTGCCCGATCTGACCGGCGGCCGAGTTTGCCTTCCTGCCCGTTCCAATTCCAACTTCCAACTGTGGGCAAAGCTTTGGTGCTGTTCTGTCATTGGCTAACTTTCTGTCCTGCCTCTGACCGTGCTGGTTGTGTGATCTTCCACCGGGTGGTAGATGGTCTTCCAGGCAGACTTTTACAGGTTTTTGTTGGTGTACCTGACCAAGAGCAGGGCTAGCAGATTGTTCAAACCTTTCTCGGACCAGTGGGCCCACCTGTTCTTAACCCTCTTAGCCACCTCGCCCATCAGTCTCTCCATCAGGTTGACCGTGTAAGGCATCCTGACATGCTTCAGGGCCAGCCTGGCGAAGACAACCATCTCCCGGACAGACCTTGACACAAACCCGGCTGCAGAGACACATCCCTCCGCTTTAAGCCTTGCCACATAGCTGTCCAGAGCCTTCAAGGTCTGCCTGATCCTGCGCCTCAACATGGCCGGGTCGGGTGATAGGAGATGTTTCTTGACAGACCTGACCAGGGAGAAGAGGATGCCTGCCAGATCCCTGACCAGTGAAAGCCTCACCCTGGTGGGTATTTCTTGCTTCTGTCTCCAGAGCTTGAAGTTGACAGCCAGGCCCTGAGAACAGAATTTTAGCCAATCACGGAACAGGACTAAAGCTTTTTACCGCTGTGCTCAACGCGGGACCACTCACGACAAACAGTGGCGAAGGTGGAAAAGCAATGGCAACATCGATGGAGCACCTAGAAGAGGCCCTGCGCCAGCGGCTTCTTCCGCAGCGCAGCCCGGAGGACCCCATGAGCTGTGAGCTGCATCGTTTCATCCTCACAAGAGCCAACCGCTTCCGATGCCCGAAGACCAGGGAGCTGTGGTACCGACAGGCGCCGAGCGCCCGGAAGAAGGCGCTCAACGACGTGTACCTGAGAGGTCACCCGAAGGCAGCCGGAAAGGGGAAGCCACGGATCAGATGGCGAGGCGCCATCGGAACAGGGAAAGGCTACCGCATACGGAAGCTCCTGTACGAGGGCTTCCCCGGGATGTGGATTCCTGCGCTACTCTACGAGCCGAGGAATCTGAAGGGCCGCGTCCCGGCCGTTCTCAACCCAAACGGACATCACATCGGCGGCAAGGCCATGGCCTACAAGCAGGCGCGCTGCATCAATCTGGCAAAGAGGGGCATGCTCGCCCTGAGCACCGAGTTCATCGGAATGGGCGAGCTCTCGATGAACATCAACCACGGCAGAATCGCGCATCTTGATCTCTGCGGCCTCTCGGGGGTTGCGGTCTTCTACCTGGCCATGAAACGCGGATTGGATGTCCTCCTCTCCCACCCCAACTGTGATCACAGCAGGGTGGCCATGACTGGGCTCTCGGGCGGAGGTTGGCAAACGGCCGTGCTGAGTGCCCTGGATGAGAGGGTGAGGGTCGTGGTGCCGGTTGCAGGGCATTCCCCGATCTGGCAACGCCCATCGTGCACGGCCGACATCGGCGATCTGGAACAGACTCCCGTCGACATCTGCACGGTGCTGGACTATGATATGCTCACGGCCCTGTTCGCTCCCCGCCCGGCCCTTCTCATCTACAACGAGAAGGATGACTGCTGCTTCCGACCCGAGCGGACCAGGATCAGCATTTACGAGCCCGTCAAACCGCTCTATGACCTTCTCGGGGTGCCGGGCAACATCGAGTTCTACGTGAACGTGGACCCGGGCACGCACAACTACGACGCGGACAACCGGGCCCAGCTGTACCGGTTTCTAAACAGGCACTTCAAACTGCAGGGCCCCGGGTCCGATCTTCCCTATGAAGATGAGCTGATGAGCGAGTCCCAGCTGCGGGTTGGATTGCCCGAGGACAACCCGACCCTCATTTCCTTGGCAAGTGATGCGGCACGCGGGCTGCCGCGCCCCCGGCTTCCGGAAGGATTCGGACGGGAACGAGAGAACTGGTTGAAAGAAGCTAGGCCGAGGCTTGAGGACGTGATCCGGATCCATCATTTCCTCGTCCGGGACGAGGTAGTTCAGGAGGACAAGCGTTCGGCCCAACATCTTCTGCACATGGATCATGTGTGGACATTGCCGGTCACCGTGTTCTTCGCCGAGGGCTCTGCGGATAGCCCCTCTCCGGGCAGGAAGCTGGACTCGAGCGGACTGGGGAACGGGGATGTGCGGATCCTGCTCTCCGATGGTGGTCGTGGGAGCCTTGCCCAACTCTCCAAGGCCCACATTGACCAAGGGAGGGCCGTCGCGGCCGTGGACGTTTTCGGAACGGGGGAATGCCGTTATCCCGCCCAGTACCAGATGTTGCTAGGGGCCGTTGGGGAGAGGCCTCTGGGAGTCCTGACCGGCCAGGTCCTGGGCGTACTGGAATGGGCGGCCCGGGCCCGGAAGGAGAGCAAGGTTGGCCTGAGCGCGACAGGGCCGGTTGTGTCCTTCGCCTCCCTTTGCGCCGCTGCTCTGAAGCCCGGGCTCCTCAACGGCCTCTATCTCGACGGGCTCTACGACTCGCTGAAGCGCCTCATCGAGCTTCCCATCGAGTATGACAGCGCGGTGCCGCTGTTCTGCTTCGGACTGCTCAAGGAGTTCGACGTGCCCGAGCTAATGGCCATGACGGAGGGCCTGCCCATCGAACGTCCGGGCCATGGACCTGTCCAGCCGATCATTAGAGGCAGGTAGGGTAGGTGCAGGCTTGCTCGCCGGCTTTTGTTCAGCTGACCGGCTCCATCCGATTGGGTAAGGGGAGTCGGTCCATGGCCTTGGGTGGTTGGTCGTTTGAACGCTAGGGAGAGGTTCCTTGCGACGCTTCGCTTCCAACGCCCCGATCGGATACCATTTCACGATGAGGAGATCCGCCCGGAAACGCTGCAGCGCTGGCGCAAGGAGGGACTGCCTAGGGGACGGAATCCCACGAGGATCTTCCAGCTTGAAGAGTGGGAGCGAGTCCCCGTCAAAGTGGACAGGATACCCCCGTTCGAAGGTCGCATCAGATCAAGGCAGGATTTCGAGGCCCTCAAGAGGTCGTACCGGCCCGGGGAGCCGTCCAGATACCCCACTGAGTGGCAAAGCCTTGTGGAGGGATGGAGGAACCGCGACTATCCCCTCGGCATCACGGCTTGGCCAGGCTTCTTCCAGCCATTGAATGTCTCAAACGCCCCGACTTTGAGAGATGTCCTTAGGATGATCTACCTGGATCCCGATCTGCTCGAGGAGATGACCCAGTTCATAGCGGACTTCTCAATCGACACCATCGACAGGGCCCTTCAGGATCTTGAAGTCGACTATGCCATCATCGGCGAGCCCATAGCCGACAACGGAGGCCCGTTGATCTCGCCGGCAAACTTCCGGAGATTCCTAGTTCCGTGCTATGAGAGGATCGTCAGCGCGCTTCGTTCCCGCGGGGTCGAGGTGATCATCTTGAACGCATACGGAAATGTGAAGGGACTGATCTCCCTCTGCTTGAAGGCGGGGATCAACTGCCTCTGGTGCAGGGGCACGAAGCTTGCGGGAGTGGACTATGTAGCGCTCAGGGATACGTATGGGCATGCCCTTTCCCTCATAGGGGGCATAGACGTAGGCTGCCTGGCAAAGGACGCCCGGGCGATCGATGCGGAGATAGGGTCCAAGGTCCCCCGTCTCCTCTCCTCTGGAGGGTACATACCGATGGTCGATAACAGAGTCCGCGAAAATGTTCCGTTCGGCAACTACGCTCACTACAGGGCTTTGATCGCCGGGTTGGCACGAACGGCTTCTGGGCCCTAAGTGCGCATTCTCACCAGACGAACATGCGGGAGATCATGGGCCCGAGGTGACTTCCCAGCAGGGACGAAGGCGACGGCCCCACATGGAGACGAGATCTCACCGGCCTGCCGCCTTTGTTCCGGGGACCCCGAATCCAGGACCCGTGACCCGGCTCGGGCATTTCGCGGAGCCGGTCTGACAGCCTGCCTATGGCCCAGCGGTCTCGTGATACCCTCCGCCCGAGCTATCTTCTAGACACTCGCTGATGTAACTGGGGTTCTCGGTGCCGCACTCGGGACAGAACCTCATGTAGTGCTCAAGGATCTCATTGCAGTTCTGGTTGGCACATT
>Ga0315308_1000949_pt1 | contig 16671 bp, 18 predicted proteins | sample TDP3_MG_FD_203078 | JGI IMG/M metagenome (GOLD analysis project Ga0315308, IMG submission 203078) | Freshwater sediment microbial communities from Lake Towuti, South Sulawesi, Indonesia - TDP3 | ecosystem: Environmental > Aquatic > Freshwater > Lake > Sediment | place: Indonesia: South Sulawesi... | reverse complement strand
ATGACTCGCTTGGCCTATTCTGCCATCATCCTTGGATCCAGTACGTCCCGCAACCCCTCACCGAGGAGGTTATAAGCCAGAACCGTGATGAGAATCGCCAATCCGGGGTACAGGGAAAGCCACCAGGCCATACTGATATAATCTTTGCCTGCAGTTAAAATATTGCCCCAACTGGCTGTCGGCGGTTGTACGCCAAGACCGAGAAAGGATAGAGCCGATTCAGTCAAGATTGCTCCGCCAATCCCCAATGTCGCCGCAACCAGAATGGGAGCCATCACATTGGGCAATAGATGGACTAACATTATCCTTAAATTTGACAAACCTAATGCCTTGGCTGCCTGAACAAACTCTCTCTCCCTTACCGAAAGACATTCACCTCTGACCAGCCTCGTTAGACCGGGCCAACCGGTTAAACCAATAACTACCATTACGTTCCATATATTGGGTTCAAGAAAAGCAATTACCATTAGAATGAGAAAGAATGTGGGGAAGCAGAGCATTATGTCCACTAATCTCATAATTAGAGCATCGAGCCGCCCTCCGAAATATCCAGAGAAAAGTCCGAGCAAAGTTCCGACCATAATAGCAATTCCCACTGCCACAAATCCCACGAGAAGGGAAACCCGGGTGCCATATATTATTCTGGAGAGAAGGTCTCTTCCCAGGTCATCCGTTCCCAGGAAATGCCTGGCCGAAGGTGGTTCTAACCTGTGGAGAATGTCCTGCTGGTTTGGATTGAAAGGAGCAATTAGAGGAGCAATAATTGCTATCACCGCTAACGAGAGGATGATTACTGCTCCAAAAAGAGCTAATCTATTTCGCTTAAACCTTCTCCAGAAAATTTTCCACATCTATTTTTCCTTTTCCATCTGAGACTGCGGGAAGCTAGACGCTCTCACCTGTAACTTTTCTCACTATCTCTGTCTATAACTAATCCGGGGATCCACAAAAGCGTAGGTTATGTCCGCAATTAGATTACCCAGCAGGGTAAGAAAGGCAGCGATAATCCCCACGCCCATAATTACCGGATAGTCCCGGGACATAATTGCCTGATATCCGAGACGCCCCATGCCAGGCCAGGCGAAAATAGTCTCGAATATAAAACCACCTCCAATTAGACCGGGGAGAGATAATCCCAAAAGAGTGACAATGGGAATTAGAGCATTACGCAGGGCATGTCTATATATTACCTTCCCTTCTGGCACTCCCTTAGCCCGGGCGGTACGGATATAGTCCTGACGGAGCACCTCGAGCATGCTGGCTCTCGAATATCGGGACAGGTACGCCAGCCCGCCAAAAGCAGAGATAAACACTGGTAAGATGAGATGCTGGATAAGGTCCCAGAGCTTTCCCCATAAAGAAAAATAGGGGAAATTGACGGACTGCATACCGGAAATGGGAAGCCAGCCCAGAATTACACCAAAAAGTAGCATGAGCAGCAGAGCCAGCCAGAAAGTAGGGACGGAGAAACCCAGAAAAACAAATAGGGTCATCCCCTTATCGAAGAAAGAATCCTGTCTAACAGCGGAAACAATGCCGATGGGGAGAGCAATAAAGAAAATTAAAAGCAGAGAAAGGATATTTAATAATAGAGTTGCCGGAAGTCTCTCCAGAATTTTTGTAATCACCCGGCGGCCATCTTTAAAGGACTCGCCAAAATCGAAGCGCACTACACGCTTTAGCCAGAGCCAATACTGGACATGAATAGGTTTATCGAGGCCGTAGAGATGGCGCAGGCGAGCTTTAGCCTCAGCACCGACCTTTGGGCTGAGTCCGGTTAACATATCTGCTGGCCCACCGGGAGAAAGCTGAATCACCATAAAGGTAATTAGCGTAATTCCCAGAAGCAGGGGAATCATAAATAATAGTCTGCGAGCAATATACTCAAGCACGGTTTCTCTCACTTACTCAACAAGGGACAGGCTACTTTTTGTCATTTCTGTTCCCGAGTACGCTGCGATACGTCGGGGTGGCTACTCTCTCATTTCTTAGAAAATTTTAGTCAGAACTAGGGCGGCCATTAGGATGGTGATAAATATTTTGACTGAAATCGCTGCCAGTCTACCCAGAAAAGCACCCAATCCGGCGGTAATGGCCCTCTTCGGACCCTCCTTCCGGAAAAGTTCGAGAAAGAAAGCGCCACCAAATGCACCTATTAATCCACCCAATAATGGGCCAAATACCGGAAATAAGGAGTTCCCCAGAAATATGCCGGCAATTCCTCCCAAAAAAGCGCCAGTTAAACCCAGTCTTGAGGCGCCGTAATGTTTTGCTCCCACGATATTGGAAAAAAATTCAAAAATTTCGCCCACGACTGCTAAGACCAGGAGGAGAATCACTACTCGTACGGTAACCTTCTCAAAATGGGTGGCTAATCCATATATAAATGAGTCAGCGACAACAATGAAGGTCCCGGGCAATCCAAAAAAGGGTGAGATAATGCCAAGAATCAGGACTGCTATAAAGACGACCATTCCGACAATTTCCATTCTAATTCCTCCCAAAGAGATTTGGCTTTGGTGATAGCTAATTATATCTTCTCACTCAAGATGTACGTAAACTTTACTACCTTTACTCAAATCTAAACGACGGGAGGCATCGTCCCGATAAAAGGAAATTTCTAAATTGTTGAAACTCCCAAATATGGCAAGGGGCGAACCGTCTCTACCATCCTCGTACGAAGAACTGACTTTGGATATCTTCAGCTTACCTACGACTATCTGAAATTTCCTGCTATCAATGAAGCGGAGAAAAACATCTTCGTTAATATTTGTAATCAAATTTCCAAAATGGTCTACATAAACGACCTCTCCCGTCAGGCGATTATTCTTCACTTGCGGTTCGGAAAAATTTAGTTTCTCTATCTTCTTAATTGTCGGTCCAAAATTACCTGCTTTTTCTCCCCGGGAGAGATGGGCTGCTACCGGGGCAAAGATATCTCGACCATGAAATGTGCGAGACACCGGCTGCAAAAAGTATTCTTCATTGGCAATCTGGATAATCTTTCTCATCTCCCCTTCCGCCAGGAAGGATAAAATTCCGTTATCCGGCGCTACAAAGAGATATTTCTTCGTTTCTACTATTAGAGCCTTCCGGCCGGTTCCCACCCCTGGGTCAACTACGATGAGAAAGATTGTCCCCGCGGGAAAATAGTGATAGGAGCTTTTCAAAAGGAATGCAGCTTCGATGATATTGTGAGACTCTACCTCATGACAGATGTCAATAATTTTCGCCTCGGGATTAATTTGATATATTACTCCTTTCATAACTCCCACGAAGTTATCATTCAGTCCAAAATCTGTTAATAGAGCAATAGTCCCCATCTTCATGATTCCACTACTTTCTCTCTTAACTCTCCGGGTAATCTTTTTCGATTCTCTGAAGTAACTTCAATCAATTCCACATCCTCTCTTTTTCTGATGGCATCAGTAAACCTGTTGTGTTTATCCTGGATTGTGGCGATTACTCTCTTGGGACTCTCGAGTGCCTTAATTACGGCCTCTTGAAATTTAGGAGAGTATAGTTCCATTCTTCCGATTTCATCGATAAGGACAATCTTTTTCTTATCATCGCTTAAAGCGAGAATAATACTTCTACCGGCAATATTCTCCAGGTCTTCGATATTAACGCCATATTTTCCCACTCTATAACTACTATGCAGGTCTTTGTGCGCCAGGATTCCTTTCTTGCCCCTGAGGGTGACAATTCTGAATCCTTTCCTCTCCCCTTTCTCGCGAATCTCTTCTGTATAGAATCCATCTACACCTTCTACTCCACTAATCAGCTTCATAATCACTGTAGTCTTTCCCACTCCTGGTCTTCCGGTAAAGAGAATATTCTTCTTCATTTTATGCATCTCTTGCAGCGCTCTGATTTAGATGCTGCCCAAAAAATCAATTTTGGTAGCCACTCCGATAAATCGGGGCGCAGCCCGGGAATACAGGCGAGAAAAAAGTATCGTGTCCCCTTTTTTCGATACATCGAAGCGTAGCCGGGAATACAGGCGCGAAAAAAACATCGTGTCCCCTTTTTTCGGGCACCTTTTTGATATTGACAATTGGGAATCTTTTCTATATTATATCCAAGTGATACAAAATGGCAAAAATAGTATTCTTAGGTACTGCTGCCGCAATAGCGTCGAGTGAGAGAGATAATACCTCCCTACTTCTTGTGGACGATTCAGGAGAAAAATTCCTGATAGACTGTGCCGGAAGCCCGGTGGCAAAACTTGCTAAACTCGGTTTCGACTATCGGGAAATTTCTAACCTCATATTAACCCACACTCACGTTGACCATATTTATGGAGTGCCGTCTCTATTACACTCCCAGTATAAACTGAGAAATAAGGTAAGTATTTTTGGTACGCAGGAATGTCTTCTCCTAGTTAGAGGACTTATCTCTTTCCATAAGATTGAAGACCCGGAAAAGTTTCCGGAAATCTCCTTCCGCACTTTACCTGTTAATAGAAATAATTTCCGTTTTTTCAAAAATCAGAAAACCTGTATTTCATCCTTTCCCGTGAAGCATGCTCCTGACTCTATAGGGATAAAAATCTGCCTGGAAGAGCCTTCCCTAACCTGTGTCTACTCCGGAGATACAGCGTTTAGTCCGATGGTCATCGAGGAAGCAAGAGGCGCCGACTACCTTATCCACGACTGCGCCTGCCCATCCCGCTTTGCCCAGGCTCTTGAGGAAATGCATACCTCGTCTCTCAGGTTAGGAGAAATAGCCGCGGAAGCCCGGGTCAAAACCCTCATCCCCATCCATTTTCTTACTGAGATTGATTTCAGAATGGAAGAGGTGGAAAGCGAGATAAGAAAGAACTTTTCTGGAAATCTCATAATTCCTTCTGATCTCGATTCTTTAGAATTAACGCCTCAGCTTTCCTGATATCCTCAAGGGAGTTCGCGTTGACCCCCCAGGTATCAATCTTTTGATAACGGACTTCGAATTTCTTGTCTATCAAGCACTGTAGAGCATCTCCGATGTGGTACTCTCCCTCTGCCGATGGCTGTATCCTGGGAATAGCTGCAAAAATATCTGGCTCGATAACCAGGAGCCCACTTATTCCGTAATCAGAAATTTTTACCTTTGGCTTCTCCACTATCCTTTTGATTAAGTCTCCTTCCCAGATAACCTGACCTGTGGTCTCAGGATTATCTTCTTTGTTGATGAGAAGAGTGGCTAAAGGGAGAAAATTTAGATGGCCCTCAATGAGGTTCTTTGGGTCATAAAATGAGACATGGTCACAATAAGCAAGCAAGAAATTGTCTTTAGCGATAAAGTCTTGTGCCATTGCCACTGCATCAGCTGTGCCGAGTGGCTTCTCCTGTTTTATATAGGTAAGATTGATGTTCCATTTTCTCCCGTCGCCCAGCCGTTCCGAGATAATCTGATAGTCTGGGGGAGCTACAACGAGGCCCACTTCTCCAATTTTCGCCTTTGGGAAATAGTTCAGGCTGTATTCAATCATTGGTTTTCCCGCCACAGGTATTAAAGCCTTGGGCAGGGATTTAGTAAGAGGCCGAAGTCTCTTACCAATACCAGCAGCCAAAATCAGACCTTTCATAGCAAACAAAAAGGAGACAGGGAACCAAATAGCCTTCTCAGGAAACCTAAAGGCCTCCTTATTTTTTTAGCGTAATCTACTATCTTGTATATTTTGATTCCCGTCTTCTCTTTAATAAGCTCTATTGCTTTCTCTCTTCCTCCCAGAAAATCTATCAGTCCCAGTTTCTTTGCTTCTTCCCCCAGGTAAATCTTTCCCGTCGATATTTCTCTTATCCCTTCCTCGCTTAACTTCCTGTTCTTGGTGACCTCTTCGATGAAGCTCTTGTAGATAGTATCCATTTCTTCTTTAAGTAGTTCTTTCTCTTCCGGAGTCGACTTTTTATAGGGTATACCCAGTGTCTTATATATCCCGGATGCCATAGTCTCTATATCTATCCCGAATTTTTTCATCAGTTCGGAGAAGTCAGGCCGAATGCTTGCCACTCCAATACTTCCCAGGGTACTCAAATGGTCGGCTACAATAGTATCGCAAGCAGAAGCAATCCAGTAGCCCCCCGAGGTGGCATATTCCCTGACCCAGGCTACGGTAGGCTTTCCCAGGCTTTTGATACTTTCCGCAATCTCCTTGCAGGGAAAAGGCCTTCCGCCGGGAGAATTTATTTCCAGAATCAGGCCTTTCATCCGCCGATTCTTCTTCACGCTCTCAATCAACGGGATTATCTCTGCTGAGGATACAACCCTCGCCATAGCCAAAAGGGGAAAAGGCGAAGGAGCAGCCTCCTCAGAAATAACCATTCCTTTGATCGGAATAATTGCAATTTTCCCTTTCTTAGCCATATCACTCTCCTTATGACGAATTACTCACTTTTTCCTCTGCTCCCTTTCTTTTTTCCTCTCCCCGGTATATGGCGGGGAGAGGGTAAGGCCTGCCCGTGCCCGGCACGAGCCACAGCCAGGGGTGAGGGGTATACAAGACTTTCAATTTTCGCCATATTCCTGATATCGTCTTCTTCGCTTTTATGCGGGGTCTCCATAATTCCGGGAAGGTGGAATAGCTGCGGGTGGTTTACGATATTTCTAAAACCTTCACTACCTATGTATCCTTCACCGATATGCCAGTGTCTGTCTATGCGGGAACCGAGAGGTGTCCTGGAGTCATTCAGATGCAGGAGCCTTAATTTTTTTAGCCCAATGACCCTCTCGAACTCTTCCAGTGCTATTTCCAGACCGTCTTTGTTTGAAATGTCGTATCCGGATTCAAAAGCGTGGGCTGTATCCAGGCAGACCGCAACCCTTTCCTTATTTTTTACGCCATCAATAACAGTTTTGATTTGCGAAAATCTATATCCAATCTGCCTTCCCTGTCCAGCAGTGTTCTCGAGAACTATGGTTACATTGTTCCTGACTCTGCCGAGAGAGCAGTTTATGGCTTCAATAAGTCTTTCTATGGCTTCTTCTTCACTTGCTTCTCCCCGAGTTCCCATGTGGCTGACAAGATATGGGGCGCCGAGTATTTCTGCTCTCTCTAACTCTATACTCAATGTATCAACTGACCTGGAATAAAAGAATTCATCCGAGGATCCTAAATTTGAGAGATAAGGCATATGGAGAAATAGAGGCCTGATATCAAGCGTTTCCACTCCTTCTCTGAATCTTCTGACTTCTTCTCCATCCAGAGGGGAAAATTCCCATCCCCTGGGGTTGTGAGAAAAGAACTGAATTGTCCTGGCTCTTCTCTTTCGTGCCAGCTCAGGCACCTTAGAGAACCCTTCAGCGATCCAGATGTGGAATCCAAAACGCATCCTTTCAAGCTCCGGCATACTCAAAGTCTCTCAATCCTTCCAATGGAACAAATCTTCCCAGAGGCTCAACTTTACAGTCAAAACTCTGCACAAAAAGAGAATTGTTGCATAGCCCTCCGCTCAAATAGAAGAACTCGGGTTTGTCTATAAATCTATAGATGTTATTAGTTATCCCCTTGACAAAGCTCGCTAGAACCTTGTCTATCGGGTATCCTTCGGAAATCCTATCAAAGATTCTGGCTATGCCCAGGACCCCGCAGGTTACTCCCAAAGATTCGGTGGTTTTCTCTAACTCTGACGTCTTTACATTAAAATGGTTCTCGAGAAGTTCGAGGGAAAAGCCTAAAGTCGCTCCGCAGAGGGCGTTCCAGTCCATCGCCTCGTATTTATTACCCTTCATTTTTACGTACTTAATGTCCCTACTTCCCACATCCACAACCAGGAAGTTCCCATTTCCAATAATTTTCCTGCTACCTCTCTCGAGGGCAACCAATTCATTAACTACTCTGTCCGACTTCAATCTCGCATTATGGCCGCAGGCTATATCGAATCTTATGTCAGTCCGGAAAAGGTCGAGCGTCTTCATCACATTATATTCCCCTTTTTCTGTATCCAATATCTTAGTGTAACTGGTTCCCACGTCGCCCAAAAGCATATTTCTCACCACCTTCAAGAAAAAAGTAGCCTGTCCCCTTTTTTATGTCTTTATTTATTTAATGTGAGGTAGGCTTCTATCTTGCTCCTAACTGAATTGTCGAGAACATCGTCAACTTCTACGTATAGTCCATTCTGTTTTTTTGCTAGATATTTCGCTAGAGAGTTCTTGCTGCAGAAAGCCTGAGCATAGAACACCGTAGGCAAGTCCTCTCTTACCATCATTTCTAATTCCAGGTCTGCGGGAACCTTTGCTTCCATACACCTTGCCCAGCCGAAAACATGGGTCTCTTTAGGAAATAAATCGAGTATGCTGAAATCATTAGGAGGGACGCCCCAAAAACCATACTCAGGCTCTATGTACTTCAGTTTCGACTTATCCACATCCTTAACCACGCTTTCCACTATCAAATCGAATTTCCTTCTCAATTCAAGGTCGCTTTCGCATATTGTCTGGGGATACCTCTGTGTGGCATTATTCTGGGTGGTAATTATTGGTACATCCAGCTCCCTCTTGAGAATTTCGCTGACGAACCTGCCATTGTCGCACTTGCTATAGCCGTTATCAAAAATGATGAGGTCGAGCTTCAATGTTACAGAATTAGCTATAATGCTTTTGATTGTAGCGCAATATATCTTTGGCAAATAGGTTTCAGCCTTGGCGTTGTCAGTAAAATCAAAAAGAGTATCCAAGTCTATGAAGTCATTCCCCTTGTACTTGTCCAAGACTTCCTGTGGCGGAACTCCCACTATACCTATCTTCATTTTCCCTCACCCCTTACTATCATAGACGCCAAAATATACAAATGGTGTATCCAGCCGGCTTCCATTTGCCCTCTTCTCGTCGCTATAAGATAGAATAGCAAAACAATCAGGATTTGTCAATTAAAACCACATCAAAGCCTTCCGCGAAATAGGAAATCCGACGGAAAAGAATCACAAATAGAAAGTAATTACCTCCGAAGGAAGAAAAAAATATGATAGCGTCGGGGAAAAGCTTACAGTTCAAAATAGACAGTGATAATATAAATACAAAGACCTCCAGATTCACCCCGCAATTTCCTTGTTGACTGATTCCGCGAAAATAGGTATAATCCTGAAAGGCTGAAATCAGTAGGTCGAAAGTCCTGAGCATTTTGGCATTTGACTTTGGGCCTTTTGGTTCCCGTTATGAAAAAAGCTATCTTAGAGAAAAGAAAGTTTCCAAGAATGGTAGCCGAGCTTCCGGTTCGCATAACTCCCGAATTCTTTGGGAAGGTCCTTGATTTAAGCGAAAACGGCTTAAAACTTGTTCTGGACAGGCCGTTGCCTCTTTCCCGGTCGCAGGCGAAAATAGAAATTTCTCCCAAAGAGACGATAGAAATGGAATTCAAGGTTATCTGGGATAAACGGTTGGTTCAGCAGAGAAAATTTACATACGGCATATGCTTTATCAGGTTCAAAGAGAAAGACCTGAATGTACTGAAGGGGGCATTAACAAAGCCCAAGGTTAGGTTTATCAGTCGGCCTTACAATGTGCCATGTGTCGAGATGTCCGGCGTGGATTTCACCATAGGCTGCGAGTACGGATGCCTGTATTGCCACTTCTCCAGGGCTCAGCAAAGGGCAAACCCTATCTGGGCAGGTCGATGTGTTGACATTTCCCCCATCTATAAAATAAAAAAGTTCCCTTCTTTTATCTATCTGAGTCCCTTCAGTGAGCCTTTTGCGCCAAAAGCAAAAGACTTGGCCCATGAATTTCTCTCTTTCTTATTGCCCAAGGGGATAAATTTCTGGATTCTGACCAAGGGCATAATACCCCCAAAGACGATTGATTTGATTAAGAAATTCTCATCTCAGATAGAAATTGCTATGGGAATAACGAGTTTAGACGAGAAGAGAAATTCTATGCTGGAGCCTTACTGTCCCAGCGTTCAGGAAAGATTATCCAATCTAGTCGCCTTAGGTAAAACTAGGTGTCGCCTCGGCGTGAGGTTGGATCCTCTCATTCCTGGAATAGACGATTCTTCTGAAGTTTTAAGAACTTTCATAAAAAAAATCGCCAGCTTTAAAATACCAGTAATAATCATTGCTACCTATTTATTTGTTCCTGCTTCGTCCCTCCGCAGATTGAGAAGAATACCTTTGTTGGAGAATGCTCTTGACTCCTTCACTGAGAAAGCCCCCACAACGGAAGGACTTGCTCTCTCGCCTCCCCTTGAATACAAAATGGCAAAATACGATGAACTAAATTCTATATGCAAATCTTCTGGATTTAAGTTCCATGTCTGCGGTTGCAAAGATATTAGATTAAAATCAAAAAAAGTGGAATATTCTTTAGTCTGCCGTTAGTTAGGAAACAGGAAACAAAGATGAATCCTTTAAACCACTATGCAATTGCCCCATTATTGACTTCGTTTACAACTTTTCTACTCGCTGCTTTTGTCTATTTTAAGAACAGAAAGGGCAAAATAAACAGAATTTTTGCATTCTATTACCTTGCCATTACAGTCTGGAGCTTTTGCCAAGGTCTTCTTTTTTATGCTCAGGGTCCACAAGACAAAGCAATGGCTTTGCTTTGGGCTCGGCTGCTTCACTGTGGCGTATTTTTTATTCCAACTCTATTTGTGCACTTTATCCTCATTTTTTTGGACGAGATTAAAGGAAGAAAGGGTGTCGTTGTACTGGGTTATTTGATTAGTTTTTTCCTTTTAGTTATCTGTCCAACTGAATTATTCATAAAAGATATGGTTTCTAAATTTTCGTTTAAATACATTGTTGAACCAGGAGTTCTTTATTTAGTTTGTCTTCTCTTTTTCGTTGGTTATGTTTCTTATGGATTATATAAACTATTTAAAGCGTACCACGCTTTTTCCGGAATCAGAGCCAATCAAACCAAGTACTTATTCTGGGGCTCATTATTTGGATACCTGGGCGGGTCTCTTAATTTCTTATGGGTTTTCAACATAAGGCTGTATCCCTTTAATCCGTTTGGCATTTATACGGTGCCTCTTTATGTTTTCCTTGTTGCTTATGCCATAGTGACATATCGCTTGATGGATATTACCTTTGAAATACGAGACGCTACTATTCGATTAGCTTCTTCGTTGATTCCGGCCGCTATTTTCATAACTACAGGGATAGCATTCTTCTCGCTTCCAACTATGATAATTATGATTATTCTCAGTGCGGTTACTTCACCTCTTCTTTACGGACCATTGAGAAGGCTGCTCCTTCCGGTTATCCTGGGAGGCAAATACGGATACCAGCAGAAGCTCCGCCGGATTAGCGACAAGTGGTTTTCCATTTTCAGCCTGGAGAGGCTCTCCGAGGCTCTGGTGAAAGATGTTGCGAATACCATAGGCATGAACTATTGCAATTTCATGATTTACGATGAAGATGACAAATCATATTTCGTTAAGGCAAAGACGGGGTTTAAGGAAGAAGAAGCAGAGCCGATGGAAGAGCTTCTCTTTAACGAAGAAGGTCCCTTAGTTTCCTATCTTAAAAAAGAAAAGACCATCGCGATCAAGGAAGTGCTGAAAATACAGCCGCCTTTTTCCGAGCACGACCCCGTTGTCAAGGAAATGGACAGGGTAAAGGCTGCCGTCAGCGTTCCACTCTACATAGACGATGAGCTAAAAGCTATATTAAACCTCGGCGACAAGGTTTCCGGAGAGATGTATAACAGGCAGGATCTTGAGATACTCTCTCAGATAGCCAGAGATGCGGAAGTAATGTTTCGCTATTCTTTCTTCAATTACGAGCAGTCGCTATTGGTTTATAGATACAGCCATGACTTACGCACCCCTCTCGACCCCGTCCAGACTTACCTGTATCTGATGCAGCAGGGGAAATTGAACGAACAGGAGAAACAGAAATACCTCGGGATTGTCAGAAAAAACATTGACTTCGTTGCTCAAGGATTGAGTGACATGTATCAACTAAGCCAGATGGCATATGACCATATAAGAAAGAAATTCGTCTTTGGCCATTTTAACATAACCGAAATGGTAAAGCGAATAGTGGAAGATTTTACCCCGGAGGCAAAAAAGAAGGATATATACCTCAGGTTCAGCGGGAAAAAGCAAATCCCATTAACCTATGGTCACGAGCAAAGTATAGAGCGCCTGATTAGAAACCTGATTCAGAATGGGATAAAATTCACCGACAAAGGGGATGTAGAAGTCAACGTATCTTCCGAAAGGGAGGACATTAGGATAAAGGTGAGCGACACAGGGCCAGGAATACCAAAAAAGGATTTACCTAAGATATTTAATCCTTTCTTTAAGACAAAAGGCAGGGACCAGATAGTGGAAGGCTCGGGTTTAGGATTGACCATTGTTAGAGAGATAACCGCGCTGCACGGAGGAGAAATAAATGTGGAAAGCGAAGTGGGCAAGGGCACAACATTTACCGTTTTACTGCCCGCTCTTAAAAAGAGAAAAATCTGACCCGAAAGTATAAGGAGGTAACTGATGGCACCACACATTCTCATAATAGACGACGAGAGAGAAGCAATTCAATCAACCAAGGTCCTTCTGGAGAAGAACGGATACGAAGTCTCTAGCCTTGATAATCCCTTGATGGTTGCTGAAATTTTTATAAAGCTGGCCTCAGAAGAAATGAAACCGATTGATTTGATTATCCTGGACCTTGACATGCCGGGGATTACGGGTGGAGAACTGTTTAAAAGACTTAGGGACTGGTGTTTTGCAAGGGAAGTTCCCGTAATAGTTTATACGGCAGTACATGCCAGAGGAAAGGATGAGCTTATAAGAGAGGCTGTCTTAAGAGGACTGTTTGCAGTGGTTCCCAAAGGCTGTCCGGATTTTCTTTTGATAAGGATAAAGGCGGCTCTGAAGTCAAAAGGCGGATTTATAGGGCTTCAATTTAAGACAGAGAAATGGCGACTGGAGGAGAAATATCTATTTGAAAAAGGCTCTCTTGACGACCCTGACTATTTGAGATACCTAGAGCTCTGCTACCTGGAGCAGGGAGAGCAAGCCCGGGCAATGGAGTACAGAGAAAAAAGGGAGCAACTGGAGAGAGGGAAATACTCATAAGGGACGATATGTTGGAGTAGCTTAACGATATTTGATGACGCCTGAATGTAAGAGGCTATGCTTTCTCGTGGCTAATAGACGGCTTAAAGGTTAAATTCCAGAGACCGGAATGGGAATGGTTAAATCAGAATTGGAAGCTGGGAAGGTCGTAGGTACACTGGCAGGGAATTTTGTTGCATTTCGGGCAGCCTGCTTTATACTTCGCAATCCCTTCTTCTACATTCACGCCCAAAAGGTTGGCTAAACTTAAGAACCAGGCGAAGACATCGCCAACTTCGTCCTTGAACTCACTCTTCTTGCCTTCTCGGATTAGCTTGGCTAATTCCCCCACTTCTTCAACAAACCAAACGAAGGTCCTGGCAAGTCCTCTCTTTTTGTCCCTGGAATAGTAGATTTTTTGCATTAGCTTCTGGAATTCTCTTATTTCCAATTGTGCCTCCTCTTAAAGTTCCTCCCAAAGGAAGAGTTGTCTATCTATTTCTGGCGTCGGTTTCTCTTTTCCCGGATAAAATTTTCCATCGAGGGTTATGAATTTTCCCGCCCGCTTGGTAACAGCACCTAACTTTTTTAGCTGTTCCATTTCCTTTATTCTGGTTCTTTTCCTTACTTCCAGAATTCTTTTCGTCGATATTCTGCCAATTCCAGGAACTCTGATTAGTTCCTCAAAAGAAGCATTATTTATTTCTATAGGAAACTTGGCCATATTGGCCAAAGCCCAGGCTAATTTTGGGTCCTTGTCCAGGTAGAGGTCACCTTTCTCATCGAAAACCAATTCGTTTGCGGTGAAATTATATTTTCGCAAGAGAAAATCTGCCTGGTATAGACGGAATTCTCTCAAAGGAGGACACGGCTGCAAATTTTCCAGGGGAGTTTCTTCTATGGGAATGAAAGCACTATAATAGACCCTACGCAGTTTGTAATCTTTATACAGATTGTGGCTAAGAGAAAGGATTTCTCTGTCCTTATCATTTGCTGCTCCCACCACGAGCTGGGTGGTTATACCTCCTTTAAGGGGATTCTTCTCATGAAGAGAAGAAATCTTTTTTAAACCAGCAAATAATTCCCGGTCAAAGCTCTTGTCGGGTGCTAGTTGGGATAGGCACCTCTGGTTCGGCGCCTCCAGGTTAACAGAGAGCCGATCTGCCAATTTTCCCGTAGCTTCAATAAGACTGGTATCTACTCCGGGCAGAATCTTGCAATGGATATATCCCGTGTAATTGTAGCCTTGCCTCAGAATCTTGAGAGTCTCCAGCATCTTCTCTTGACTGGCGTTAGGAGAAACATTTACGGCTGAGGAAAGAAAGAGGCCTCTAACCCATCCTTTCTTGGAATATTCCAGAAAAAGATAAGCGAGCTCTTGAGGTGTGAATTCTACTCGAGGGCAATTCCTGTCTTTTCTATTTACGCAATAGAAGCAGTTATTTTCGCAGATATTCGTTTGCAGCACCTTGAACAGGTTCACACATTCGCCTTTTTCACCTACCGCAGGATAGATAAGACTGGAACGGGCAATATGTTTCTTAGGAAGGATGGCCAGGGGGAAACCAGTCACATCAAAGCCGGCCAGTTCGCCCAGTAGATTTGCCTTATGATGTATAGTCATTTTTTTCATAATTGGTTCGCTGTGCGGCTACATCATAGAATGGATAAAGCCACGAGGACCTACAATATAAATTACAAATTACAGATTACAAATTACAAATTACAGATTACAAATTGCAGATTACAAATTACGGGACCAGCGGCGATAATCTTTGAGCCGCCAATCTTTTTTTGAACCTTCCTTTTTCATCGCCAGGTCTTTGATTCCACACTTTGCCTCGCTGCAATTAAGACAATCTCCGGCACAATCTGCTGCGGGAACGAATTTCTTATTTTTCCTTTTGTAAATAGGGATGTCAATCCCTTCGCAATTTCTTGAATTAGTGAACTCTCGGTTTAGACCTTTGGGCTTCCCATCAATGAGTTCGTACTCCATGCAGAGAGCAAAGGTGATATCCAGACTTTCACAAATGTTTCGCAGTATATCGAATATTCTCTTTCGATAATCTATCTTTGCATTCAAATATCCATCAATGTTCTCCACATATAGCCTTCTGTAATCAAATTCTATTCCCGGGCCAAAATAAGTCTTTATTTTTTCTAAAACCTCACGGTTAATCTTAAGGGGGATGTCGAGAATGCTGGCGATTACGTGTTTGCCGCCTGAATCTTTGGCCTGGTTAATCAACCACCGAAAATCGCCTGTCTTATCTGTAATATAGGGGAAGATAGGGTCTATCCGGCAAACGGCAAAAATTCCCCTACTTGCCATTCTCTCCAGGTTTCTAAATAGCACACTATTGGAAGCTCCTTGGGGTACCAAAATCGTCCTCAATTCCTCATTTAGAGTCAGAAAAGATACTTGTCCAAATGAATGTTTTTGCTCTCTTATTAGCTCGGTGACTTCTGCGGGGATTTCTGACTTGGTAATGAACTCTATAGGAATATTTCTCTCGACGAAAGCTTTGACTATTTTTTCCGAAAGATGGTAAAGGTTGTTCACAGGCTGGAATGGGTCGGTTACCGGAGAGAGGTAACCGCAGGAAGCGAAATCAATGGAATCGAGTTGGTCGGAGACTACTTTATCGAAATCTTCAGCAACAATAATTACATTTTCTTTTCGGAAGGTCTGAAAATAGCCGGGAAATGCTAATGAGTAGCAGAAGAAACAGCCTATCCCGCAACCGTTATAAGGGTTTATTAGCATTCTCTCGGAAGTACATTCTCTCTTTCCCGGCCACCAACCGTGAAGTTGTTTCTTGGTGGGCATAACCACGTGCCGTTGCGGTTGTTCAATAACTTCATACTCTTTTCCACCGATGGCGATGTTCATTAGAAGGGCTCTTTCTACCGGCAGAATGAACCGAATGCTTGCAGCGGTTGGGAGGCCACGTCCGGGTCTCCCGTACAGGATATTCAGCTAGTTACTTCTTCTTTTTTGGCTTTTTCTTCTCTCTCTTGGTTGGGACTTTTCCTGGCATACTACTCACCACCTTTTCTGCCAAGTTTTTCCATTAAGATCGGAAGATTAATTATGTCCTCTCTATTATATTCAAGCAAAACTTGAAGAGCTTCTCTGTTATCTTCTTTTTCAAATTGCTCCCATAGTTCCATAGCTATCCAGCCATTTACGTCTTTCAGGTGCCTTTCAATTCCCAGAATCTGTTCGACCTTCTTTAATCCCCCAAAGAGATTTTTCCGCCAGCAATCGTACATCAGATCATAAGTCGCAAAATACTCATCCAGGTCTATGCCTAACTTCTCTCTAATAATGGGGAGGTCGAACCTGCTTCCATTATAAGTATAAATGGTGACTATGCGTTCAAGGCTGGCAAGCAGGTTTGCCCTGGTAATTTCTCTTCCTACCAGCTGAATTATTTTGCCGTCAGCCCGATAGATTCCGAGGACAGTGATTTCTCCGTCAAAAGAGGTTTCAATATCCAGAAAAGCTTCCATAATTCAAGCCTCTATCGCAGTAGACATTCTGCTGGTACTCTTTCCATAGCTACTATTTTAGCAGCTTTTTTCACGAAGCTGTCAAATCTCTTGCCTTGTCTGTAACCTCCGCACCAGTTTAGAGAGTTATCATGCTTGCGCAGGAATTCGTTTATTCGTTT
>Ga0315308_1000948_pt1 | contig 16672 bp, 16 predicted proteins | sample TDP3_MG_FD_203078 | JGI IMG/M metagenome (GOLD analysis project Ga0315308, IMG submission 203078) | Freshwater sediment microbial communities from Lake Towuti, South Sulawesi, Indonesia - TDP3 | ecosystem: Environmental > Aquatic > Freshwater > Lake > Sediment | place: Indonesia: South Sulawesi... | reverse complement strand
GTTCGACACCGACCAGACGATGTCCCGGGAGAGGACCGGGGCCCCGATGACCTACACGATCCATGACAAGGGCCTGTCCACGATGATAGACGACAGCGACAGGGACATCTTCGGGAGGAGCCTGTCCCCGGAAACCAAGGCCCAGATGTACCGGCTGAGGAAGTGGAACAAGCGGGCGAGGGTCTCCAACTCGGTTGAAAGGAACCTCTCGTACGCCCTCTCGGAGCTGGACCGCGTTGCCGCCCAACTTCAGCTTCCGAAGAACGTCCGCGAGGCGGCGTCGATGATCTACAGGAAGACCGTGGAGAAGGACCTGATAAGGGGAAGATCCATCGAGTCGTCGACCGCCTCGGCGATCTACATATCCTGTCGACAGTTCGGGATCCCGCGGACCCTTGAGGAGCTGTCCGAGGTCACAAAGCACAACAAGAAGGAGATCGGCAAGAGCTACCGCGTGATTGCCAGGGGGCTGACCATACACCTACCCCCCATCAACGCAATAGACTACGTTCCCCGTTTCACCAGCGAGCTTGGGTTGCCGGGAACCGTCGAGACCAAGGCCATCGAGATCCTCAGGCAGGTGATCAACGAGGGCCTAGGCTCTGGGAAGGGACCGACCGGAATCGCGGCGGCCGCCATCTACATCGCGTGCGTCCTTGAGGACGTCAAACGCACCCAGAAGGAGATATCAGACATCACCGGGGTCACCGAGGTCACCGTGCGCAACAGGTACAAGGAGATCGCGGAGTACCTGAACCTGGACGTCGACTAGTCGGATGCCAGCCTGAGGCGTGCCTCGTCGGAACCCCCGTTCTCGGAGTCGACAAGGCAGTAGACCCCGCCTGCCAGCTTTGAACTTGCCAACGTGATGTTCCAGTATATGTCCGCCCTGTCCGAAAGCGACGGCAGGTTGATGACCGGACTGGATCCTGACAGCGGGGCGCCCCCTTCCGGAAGGATTATGCGGGCTTCTATCCCCCGGACTCTGTTCAGCCTCGCCTGGTTGCCCAGCCTGGCGTGCAGCAGGTAGGTCCCCTCGGAGATCGAGATCGGCGAGGCGGTGAACGTGGACACATAGACCTTGGGCTGATCGACCAACCTTATGGGAAGGGGCACCGCTGCGAGAACGAAGATCGCCACGACCGCTGCGCCGATGGCCAAGCTCGCCTTGCTCAACCGAGATGATTCGTCCAGGGAACCCGGGTGTCCGACTCTTGAGAAGAAGAGGGCGAGTATCCCCCAGAGAAGCCAGCCGGCGAAGGAAACGCCGGTGAGCTGTTGAAGCAAAAAGATCGCCAGCAGCAGGAAGCCCGTGAGGTACCCGAGAAGGCGATGGATCCTCATTCCGAAAACGGCCCTCGTCACGTGGCCGCCGTCGAGCATTCCTGCTGGAAGCAGGTTCAGCATGGTGACCAGCATCCCTGCCCAACCCGCGACGGCAAGCGGGTGGAGGGAGATCCCGTACGCATTGGGAACCACGATGTTGCGCAAGAGCCTGAACAGAGGGGAGGCACCGATCAGGATGCTGGGCCCGCCGTGGACCGCGGGCACCTCCGGGGTCGACAGGGCTAGCCCGACCATGGTCACCGGTATGGCCACCAGGAAGCCGCAGAGCGGACCGGCCGCGCCTATCCTGAGCATCGAGTTGCGGTCCGGAAGCGACCCCTTCATCTTGATGATGGCCCCCATCGTGCCCAGGATGAAGGGCCACGGGACGGGGATGAAGTACGGGTAGGTCGCCTCGACCTTGTATTTCATGGATCCCAGCTTGTGTCCCATCTCGTGCAGGCCGAGAATGGACATGATGCCGATCGAGTACAGAATGGCATCCCACTTGGCCACCTCAAACATGGCGGCCCCCGAAAGGAAGCCCGTGAGGAATAGCCCGGCCGAGAACGTCGAAAGGACGGTCAGGCCGAGCAGGATGAGGTTGTTCCGCACCCTGACGTTGGCCTCCTGCACCTTCGGGAAGACCGTCATGATGTTCCTTTCGCCAAATTTCCTGACGATGGCGAGGAAGCCCGTGGACTCAAGCTGCCCAAGGGTCTTTGGGAAGGATTCCCTGCCGTAGGGGTCGCCCACCTCAAGGCGGAGGTAGTTGTAGCCCTCTTCGATTTTCTGGACGGGGAAGTGGTTCTTGACGATCTCCAGCACCTTGTCCGTCAGGATTATGTGCTGGGTCGCGGTGATGTCCTTCGTCACTATCATGTTTCCCTGGCAGTCAGGACACAGGCCAGGGATCATCTTGCCCACGCTCAGGTCCTTGCGCGCTGTGACCTCGGCCTCGTATCCGCACTGAACGCACTTGAGGCGGGCCTTCGGCGTGGGGGGTTCCATCGGGTTCTCCGGCCCGATTCGCCTTATATATTTCTTCCGAACGCGGAGCAAGGGCCATGGACCGCAGAACCTCGGCCTGCAGCATCGATGATCCATCCGCGAAGCAATTTATCACCGCAAGCGGTCAGAGGGCTCTGTGAAGAGGACGCTCGCGGGGCTTCTGTCCGTCTTCTACCTGACCCAGGTCGTGACCGTGGCGATAGTGGGCCTGGTGACGGTCCCAGGCGCCGATAGGACGGAACCCAGGCAGCCAAGGGTCCGCTACCTGGAGGGCGGAGAGACCATCGAGTCCTCCCTCTACATCTACGTTTTCCTCATGGCTGGCGTGGCAATGATTGCCGTCGCCATGAAGCTTGGATTGGGCAGATTCCTCTTCAGGAACTTGGAGTCGGTGATAGTCTTCGTGACCTTGTTCCTGCTTCTGTTCTCCATCTACCCGCATCGCCCGCTGGTTTGGTTGGGCCTGGGCGTTGCCGTTGCGGCCCTGAAGAGGGCATACCCCCACTGGTTGCTGGTCAGCGGCCTTTCAGTCCTCACCGCTGCCACAGTCGGCGGCATAATGGGCATATCGCTCGGGGCCCTCCCCGTAGTCGCGTTGATGGCTTTCCTATCCGCGTACGACGTAGTGGCAGTTCGGTTTAGCACCCACATGAGCAATGTCGTGGAGAACATACGCGGCAGCCGCTCCTCATTCCTCGTTGAGATGCCGGGGATGGAGTCGGCCGTGGGCATCTCGGATCTCGCGGTGCCCTCGATGCTCGTTGCCTCCAATGCTCTGTCCAACTCGGTTGTGAGCGCATTGTGGGTGGCCCTCGGGGGGGCGTTTGGGCTCGGGCTAGCCATCATCTTCTCCGACAGGAAGGGAATGGTTCCCGCGCTTCCGTTCGTCTTCGTTGGCTCGATGGCCGCCTACCTGCCGATCATCGTCCGCTGAGGTTGCGGACACGCCTCTGCGTCCGGCTGGCGGATCAGACTAAGTCGACCGCAAAGAACTGGGTCTCCATCCAATCCGTACTGGCCCGTGTGCCATCGTCCCATGCGAGGGTGAGTTTGGTCCTGACCTTGAAGAGGGCCATCGCATCGAAGGACTCCGTCGTGTGGGATATGCTGTCGTAGGCATCCACCCTCCAGAGGTCATCCTGGCCCGAGAATGTGAAGAACTTCTCTCTCAGCTTCGCGGAGTAACGGTGGCCAAAAAGCTCCTTGGTCCATCGCGGGTTAAGATCGATGGTTTCGTATCGAACGCGCGTTGGGTCGATCTCGTCAAGGTACAGTTCAGTGGACCTGGTCATGTTCGGATCGGGCTCCACCACGATGACCGCGCGATGGGTGGGCGCCTTGAAGTGGAGGACCTCAACCTCCAGCTGGGCGCTTGTGGGCGGCGAGTCCGAGTCAACCAGAATGCGCCTTGCGCTCCTCATCTGCAGAGTTGCCTGGCTGTTGGCCGCCATGTACTCCTTCTGGATGTACACCTTGCGTCCCCCAAACTCGAGGGTTCCTTCAACTGGGGGGTTGACCTGGATGGGAATGTTCTTGGAATCGTTTCTCAACAGCCAGATCGCCAGTCTGGCCTCAATGGTCTCCGAGGCATCCGAGATCGTGAATGCACGATCCACGTCGGTGAGATAGACCCTGCCCGCCATTATGACCAATGCGAAGAAGGCCGCGATGCCGACCGTTATCCCGATTGCCCACCTCTTGTCGTCGGGCCGCACTCAGCCTCAACGGGTCAGATGTCTTATAAATCGCTTCCGAACGCGTCGATCGCGACGAGCGCCCGTTCCTTCCTCCCGGCCGCTTCCCTCGATTGCTCATCGTAGGCCGAGGCCAACCCTCGGATCTGCAGAAAGCCCTCCGGGGCTCCGATCACCTGGGCAAAGAGCTGGGTCTTGGAATCAAGGATTCGCTGTGCTGCCTGCACATTTCCTCTGCTTGCCTCCAAGAGATGCCTGGCTTGCAGCTTCAGCCCGGCCAGATGGCCCATCTGCGCCAGCGATTCGGATATGAGGTCCCTATGCTCCCAAAGGATCGATCTCAGCCTGTCGGCCTTCCCGTGGGCGGTCTTTGGGTGGGAGATCTTGCTGGAAAGGTTCAATGACCTCACGTCCTCGCAGGTCAGTTCGTTCTCGAGGAACTTCTTGCCTTCCGGGCTCGCCCCGTCCTTGAAGACGATGGGGATCAGGGAGCCCTCGTAGGCCTCGCCGAGCACGGACTTGAGATTCGCCTTGAGTTGCCCTATGCTCCGGTCGAGCTCATTGATCTCCTGGGATCTTCTCTGCATGGAAAACGTATGCCTGAACAGGCTCTGCATGGTGACCATGATCTCATCCACGCACTTGCGGCCGAGCAGGTAGGGGTTGTACCAGCCGAATACCGAGACTACATCCGACAGATTGCAGGTGATCGATGAGATCTGCCTGATGAGGGCCCTCTGATTTCTAAGGGACTCCATGAGCTCAGCTATGCGGGCCTTCGCCTCGGTTTTGCGCTTCCTCAGCTTCTCGGCCCTTTCCTCAATGTCGGTAATCTTGCCCTCCGTGGTCTTGATCTTGTCCTCGAGGGGGCCAAGCTCATCCCTTGCCTTCTCGATTGCAAGTCCCCTGACGCCTTTCAGCCTAAGCCTGATCTTGGTCCCGATGTTCTGCGCCTCGTCCTCCGGAAGGTCGACCGCGCCTGGCCGGATCTTGCCTTCGATGACCTCCATTAGGTAGTCGCTCCGGTCCTTCAGCTCATGCACCTCCGACTCAAGCTCTTTTCTTCCATCCTCGAGCTTCCGCAGCGCGCTCTTTGCCTCTGAGTCTACGCGCGAATTCGATTCGGCGGCCCAGCGTATCTCCCCTTCTATGCTCCTTTCCTCGCCGTCAAGATCGAACAACAACGCAGGTCTCCTTGGGACTATGGCAAGGCCGGTCCACCGGCGTAGAAGATCTGGTCCAAGACCGAGCCCTTTGCCTCCCTGATGGCCAATGACTCCGAAAGGCCCCGGTATCTCCCGCCTATGAGGCCATTGACCAGGTACGCCGCCCCGATGCTGGCTGACATCTCATCGTTGATCCCTTCCATGACCTCAAGCCCGACCCCCTCCACTGCCCTTTCCATGCGCTTGCTGATCAACGGCCCCAGCGCGCTGGAGAGTATGAAGGCCTTGACCTTGTTTCTGGACGCCATGGCAACAGCATCGGAGGCGAGGGACTCCGTGAGCCTCCTCAAAGCCCTCTTCACCCGCGGACTCGGGACTCCCGACAGGCTCTCCTCGATTCCGTCCAGCGACTTGCCCGCCACATGAACCAACCCGCCGCTGTAGAGGCTGGGCTTGTCCGGGAATGACCAGACGTGGGCTAGCTCGGCATCCAATGCGCCCGATGCGGCCGTCCCGAAGCCCACGTTCGTTCCCCCGATGCCATCAACGACCCTTCCTCCCTTGACGCACACCATGCTGATGAAGGAATTGCCGACCTCGCCCAAGACAAAAGATATCCTGTCATATGAGCCGAAGCCCCTTTCGACCATCTCTTGAAGCGCGTGGGCCGCGGCACACAGCTTGTCCGTGGTGCCGAGATCCACACGGTTGATCTTGCGCCACGCCGGGATCGTCCGGAGGTGCTTGACGGAGGGCAGGACGAAGCATTTGACCGCGGTCTCCTTCTGGACCTCCTTCAGCGTTTGGATCGCCTGTCCCAGCCCCACGACGTTGGGGCCGTCCCTCTTCAGCGTCATCAGGGCCAGTTCCCTGTCCCCGACCATGTCGATGGAGGTGACCGGCAAGCCGAAGCCGGAGGGGGCAGCGATGGCCTGAAGGCCCGCCCCGTGTTGGTCCACCAAGGCCCGTATGATGCTCGGATCCTTTGATATCCTTTCGGTGGCGATCCTGCCCGTCCACATCACGCGGCGGTCATCGAGAACGGCGATCTTCCAAGATGAGCTGCCGGGGTCGAATCCCAGACACTTGTGTGCTTGCTTTCCCATCCGGACAGGCAACCACGTCCAGGTACTTATAGGATTCGTGCGAACCGCGTAGGTCTCGTCTGGATGATGGATTCGAGGCAGTTGACAGGCGGCCGGGTCACATTTTTCCGAGTGCGACCGGTGCTCGGTTCGTGCAGGTTCTGGACAAAGACCGACTCTTCGCAGCGCTATCCAAAAGGCTTGGCAAGGTCGCGAGGATTGTTGTCTGCGGGGTCGGCAACGAGCTTCGCGGCGATGATGCCGTCGGGCTCTACGTCGCCAGGCGTCTCTCGGCACTGGGCATGCCGAGCTTTGCCACAGTGATGGCATGTGGCGAGGTTCCGGAGAACTACCTCTCCGAGGTTGTTGCCCATGCGCCATCGCATCTGATCCTAGTCGATGCGGCCCACGCGGGGCTGGGTCCCGGAACGCTCGTCCTCGTTGAGGGGGATGAGATCTCGGAGCATGCGATTTCGACTCACAGACTTCCCCTTTCGCTCTTCTGCAGGATGGTTACAAGCCAGACGGGACATCCTGTGGACGTCTTCATTCTGGGGGTGCAGGTCAAGAGCTGCGGATTCGGTGAGGCGCTGACGCCTGTCGTCCGTGACGGGGCGGATTCGCTCGTTGCCGCCTTGGGGGAGGCCTTCAAGCGGCTGAAGGCCCGCTGTTGATGCTTGCCCACCAAGCATGGGGCCGCAATGGGCCACTACTCACCTAGGCCTGGGAGGCCTGAATCCAGCAGGGCTTGCCCGATCAGGCCAAGGTCGCCAGAGCCCCGCCTTAGGACCCTCGGCCGATCGGATGAGAAATCCAACACCGTGGATTCCAGGCCCAAGGGACAAGGCCCGCCATCGATGATCAGATCCGCCACAACGGTGACCTCGGAGGCCGCCCTGGGGCTGGGCCTGCCCGAAAGGTTTGCGCTTGTGCAGGTGACGGGGAAGTCGCGGCAGAGCATGAGGGCAAATGGGTGCTGCGGGATCCTGATCCCGATCTTCCCGCTGACCGACAGGTGTGGAAGCTTGCCGGTTGGCCGAAGCAGAACCGTGTAGGGCCCTGGAAGAATCCTGGAGAGCACATTCCCCAATCTGGGGTCGAGTTCTGCGAGTTGCCTGATCTGGTCCAGGTCCGAGGCGGCGACCGAGATCGCTTTTTCCGACGGTCGGCCCTTGGCAAGGTAGACCGCGTTCACAGCCTCCTCATTGGTTGCGTCTGCCCCCAGCCCGTAGACCGTGTCCGTTGGATAGACGACCAAGCCCCCCCGGCGCATGATGGACCTAGCGCGTCTCGCTGCGCTGCCTTGGTTCCGGGCGTTGAGCTGGAGGCGCACGTCCCCTGCCTGAGCGGGCGGGAAATAAGATTTTTTTGTCAGCCTGCCTCGGGCGCAAGGAATGAAGATCCTGTACGCCACGGACTCCTACTTCCCGAAGATCGATGGCGTCGTTAGGTATATCGACGAGACCTCAAAGCTCCTGGGGCGTCGCAACGAGGTGGGCGTGCTAGCCCCAATGTTCAGCATGGGACAGGCCGACCAGGATCCCAACGGGCTGCAGGTCCACAGGCTGAGAAGCATCGACATCGAGATCCATGGCTACGACTTCACGTTCCCGGCCTACGGAGAGGCCAAGAAGGTGGTCATGAACTACGACATGGTCTTCCTGCAATCGTTAGCTCCCCTCGGCTCAATAGCGCTCTTCGCGGCCAAGAACAACCGGAGGCCAATCGTGGCCTTCCTGCACTGCCTGGAGTCAGTCAGCATGGGGGCTGCCTTCCGCTCTCTCTTCGTCCCTTGGAAACCGGTGATGGACTTCTACTCCAAGAGGATGTACATGAAATGCGATTCGTTGCTCCTTGAGTCCAGAACGGTGGGCGCGGAACTAGAAAGGCTGGGCCTCACGAAATACAGCCGCATCGCCTTCGGGATCGACCACGAGCGTTTCAGACCCAACAGGAAGCCTGCCGTGGATTTCGGACTGCCGGACGACAAGCCCGTCATCTTCTTCGCTGGCAGGTTGAGCTACCAGAAGGGAATCGACATCCTGATCAGGATCGTGAACCAGCTGCAGGACCAAGTGCACTTCCTGGTGGCCGGGGATGGTCCCCAGAGGGGCTTCGTGGAAAACCTTGACGCGCCAAACCTAACATACGTCGGGGGTTTCCTGAGCAACGTGGAGGATGCCTTCGCGAGCAGCGATCTCTTCCTCTTCATAGGCAATGAATACAGACGGGATCTGACCATGATATGCTACGAGGCGCTCGCGTGTGGCCTTCCCATAGTTGCACCAGACTTCGGCTACGACACCATCCTAGTGGACGGCCACAACTGCCTGTTGCGCAGCAGGAACGCGGACTCCCTGGCTCAGGGAATCAGGGATCTGCTCGATGACTCAAAGCGGGCGGGAATGTCGGCCAATGCCGCCGAGAGCGTCAAAGACCTCACATGGGAGGACCACGTTCGTCGCCTTGAGGAGCTTATGGGGCAGACTCTGGAGGACTTCAGGCGAAGGTCGCCTGGGTCCGAAGCCTCCTAGATTCGGACTCCGTGGAGACAGTCCCGGCAGGGATCTGAGTCATCTGATATCGAACGTGTAGGAGGTCCATCCGTGTGCGGCCCTGCATTGCGGCCCTATCCTCATAGGGCCCTGACGGAAGACTAATCAGCTGGTACCGGAATCCTGCCTTCCGGCCATGAAGGTAACCTTGCTGGGTACATCTTGCGGCGTCCCCACCCCCGACAGAGGGCTTCCGGCCGTGGCAGTCCGAAGGGAAAGGGAGGTCATGCTCTTCGACTGCGGGGAGGGCACCCAGAGACAGATGATAAGGTTCGGGCTCAGCTTCAGCAAGGTCAACAGGATCTTCGTGACACACTACCACGGCGACCACTACCTGGGCCTCTTCGGACTCGTACAGAGCATGTCCTTCTTCGGAAGGGAGCGACCCCTCGACCTGTATGGGCCCCGGGGGATGGGCCGGATATCCAAGACGATCGCCAACATCGGCAATTTCGTTCCCGGGTTCGCCGTGGTTGGCCATGACCTGGGCCCGGGCGAGCGCGTGGAATGCGATCATTACTTCGTCCGCGCTGAAGCCGTGGAACACATCGTGCCCACGGTTGGCTACAGCTTGGAGGAAGATCGCAGGCCGGGGAAGTTCGATCTGGCGAAGGCCAGGAGGCTGGGCATACCGGAGGGACGCCTCTACAAGGAGCTGCAAGGTGGCAATGCAATCAAATGGCAAGGCAGAACGATACAGCCGCGGGAGGTTCTGGGGCCATCGAGGCCGGGCCGCAAGATCGTCTACCTTGGCGATGTGCTTCCCTCGGACCGGGCGGTGGCGCTATCCCAGGACGCGGACCTCCTCGTCTGCGAGGCAACCTTCTGTGAGGACCTCGCGGGCCGAGCACGGGAGACCGGTCACTCCACGGTTAAGCAGTCCTGCGAGATCGCGAGGCGGGCGAACGCCAGGAGGCTCTTGCTGACCCATTTCTCGCCCAGGTACGATCGGCAGGCCATCGAGAGGGAGCTGGAGTTCCCGGGGGCAATCGTTGGCGAGGATGGGCTCACCGTTGAGGTCCCTTACCGGTAGCCAACCTGGGCCGTAGTGCACCCGCCCACAGCTTCGGACCTCAATGCGGGCGGACGTTGATCTGCTTCAGAGGTCACTCACGCAGGTGTCTGTTCGGCTCTGCCAGGATGAGGAGTTCGCCCTGGGCCTGCTCTGCCAAGTCGCATTTGAACTTGAGGAACGGACCCTTCAACCTCGCTCCGGCTGCCTCCGCCTCTTGAACCTCTTCCACATAGGCCGCGCCGGGCAGGATGGATTCGACCCTTCCGTTCAGGATCAGCAGGCCTCCGGTCATCCCGGCCCCGGGCCTTGCACCGCAGGTGCCGTGCACAACGATGACTCCACCCTTCTGATGAACCCCTGCGAAGTCCCCGCACCCGGCCCCTATGGTGATGATTCCGTCGGCCATCCGACATCCCACCTCGCCTCCGGCCGCTCCGCTCACCGCTATGCTTCCCCCCTGCATCCCGGCCGAACTGCCCCTGTAGGCGCCTCCCAGATAATGCGCTGCGTTGCCGGCTATCGATATGGAGCCTCCCTGCATCTCGCACCCGCACCAGGACGAGACGCTCCCGGAAACGTGGATCTCCCCGCCCGACATCCGGTTCCCAAGATGCATCCCAGCGTCCCCGAGAAGGTCTATGCGGCCGGACGCCATGCCCTGGCCTATCCTCTTCACCCTCGAAGCGTCGCCGTGGATCTCGATATTGTCCTCGGGGCCTTCAGCCGATATGTCAAAGGCCTCCCCCAGGGGCATCGTCCTTCGTCCCGCCCAGACCTGAAGCCTGCCGATTTCGCTGAGCCCCTTCTTCACGAGGGTGGCGGGGTCGATGACCTCTGCCTCCAACCCAACTGCCGGCACCTTCTTGACCACAAGTCTGACGCTCAACTGGACACCTCGGGCACGACGGGACTGCTCCGTATCAGATGCTCCTCCGACACCGGGTAATTCTCAAGCTGGATGGTGTAGTATCTGAAATGCTCCCTCAGGCCATTGATCATCTCACCCCTCTTGTCGGTTGGCTGGCACCTGGCCCAGTACGTTCTCCCGGCGGGCGCTGCAAGGATTCGGCCGTCCCTCACGACCATCGTCCCATCCTTCAGGACAAGGTGGGCCGAAGAGAGGGCTTTCTCCAGCCCTTCGGTGGAGTCCGGCTGTAGGTCATAGACCGCGACGTCCGCGTCTGCACCCGGCCCAAGGTGGCCCTTCTGTGCGAGGCCAAGGGCCTTCGCGGTCCCGGCCCTCGTTATCTTCGCGATGTCGTAGAGGGTGTACTCCTTGTCGAGAGAGGAAAGCATGGATTTCTTGCACACCGGGTTGAGCTTCTCCATCATGGCATCCCTGTGCTTCCTGCTCATCAGAAGGTGGATGATCTGGGGATACTTGGAGAACGGGCCTCCATTGGGATGGTCCGTGGTCAGGAATATCCTGTCGGGCTTGATGAGGAGCAGGAGCTCCAGTCCGGTACACCATTGCACGACGGCCACGGCGTTCCTCATTGAGTAGAAGTGGGGGACCACGCCGGCGCCGGTCTCCGCCTCCACGTCGACATTCGTCCACTTCAAGTGCGTGAGCCTCTGCAGGTCATGCTCAAAGGGTCCATCGGCCGTCATGGTGGTCGACCAGCCAAAGACGACTGCACCCACGTCCACGGTTAGGTTAGATGAGGAGTTGACCGCCGTAGCCAATTTGTCGGCCTCAGAGTGGAAGTTGCGCCAGCTATCCCCGCCATAGCTGTGGAACTGCAGATGAACCACATGCAGGACCTGGCCCCTCGGCATCCGGGTCGTAGCGTTCCGCACAAGCTCCATGGTTTCAAGAGTGGTCGAGTAGTTGCCGGGCTTGCCGAGGCGGTTGGGATGAAGGTGGACGGAAGTGGGCAGATTCAGCTCCTCGTTTGCCTTGAGAAGGCCCTTGATTGTGTCCGCCGGGGTTATGTCGAAGTGGGGTACCTTGTCCCGGACTCCTTCGACATTCCTTCCCCATCCCCACGCCTCCGTGCCCCCCGGGTTGACTATCTTGATGCCGTACCCCTTTGCCGCTTCCAGCAGCCAAGCCGCGTACTCCCTGACCAGATCGTCCCTGCCCTCCGATAGGTACTTCATGATCAGCCAGTTGTTGCCCATCAGGACCAGGGAGGCCTTGTCAAGGATGGGGATTGCGGAGAGCTCCTCGTGGGTATGCCTGGCTTTCAGCGGCGGCACAGCCGCCTCCACCACGGTCGTGTAGCCCATCCTAGCGTAGGTGTAGCCGATCTGGTAGACGTTCGGGACCGTGTACCCACTTGCAGACCGCGTGAGGCTTGTGCGGGGAGAGACGCTGCTTCTCACGTCCTCCGGCCTCATGATCCTGCCGGCGTTCACCTTCGACCCGGTCACATGCGTGTGTATGTCGACCCCTCCGGGCATGACGACCTTGCCGGCGAGGTCCAGCCTCTGGGCCTTCTCGGAGACCTGTTCCACGATCTTCCCGTCCCGGATGCAGATGTCCATCCGCTCCCCCGCGATCCCGTTGGCGGGATCGTAGACAGTCCCGTTGGCGAGCACCAACTCGGCCTTCATCGGCTTCCCATCCCCTTCAGTCTCTGAAGCATGCCCAGCACGATCTCGTCATCCCCGAGGAGCCCTGGCGGAGGTTCGCATAACCCCCTCAGCTCGATGGGGACTCCGTCCATCCTGTAGGCCGTGCCGGGGCCCTCTATCCCGGCTACCGCTGAGGGTATGACGACATCAGCAGCCTCGGTCGTAAGCGTCTTGAACGGGTCGACGGCGATCGCCGGCATCCTCCGTATCTTCCCGGCCACCTCGGCCGGCAGGTTGGCAACCGGATCCGAGGCTACGGTCAGAATCGCATCGATCTCGCCATTTGAGATGAGGTCAACGGCCGAGGTCTCGCCGGGGTTGTACCGGGGATAGCCGCGGGTGAAGTCCACGGAGAACGGGAATCCTGTCTCCCAGGCGCAGACCTCGTTGAACCCGGCAACATTGTAGTGGCCCCTCATTGCACCTATCACCCACTTTGCATGGGCGTTGAGATCTCTCACAAGCTCCAGGGCGGCCTCAACATTCCTGTGCTTGCCCCTGCTCATGCTCAGGCCCAGGCCGAAGTAGAGCGCGCCGAATTCGGCACGTTTCATCAGTTCAGCTACCTGCTGGAGAGTCCCGGTTGGGACGCCGCCGACCTTGGGCCCAGCGATCTTGGCACCGCGCAGCATGGCTCTCAACGCGTTCAGGATCTCATAGTCATGGCCGACCTCCGGCTGGACGTAGAGGTCCGCGATCCTAGAGCTGCTGGTCCTCCGGGGATCAACCACTACCAGCTTCCGGTCCTTCCTGCCCTTTCTGAAGTAGCCCCGCGGGAAGACCGTGTACCGGCTGATGTGCCTTGGGTGGGCATGGAACGGGTTGCAGCCCCAGTAGATCACCACATCGGCGCGGTTCTTGACCGCCCCGAGGGTGGCCGTGACGTACCCCACATCCTGTATGCCTATGGTGCTGGGCCCGTGGCATACGGAGGATGTATCGTCGATCGATGCTCCAAGTAGTTCGGCCAGCTCGACCCCCGCCCTCTGGGCCTCGCACGAGGTGGTGGCCCAGCCATACAGGAGGGAGTGGTCAGCGCTGGCCAGGATCTCGACGGCCCGGTTCAGGGCTTCGTCATAACCGACGGGGAGCTTGGCATCCCCCTTCCTGACTAGCGGTTGGAGGTTCCTGTTCTCAGTTCGCTTGGCCTCCGCAAACCTGCTCTGGGAAAGGGCGCAGCCGTTGTATATCTCCTTCACCTTTCCCTCCTCAAGCACGACCCTTATGTCGTCGCAAAGGCAGCCACAGAATGGGCAGGTGACATTCTGGATCATGCCAGCCATCAACCTGGCCCTCCCAGCGTCGTCGCGGGTTTGACATCCTCCGCGGCCTCCCTCTGGACCTTCACCTTCATCCCTTTGAAGGAGGGCATGCCCGTTGCGCCCGTGTCGCTGCCAACAAGCCTGCTGGCCCAGGGGCCGTAAGGTATATGAGCAAGCCCCCTCGGAAGCTCCTCCTCGGCCTCCTCCGCCCTCAGCACGACCTCGCCGAAGGCGCTGGTGACTCGCACCAGAGCTCGGTTGTCAAGGCCGAGCTCCGTGAGATCATTCCCGTTCATTTGGATCACGGCGGAGTTCTTCTGGTGGAAACCTCCGAGCCTGTCCGTCATCGTGCCCCGGCCCTGGTTGATCGTCCTGCCAGTGATGAGAATCAGGTCCATGTCGATGCCTCGTTACTCCTCGATTGTTATGGCAAGCCCGGGGCAGGCAGCTGCGCATTCCCCGCAGAAGGTGCACCTGCGAAGGTTGTTGACCTTGGCGACCCCGTTCCGGACTAGGATTATGAGATCGGGGTGGTAGGGGTCGTTGCCAAAGCTTGCCTCCGGCCAGATCTCTTCGGTGACCGGACAGGTCACTATGCACGAGCAACATCCATGGCACCGGCTGGGGTCTATGCGGAGTCCCGGCAGCGACAGGCCCCCTCATGTGTCCCTGAGGCGGATCTGGAACTTGCCCAGCTTCCCACCGAAGTTGCCCGCCGAGATCCTGACGATGCCATCCACGGTCTCCGCAGCTCTGATGCCAGCTCCCATCGCTCTCTGGACGGAGGCCAGGCTGATGCCGTTTATGACGATCTCCATTATCGAGCTCACCCCGTTGGGAACCTTCGAGTCCGCGAGCAATCCCTTCAGCGTCGGGCAGTATGGATGGTTGGTCGAGTTCGCCAGGAACTTGTACTTCCTTGCCCCGATCTTGGAGCCGGAGCTGCATATCCCTCCTGGGAACGGCGTTATCACGTTCCCAGCCCTGTGTATTGCCTTCACCGCCTCCTGGGCCGCCTTGATTGCCGCGGCAGAGGAGGAGCCCATCAACCAAAGGTTGCCCCCCGAGATGCCCATGGACATTCCCACCTCCTTCTCCACCACGAACTCGCCCCCCATGATCGGTATGATCACGACCTCCCTGTCCTTGACCCGTCCCTGTTTCTCGTAGCCGTCGCCGAAGAACCGTAGCTTGGCCCCCAGGTCTATCTTGGCAAGCGGTTTGGGCGTTGCATCGAAGGCGGCAGCGGTGGGTGCGGTGAGCACGCAGTGGCCGATCCTGTTGAGCAGGACCTCGTAGAGCGTCTTGGGGTCCTTCTTCCACACGTGGTACTGGACGACCACTCCGGCGCGCCCGTCCGGGGTATCCTTCTCGGGGAGGTCCGCCTCAATGCCGGCCTCGACCCCGCATCCCAACGCTGAGGTTGCAAAACCGGTGGAGGATAAGGCGGCTGTCGAAGCCAGCTCAGGGCTGGCCGCAGTGATGATCATGCGGCAGAAGTATGAGCGAAAAGCCTCCGCGAAGGTATCCTCCACGATCTGTGGGTTCATTGCGCGCCTCCTTTGGGCCTTGCGAGCAAAGCTCTCTTCTTTAGGATCTTGCCGGATTTCGAATGCGGGGTTCTCAGGACGGTGTCAGTCCCCTTCTCCAACTCGCGGGCCTCATCGGCCATCTTCGCCGCCGTTCGGACTGCTTCATGGGCGGAGGCCGCGAGACGGACGTACTTCTTCATCTCCTTCTCCACGAAACAGGCCCTGTAGTTCATCTGGGCTGCGGCCTCCAACAACCTGAAGGCAACCGCGGCCTTGGATCGGGCGTAGGGGTTGGAGAAGCCCGCCTTGGGGAGGGAGTACGAATCGGACACCTCGGCCCTTGGGAGGTAGGCCTCACCCCTCTTGAGGGCCTCTATCGTTTTGTCCAGCTCATCCTGGACGGCCCTGAAGCTGCCAACCACGGCCAGGACCTTTGTCACATCGGCATTGAAGATCGCCATCTCCGTCGGGTCCAGGAACTCTCGCCTGGCGCCTATGAGGGGATCCGCGTCCATTATCAGATACCCGAACCCATCCTTCTCAAGCTCTTGCTTGACCTTCTTGCTCGGGCCATCGCTTATCATGATCCTGGGAACCGCAAGGCCAGCGAGTGCCTTGCGGAGGCTGACCATCCCGGGCGAACCCACGTTGGGGCCGCAGACGACCACCATCTGGGGCTCCAGAGAGGGTACGAGCCTGGCTATGCGCTCCGTGTCTCGAGGCGTCATCTTGGGGCCTGACCCGATCACGGTTATCTCAAGATCATCCCTCGCGGCCGTCTCGTCAAGAAGGAGGTCGACCATCGTGGACGTCGCGATGTTGCCGCACTTGATGATGACTGCGCGAACCATAGCGGTCACTTCCAATGCGACCGCAGCCCCTTTAAACTGTGTTGCGTGAGGACGCCCAGAAAAGCGCGCGGCAAGAGACCTCCAGCGTCCCGCCGCCCCACAAAACCTATTAATCAGCTGGCATTCCACAGCCGACCCCGGATGGCGGAAGCTCAGGGATCCGAAGCAGCAGTGAGCGTGGTGGATCTCACCGTAAATTTCGGCAAAGTGCAGGCCCTGGGCAGCATCAACCTCGAGGTTAAAAGGGGCGAGGTCTTCGGGATCGTCGGCACGAACGGAGCGGGGAAGTCCACGCTCATCGACGTGCTGTCGGGCATGGTGAAGCCCTCGTCGGGGAGGATCAGGGTGCTTGGCCTGGACCCGATACACCAGGCGGCCAAGCTTCGCAGGATCATCGGCGTCATACCACAGGAGACAAGCGTGGAGGAGAGGCTCACCGCCGAGGAGAACTTGAGATACTTTGGCAGGCTTCTGGATGTTCCGTCCGATACTCTGGGGGAGAGGGTCGACGGTCTGATCCGTTTCATGGGGTTGCTTGAGCGCAAGGACGATCCCGTCGAGACGTATTCGGTTGGAATGAAGAAGAAGGTCCATT
>Ga0315308_1000947_pt1 | contig 16680 bp, 18 predicted proteins | sample TDP3_MG_FD_203078 | JGI IMG/M metagenome (GOLD analysis project Ga0315308, IMG submission 203078) | Freshwater sediment microbial communities from Lake Towuti, South Sulawesi, Indonesia - TDP3 | ecosystem: Environmental > Aquatic > Freshwater > Lake > Sediment | place: Indonesia: South Sulawesi... | reverse complement strand
CAGAGAAAAGAAGCCTCAACAAGCTCCTGCGAGTAGGGGAGTTCCAGGGTAAGTATTTCCATCATTGATAACTTTCCATGTTTAAGCTTATTGAGATACTCCTCAGTATGGACGGACAGGATATCCTTTTCATCAGGCATAGGCGGGGGAACAAAATCTTCCTCTTTGAACAGTCCTTCTCTAATCAATCTCTTCTTTATCAGTCTGTATTTTTCAGTTGGGAAAACATGTGCACCAATATCCACCCTATATTTTTCTGAATATACGAGTTTAATTTTCTCCATTACTCTCAATAACAGACTACGTCATTGTTTTTAGGTAGTGTAGCCCTTTATGGGCGTAATTGATACGGGGACAAGCCCCTACACTACCAAAGACATTTGAGGGTAGTGTAGCCCTTCATGGGCGTCCCGATTTATCCGGACGGGCATAAAGCCCTACTCTACAGAGCGACTCCAAAAACTATCCTCTCATCCAAACCATCTCGAGATTGCCACGTCCCGATTTTCAATCGGGGCTCGCAACGACATCTTCTAATCTATCCCATAAGAAATTCTAATATCGCCTTTTGTACATGGAGCCTATTTTCCGCCTGGTCGAAAACAATCGAATTTGGACTATCAAGCACTTCATCAGTTATCTCTTCTCCCCTGTGAGCAGGAAGACAGTGCATAATCAAGACATCCTTTTTCGCTTTAGCAATAAGTTGCCTATTCACCTGATAATGCTTGAATGCTCTCAGTCTCTTCTTTCTTTCCCTTTCCATTCCCATACTCACCCAGACATCAGTATAAATAACATCGGCACTTTTGACTGCCTCTTCAGGCTTATGGGTGAGCCTAATCTCCGCACCAGTATGTTTAGCCAATTTCAGGCCCTCTCTAAAAATATTCCTATCCGGCTCATATCCTGACGGAGTAGATATAACCAATTTCATACCCAATCTTGCTACTCCATTAATCCAGGAATTGGCTACATTATTACCATCCCCGATGAAAGCAACTTCTATTCTGGAGAGTCCTCTAATACTTGAGGAAGAAAGTATTCCTTTCTTCTCACCTACGGTGAATAAGTCTGTCAACACCTGACAGGGATGCAATAGGTCACTCAATCCGTTTATCACAGGAATAGTGCTCTCTTTGGCCAGTTCTACCACATCTTTATGGTGGTAGGCCCTGACCACTATTCCATCCAGATATCGAGAAAGAACCTTCGCCGTATCCCTTATCGGTTCCCCTCGACTTAACTGGAGGTCCTGAGCACTCAGAAATAGTGCATGCCCACCCAGCTGGTACATTGCCACTTCAAAAGAGACCCTAGTTCTTGTAGAAGGCTTCTGGAAAACCATTCCCAGAACTTTTCCCTTCAGGGTCTCCCTTACTATCCCTCTCTCCTTCAGTTCTCTTGCCGAGAGAAAAATCTCCACTATCTCATCCCAACTCAAGTCAAGAATTGAAATCAGGTCTCTTTTGGTTGCATCTCTTGTCAATTCTACCCTCCTAAAAAAGTAGATTAATAAAAAAGCTCTCCCTTTTCAAGAAGGAGAGCTAAAACAGAACGGACTAATGTTCAAATTCGCAGTTTATCCAATAGGTTCAACTCCCTTTGATTGGATAAGTTCCGAATTCCTTAGCCGCCTCATACATTGCCACAATATTCTCTGGAGGCGTCTCTGGTTCAATATTGTGGGAGGGCGCAAGAATATAGCCGCCACCGGGAGCAAGTATCTCAATCACCTTCTTCACCCCTTCTTCTACTTCCTGGGGTGTCCCGAAAGGAAGGAGCCTCTGAATATCTATGCCCCCCAGAAAACAAATCTTGTTGCCAAAATCTCTCTTTAGCCTTTCCGGCTCCATCTGGTAAGCCAATGGCTGGATAGGATTAAGTATATCGAATCCCACATCAATAATATCATTTATGAGCGGGTAAATTGAACCGCAACAGTGGAGAAGAATCTTCGCTTCTGTATATTTCTTTATCTCTTTAATTAGTTGCGCCCAATATGGCTTAATATATTTTCGAAAATCATCAACAGACATAAAAGGTTGAGTCTGCGTTCCCATATCGTCTCCAATACAGACTATGTCTATATACTTTCCCACTCTTCCCAGGAACTCCCTGGCGAAGGTCCTGGAGGTTTCGAGAACCCTCTCTGCAAGCGCTCGAAAGAGACCAATATTTATTCTCATATCGAGCATAAAATTATTGAATCCTCTAATAAACGCGTACCTGTGAAAAATATTGGGAACCCAGGTGGATACTGCATACTCAGTATGCTCGTGCATATATTCTGTTTCTTCTTCTTTCCCTTTGTAGTAGACAGGATTTGTATAGTCTGACCAGAATGGATACTTCTCTATATCCTCTTCTCCGGTCGCATTTCTCAAAGGAGCAAGCGTATCGGGAACAGAAAAATATGGGCCAGCAGGTTTATATATGATTCCATGATTATCCAGGTCTCTCAGGGTTCCATCAGGGAGCTTCTCCACCCCCAGGCCACCGCTACCTAAATTTCTTATGTCGGTACTAAATTTTCTCAAAATCCTCTCGTCAACATTGTCTACAATATTCATAAGATAGACTATTCTTGGCGCGGGATAGTCGTAGATGTGGAGATGTTCACAGAGCGCTCTATACCCATACGGAGGAGCATTAACTATAGTCCAGCAACGATTGCCAAAATCTACGGGAACCCTATCAGGTTCCCTATGTTCAATAGCTTCTAATACTCTTTCCCGGGAAGTCATCTCATCCACCTACCAGTTCCACTGCCTTCCTTACTGCATCCCTAGAAGTTCGCGCATACCTATCGGCGCCGATTTTCCTGGCAAATTCTTCATCGAGAGGAGCACCACCGACCATTACCTTGACATCTTTTCTTATGCCATTCTTGACCATAGCTTCTATGACATCTTTCATCCCTAACATAGTGGTGGTAATCAAGGCAGAAATAGCCACTATTTCAGCCCTCTCTTTCTTAGCCATCTCTACAAACTTCTCGGCAGGAACATCTACCCCCAAATCAATAACTCTAAATCCAGAAGCTTCAAGGGTAGATGCTACTAAATTTTTCCCTAAATCATGTATGTCGCCGCTCACGGTGCCGATCACAATAGTGCCTTTCCTTCTTTCCCCCTTCAGGAAAGGTTTTATGATTTCTGTGGCCCGTTTTACTGCTTCTGCCGCCACAAGGAGATCAGGAAGGAAATACTCCTTTCTCTCGAACCTATCACCTACCAGATTCATGCCTTCCATCAAACCTTTCTCGATAAGGTCGTGGGGAGAGATGCCCTTGTTAAGAAGCTCCTGAGTCAAAATCTTCGTCTTCTCCACATCTCCCACAAGAATAGAGTTTACAATATCCTCAAACTCTGATCCCACTATTTCTCCTCATCACTTTAAAAAACGCCCATCATCATGGGCGTAATTTTTGTTTTTCGTAGTGTAGCCCTTTATGGGCGTCCCAATTTATCGGAACGGGCATAAAGCCCTACACTACAAAATATTTTAAAAGGTGCAGCTACCAATTATTTTCGGGCGACTGCCTTCTCTTCCTTTTCTATCTTCTCACTTCTTTCTAAAAGCGGCTTCATTAGTTTTTCCATTCTACTTTTTATCATGGAATAGGTAAACTGTTCTGCATCTGATAGCGGCTGCTTAAATGGACCCATAGGGAAACCTCTCAATTCCATTGCGCCCTTAAAGCCAACAGGCATAGGGAGTGACCACATCGCCCTGAGAAGAACGAGTATGGAGAACTGAAGTTCCCTCGCTTCATCATATTTTCCTTCCTTAAAGCATTTATATATTCTGAGCATAATTTCTGGCAGGATGCATCCTGAAGCTACCATACACCCCTTTGCACCCATCATAAGCGCTGGGAAGAATATCTCCTCTCTTCCCAGAAGAAGGCTCAAGTCCTCCCCGATTATCCTTATCTTATCCATAAAGTGGACTATGTCTGCCATACTTCCACTTGAGTCTTTTAGAGCCACCACATTCTCACGCCTGCTCAACCTTTTGACTACATCATAGGTTATCTTGGTAGTGGCAAATGGAATGTTATAAAGAACAACAGAGATACTTATGGCATCAGCAATAATCTCGAAGTGCTTTTCTACTATTTCCTGGGAAACAGCAAAATAGTATGGCGGACAAGCGACTACACCCTTGCAACCTATCTTTTCAGCATGCTTTGCCAGAACCAAAGACTTCTCAGCGCAGGAGGCACTAACTCCCGGAACAACGGGTACTCTCCCCCTTGTCTGGTCAACTACGATGTCCATTATTTCCATATTCTCTTCAGGGCTAAGATGCACAAATTCACCAACACTACTTACTGGATATAGCCCGTCTATCCCTTTTTCTATCAGGAATTCCACTATCTTTCTCAAGACAGCCTCATTGACTTTACCCTTCTCATCAAAAGGTGTCAACATTGCCGCATAAACGCCTTCTGGCTTGAACATCTCCTTTCCCATTATCTCTACCCCCCTCCTAAGAATGGAACGAATGCTAAATTGTCTCCTTCTTCCAATCTGCCTTTATCTTCCAAGACTTTACGATAATTTCTTCCATTGATCAGTACCACAAACCTCTTATCTAATTTCTCTTTTATGCCTATTCTAGTCTTCGAATCTATCTCTTCAAGAGCCTCGTAGAAATTCTCACTCACTTCAATCTCTATTTCTCTATCGCCCTGATAATCTCTGGGGAGGGCAAAAAATTTAGCCTTGATTTTCACTTTCATTTCTTCTATATTAACGCAGACTGAAGTCTGCTACTCCCATTACCATTTTCCGTCACCATAAATGGTGACCGACCTGTTTCTGGACTCCTTGCGAAAGCAAGGGTTCATTCATATCCGTCCCTTTCGGGAGAACTCCAGAATATAGACCGACCTGGTCGGGCACTGTCTACAGTGCCGATTCCGTCACCATAAATGGTGACAGACCTGTTTCTGGACTCCTTGCGAAAGCAAGGGTTCATTCATATCCGTCCCTTTCGGGAGGACTCCAGGCCTTTTAGGGACGATCCCAGACGCAGACTGAAGTCTGCTACTCCTATTTATCGAGTCCGAGTTCGGCAAGTTTACCTTTGGTGGGTCTTCCTTCCTCATCCCAGTGTCTCACCAGATAATACTCGTCTAACATTGGGTCAAGGTCAACTACAATTCCTTTAGTCGGACCCTCCTTAACAGGCTCCTTAAGCAACCTTTCGGGAAGAGTGTCATCCTTTCGTGAGATTCCTTCCCTTAGAGAGAATAGCCTGGTCAGATTGTATATCCTCTCGCCAATCTTCAAAATATCCTCTGTTGTTTTCCATTCTTCTATTCCGGTCAGAGCCTGAATAGAGCGTGTTATGTGACGCTGAGATAGCCCAAAATTTAGAAATAGACAGACAACCGCTGATTGTATCACTGCAAAGTAGTCTTGCTGATTCTTTACGAGCTCGGCCTTGAATTCCGTAGCAAAGGGGTCCATTCTTTCCTGCGTATCCAGTATCTCGGCCCCTATCGTCCATGACCTGAGATGGCAGGCCCCGCGGTCGCTTGTGGCATAAGCAAGTCCCATGCCAAATGTTCCCCTGGGATCGTAGGCAGGCAGTTCCAGCCCTTTCACATGCATCGCGAATTTCTCCGTGCCCCTGCCAAGTTCTTCAGACATATGGCGAACGCCCCGACTCATCAATTCCCCAATCCCCTCAACTTTTCCCATCATTTCGATAAATTTTATTATTGCCTCATCGTTACCAAAATTTGCTGGAAATCCAATCTCTTTTTCTGAAAGAATTCCCTTTTCGAAGCACTCCATTGTGAAACCAATTACATTTCCGGCAGAGATAGAGTCCAAACCATACTGGTCACATAGATGCTCGCCATAAATTATGGCACCGATATTGCTATTGCCACATTGGGCTCCCAAACTCCACATATTCTCATATTCAGGGCCTTCTGTAAATTTTCCTTTGTATTTGCCATCGTCTACTCTGGATGCCTTGCTACAATTTATCGGGCAGGAAAAACAGCCTATATGCCTTTTGTAATACTTTCTGTCGAGCACATCTTCATTGCACTCTTTTACCTCTTCAAATACAGCTGTTTGAAAATTCTTAATCGGATGGGCTCCCGCTTCAACCATAAATGAATATATAGAATTTGTCCCATATTTGGGCCTTCCGCCACCAGTATCGGGACTTAAGTATATCTCGCTATACATTTCCCTGCACATTCTCATAAAACCGTCTGTATCGGAGATTTGGATGCCGTTTGTTCCCTGTAGGACAATCGCCTTCAGATTCTTTGACCCCATGACAGCACCCGACCCGCCTCGCCCAAAACCCCTTCCTCCAGATACTATATTTGCAAATCTTGCCTTCCTTTCACCTGCTGGACCGATGCACATAAATTGGCAATCTTTCCCGTACTTCTGCCTTAGCAATTCCTGGGAGTCAAAGGTATATTTGCCCCATAAATCTTTTCCATCTTCAAAGGAAATCTTATTATCCTTAATGACAAGAATTGTCGGTTTCTTCGCCTTGCCTTTAATTATCAAGGCGTCAAAACCCGCCATCTTGAGCTCGGGGCCAAAAAATCCAGCACAGTGCGAATCAAGCCATATTCCTGTTAATGGACTCTTGGTACAGAGTGTCATGTGTCCGCTGGCTGGCATTAATGTGCCGGTTAAAGGCCCGGTAGCCACGACAATCATATTTTCTTCAGATAAGGGGTCCAATCCGGGCTTTAATCCATCGTACAGAATCTTCGCTCCGAACCCTTTGCCTCCTAAGAAATTTGCAACCAGCGCGAATGGAGTATCCTCAATTGAGTATCTGGAGGAAGTCAAGTCGACCGTAAGCATCTTTCCTGCATAGCCAAAATATTTTCCAGTAGTCATTTTACCCGCCTTGGTCGGGCACTCTTTAGAGTGCCAATCTCATTTTCGTCACCCTGAAGGGTGACCAACCACGCGTAGGGGCGACCCTTGCGGTCGCCCATTGGTCGGGCACTCTTTAGAGTGCCGAGTTAACTACTTAGCACTTTCGCCGGACACCATTTAACACAGAGATACTCTCCGTTACAGGTATCACAGAACACGGGTTTCCCCGTCAATTCGTTAATAACAACCCCCTCGAATGGACAGGCCCTTACGCACTCAAGACAGGCTGTGCATTTATCCTGGTCAATCCTAATATAAGTATCGGTTCTTTCAATAGCATCATACTCGCAAGCTTCAACGCATTTTGGCTCCCTGCACTGGCGGCAAATTATCACCTTGTCTTCCCAGGGCCAGTTAGTGTTTATCTTAACCATAGCCAATTTAGGATTCATTACCTTATGATGTCTAATTGAACAAATTACCTCGCAAATTCGACAGCCAGTACATTTCTTATAATCGGCAACAGGCATTCAACTGCTCCTTCTTACACGGTAATTGGAATAATTTTATCAACCTCATACCATTTTGTCAAGTAAATATGCCAAGCTCTTCATCTACAGTAGCTAAGAAATTAGCTCTATTGGTAGAGGCCGGGCAAGCATAGTCAAAGTCAGGCATATTCACCTGCATCCAAGATTATTAAGCATTCTTTTTCAATGTTTTTTGGTCGTACTCACTATTCCAGGGGAACTATTTGTGACCATCAACAATTAGAATGCTGGCTTGCAATGGCCTTGTTCTTGGGCCTTGATTCTATCATAGATACATTCTTTTAAAAATCTAAGGGCTTCGTCCTTGTCTTCATCTAGAACAATCTGTTCAAGCCTCATCTTTTGATTCTCGTCTATGCTTACAGTGACAATAGCCATCCCTCTTTTCCTCCTTAAAGGAGATGCTCTTATTCCTTATTTCTTGCTGGAGAGCATCCCTTTTATTTCTTGCACTGTGGGAATCTTGCCGGAAGTCTTAATCTCACCGTCTACAATTATAGCGGGAGTAAACATCACTCCTCGTTTTATTATTTCACCCATATCGTAGATATGGGTAACCTCGGCATTGATGCCCAATTGTCTGAGAGCTTCTTTTACATTTTTCTCTGTTTCTACACACCTAAAACATCCCGGACCTACTACTTCAATCTTCATCTTTTCCTCCCTTCCAAACCTCTTAGAGCACGAAATTCCCAAAGAACCAACCAACAAACGTCCCTAAAATCATTATCAATAAGATATAAACTCCAGCTTTTTTAACACTGAATACCTTAGCAATAGCCAACATATTCGGTAGACTCATTCCCGGTCCGGTCAATAAAAGCGCCAATGCCGGACCCTTACCCATACCTAACTTTATCAGTGTATCTACAAATGGCGCCTCAGTCATAGTAGCAAAATACATAATTTGACCCATCAGCGTACCCAGAAACGAAGCCAAAATTCCCGAACCACCTAACCATTTTTGAATTATATCCTGTGGTAACAATTTACCAATTACTCCTACAATAAATACGCCTAATAAAAGTAATGGAAAGATAATCTTTACAAACCACCAACTTTCTTTCAACCATTCTTTAATCTCCTCAAATGGTTTTGCCTTAAAGGCATATGCAAATACGATCACCGAAGCAACTAACCAGACAATCACCTTGTATAAATAAGGTCCTTTTTGGACAATATAATTTGGACTTAATAAGCTCATTAGAAGCAAAATCAGCAAAATAAGATTCCTTTTTGATATGATGGTTGTTTTCTTCTCGGTTAAGGCCTGCGTTCTTCTTGTTTCTCCTTTCCTAAAAATAATACTCATTACTACACCAACGACAAAGGCCATAAATATTGCTGCGACAATTCGGCTGCTTACCATTTTTGCACCCAAGACGCTACCTGTATAAATGATCGCCAAGATATTTGCTGCTGGTGCAACCCATAACAATATAAACGCTGATCCTATGCCTGCACCTTGATAATATATTCCGCTTGCAACCGGTATCACCGTGCAGGAACAGGCGGCAATAAAGAAACTGGCGAAGGAAGCCAGAGAAAACGATTTTAGTTTGCTGGTACCATAACCCAAATATTTGATAATCATCTCTTTAGAGATAAAACTTACCATTCCTCCTGCCAATAAAAATGCCGGAATTAGACAGGTCAAAACATGTAAAGCGATGTATTCCCTTAACGCTGATAGCCCAGCAGAGATTAGAGCCAGAAACATACCAGTTCCCCTCTCCAAAAGCTACAATGCCCCTAAGATTTTTTGCCCTTCCTTCAATTGGTTATACAAAACAGACTTGACTAAACCGAGAATCTTCTCTACATCTGTAGACTTCACTTTATAAAACGACCTTGCGCCTTCAGCCCGTAGGGATAAAATGTTTACCCTTTTAAGTGCATTTAGATGTCTAGAAATATTAGACTGTTCCTTCTTCAGTTCCTCCACTATCTCGCATACGCACATTTCATTCCTGCTTTTCAATAGTTCCAAAATTTCTATCCTCGTAGGATGGCCTAATGCTTGAAAATAGTTGGCGACGATCGTATTTATGAGTTCTCCCATTATTCGCCTCCTTATGCTTTTATGCACCTAAACGAATAATAACATAAAAGACTGTCTTTGTCAAGAAAATTTTCGTTTTTCGCTGGAGACTATTCAGACTTGGTTATTTGCAGGAACATCCTGGAGGGCAAACTGGAGGACAGGTCGACCCAGGGGAGGAATTCTCCTCCTTCCCCGGAGTTATTATTGATATTTTGCCGAAGATTTGAGAGGTCTTATCACTTCCACATTTTGGGCATTTTACTTTAAGGCCTTTCTCTTTTTCTGACAGGGTAGCAAATATATCAAAATTGTTACCACAATCTAAGCAAGAATATTCGTAAGTAGGCATATTTCCACCCTCCTGCAATGGAGTCCTTGCGACAGCAAGGGCTAAAGAGTTCCTCCCTTTCGGGAGGACTCCAGACCTTTTGGGGAGGACTCCAGACCTTTTTGGGAAGACTCCAAATATTTCTCGATGAATCGAACCCCTGTATTGTGAGAGGCAGAAATCTAACCATAACTATCTTATTTTGGGAAAGCGGATAGCATCTGTGAAATGTTCGGAGAAATTGGAATGAGTCGCTAGCTCCAGATATTCAATCTTACTTGCCAAGCGATTGGCTTCTTCTCTCAATTTTTTCGAAAGAAGGATAGCCTTTGCGCCTATCCCGGCTGCATTCCCTATCTGAGTGAACTTTCCAATACTTATCTCCGGAAACATTCCAATCCTCACTGCATTCAGAGGGTCAATATAGGTTCCAAAAGCACCAGCAACAATTACTTCATCTATGTCATCGCTTCTCAAACCCGTCTCTTCTAAGAGGATATCAATTCCCGTTCTTATAGCACCTTTAGCAAGTTGTATCTCGGAGACATCCTCCTGGGTTATCGTTACTTCTCCTTTCCCTTCTCTTGCAACAAGGAACTCGAGCGATTTTCTCCCTTTACTCTTGCGCACTCCCTTATATCCAGAGACTATCTTGCCTGAGGGATCAATAATTCCAATCTTTAACATTTCAGAAATTGCATCCAGAATTCCAGAACCACATAACCCTACGGGAGACCTATTTCTTATCGTACTAAATCTAACAGTTAGACTCTTAGAATCTATATTTACTCTCTCTATCGCTCCCGGAGCTGCCCTCATCCCATGTCTGATGTGCGCCCCTTCAAAAGCAGGTCCCGAGGCACAGGAACAAGATATGATTTTTTTCCCGGTCTTTAGTGCAATCTCGGTATTTGTTCCAATATCGATAGCAATTATGTTTCCTTCTTTGCTTTCAATCTCCGATGCTATCAGCATAGCCAAATGGTCAGAACCTATAAATCCTGCGATTGGAGGAGGAAGATAAACATAGCCTCTAGGGTATATTTCTAAACCAACTTCCCTTCCTTTTACTTCAATTGGCTCATTTGTCGCCATTATGAAAGGAGCAACTCCCAGCTGCTTCACGGGAAGTCCCAAAAAGATGTGTTGCATTGCAGTATTGCCAACCAGAGTCGCTTCCAGAATGTTTCCGGGTCTCAGCCCACTTTCCCTACAAATTTTCCTTATGCCAGTATTGATAGCTTTTCTTGCCTCGCCTTTCAACCTTTCCAAATTTGTCCTACCAATCCCTGCATAATGAATTCTCGAGAGGACATCTTCGCCATAGGCGGTCTGGGGATTCATAATACCGAAAATATTTAAGGACTTGCCCGTCAAGAAATCGACCAAATAAAACGCTATTTTGGTCGTTCCCAAGTCAATTGCTATGCCAATGCTTTCCTGTACTTTGTCTCCAGATTCAACTCCGATTATTTCGTCTCCCCTGACTATGGTCGTAACGGACCAGTCCGATTCCCTTAAGATAGGTCCAGCCATGCTTAGAGCTTGGAAATCAACACGTCCAACTTCAACATTATGCTCTTTTTTCAACCTTCCTTTAACTCTCTCTAAGTCGGGCAATAAATCCGAAAGAGTTGGCTGGGAAAGCGTGAGATGAAACTTCTTCACAGGGGGAAGTGGCTCGATTTCAATCTCTCTTCCGGCAATCTCCAATTTCTGTTCTTCGCTTATGGAAGATGGGGGAACATAAACTTCAGTATCCCTGCTTACCGTCTTACAGCAAGCAAGTCTATAGCCCTCTTCTATCTCATCTTGAGTAAGATGTTTTCTTTCCGCTGCAATAACATCCTCTGCTGGATTGATAATCACTTTGCATTTCCCGCATCTACCTTTACCTCCGCAAAGCGATTTTAGGCTGACGCCAGCCCCCCGGGCAATATCTAAAAGGAGCCGGGGCCTATTCTCAACTACCCTTTTCCCAATTGGGTTAAACTTTATTGTAAACTTCATCCCCTCACCCTTACCCTCTCCCCCAAGGGGAGAGGAAATAGCTTTAGAGTGCCAGAATGCGAAGATTCGCTTCGCTACTCCTTTCTTGGAGCCCTTGCGAATCGTGTGGGGCCCGACTTTGGTCGGCCCGAACCTCCCCCGATGAAATCGGGGACTCCAGCTTTTAATCCTTTTTGGCTTTAACTTTTTCTCTGTAATATTTCAAATACCTCCTACCATAGGAATCTCTTCCTGCCAGAAAGTCAGAAACAAGAATAGTCTCAACTACTCCTTCGACCGTCGGGTCAACTATTGCTACATTGAGCCCCTGCGAAATGGCCTGTGAAAGGAAGGTCAAGTTGATAATTTTCCTGTTGGCCATACCAAAACTTATATTACTCACTCCTAAAACTGTACTAACGCCCAACTCCTTGGATACCCTTCTCAGAGTCTCGAGAGTGACAGCCGCTGAATTTTCTTCTGCAGCCTGAGCTAAACAGAGACAATCTATCACAATATCCTCTTTGGAAATACCATAGGATTTCGCAGCGTCGACTATTCGTCTTGCCACATCAAACCTCCTATCCCCTGTTTTGGGAATGCCGCTATCATCCATAGTCAGTCCAACCACAGACGCTTTGAACTCTTTCACCAGGGGAAGAATGGTCTGTAATGACTTCTTCTGACCGGTAACGGAATTTACCAGAGCTTTATAAGGATATACTTCTAACGCCTCCCTAAGCGCTTCTGGATTTGATGAATCGATGCATACGGGAAGCCCTGAGACCTCGACTACCTTCAGAACCGCCTTTGGCAGTAGGTCAGGCTCATCAACGCCCGAAGCTGCCACATTGACATCCAGAATATCTGCTCCTGCCTCTTTCTGAGAAAGTGCCTCAGCTACAAGAAGGTCGAGCTTGCCTTGGGAAAGATCTTCAGCGAGCTTCCTCTTTCCCATTCCAGTAGGATTTATTCTTTCCCCGATTATAGCCGTGGGGAGTCCTTCACCGAATTCCACTTTTCTATCCTTAGAAGCAACGATTGTCATTCCTGCTCCTTAGTCGCTTACCTGCATTTTTTCCAGAGAGGGTGAGAATGGAGCGAACCATAACAATTTAATAAAAAAAAGGACTCCGGAACAAAAATCTGTTTTCGTGAGCCGGAGTCCCTTTTGCAAAAGCGAATTCTTAAAGAGAGCTTATTCCGAACCTGTATTCCTGAGGCAATTCTACTTCTTGGTTGGTTTACCAACTAAACCATTGGTAAGTTCTACAGTGCCTAATGCCACAAGCATTCCCATCACAAGAGCTGCAGCCAGCCCAAAAGGACGTTGTCCTCCTGTACCGAAAGTGGTGGCAACAGTGCCGAACATCATCGGACAAACACTAAGCCAGCTGGAATTTGCAATCCAAACCAGATGGAGTAGCAAGAATGGAGCACATATTACAAAGATCCATAAATTGCTCGTCCAGGATGCGGAAAGAGTCCAACCACCAAGATTAAGGAGCCACCCTGGGCCGCGGAGAAATAGATATGCCCAGAAGAATCCTGCAAGCATACTATAGAAAAATCTATGAAAATCTTCTTTTTTGGCTCCCACAATAAAATATATCGGCATACTTACAAAGCCCGCCCATACCACATTTTGGGCCTCTGGTACAATCATCGGATAAATCACAAGATAAAGCAATGTGAGCGGGCAAAAGAGAAGGCTCAAGGCAGTCATCCAGGTCTTCATTGTACATTCTTTCATCTAAAAATCCCCCCTTTCTGATTGCTGGATAGTTACTGCTACTTAGCAAAGAGAAGCACTACCAGACCGACAGCAGCCACAAAGATACCAAAATAGAGATTTACAAGGAACATCTCAGCCACGCCAAAAGGAATTAGCCAGAGACCAGTGTTTTTGCCCAAGGACATCTCTCCTCACCTCCTTCGCTTCGTCGGTGACCTGTCTGCTCACCGACTCGCACGCGTCGCTCACCCGTTCCTCCTTATTCGCCCCGACTTCATCGGGACCGGCGCCCCTCCTTCGGCTTTTAGCCCACTCTGTCCTGCCCAAAACAAGCTATCCCGGGCGCGATTTCTGAAAATTTTAGCATACTGTACTATATATGTCAAGTCAAAAACTTCGCTAATTTAACATTTACATTTTGGCATTCGTCCACCAAGAAAAGAAGCTAGAGAGTAAAGACTATATGGCGGGCTCTCTTACCAGTCGATTCTCTATCCTGTTCTCTTAACCAGAAGTAGGGGGAAGACGATATCGCTGGTACAACAGGGAATCATGACTGCCAGAACCATATAGATGAAAACCATTCCTCCGGCAGGAATCCATTCGGTAAGCCCAAAAGAAACCAGATAGAGAATAGACGCCATACCGCTTATGAGAACATGGCTTGCGTGAGAGAATATCGTGCTCTGAACCACAGGGGGCAGGATAAACCCCATAAGTATGCCAAAGAATACAAAAGGCAGGATTAGCGTCGGATGGGCAATAATACAAATGTGCAACTCCATTTTGACGTTCAAAAGGTACCCAGCAATAAACGGAAGGAAAATATCGCTGACACCACAAACACCAACTGCGCCGAAAAAGCCGATTGAGATTGCTTTAAGCTCTTTTCTATCGTGCCTCCAGAACATTGCAGTAGTAGCGGTAGCACTGAAAAGCATGTGCAGAGGATGAAAAACATGGAATAGGTTCTGGGAGGCTTGTGGAAAATTATTATCTGGTATTAGGACCGTGAGCAGTGCCAATGCCACCATTCCCACTGCTACACTGAAGATTGTATAGGGAAGGTGCTTTTGTAGCTCTTTCAAAATATGTCGAAACTGACCGTTCATCTATTTTTCTATTCTTCTCTTTATCTCCTCCAATTCCTTCTTAATTGGTCTTATCTTTTTCCTGGGAACACGGTCAACAATCAATATTCCTTCCAGATGGTCGATTTCGTGCTGGACTGCGCGAGCAAGGAGGCCAACCGCTCCCAATTGGATTTTCTCACCCTTCTTATTTAGTCCTTCCACGATCACTTCCTGGGAACGCTCAACTTCGAGACTTATGCCCGGAATACTCAGGCATCCTTCCGACATGGTTTCTTTTCCTTGACGCCAGAGAATCTTCGGGTTAATTAAGCTAACCAGCCCTTCTCCCACATCACAAACTATTACTCTCTTCAATATCCCCACCTGTGGGGCAGCCAAACCCAGTCCCTTATTCTGATACATCAGTTTAGCCATATCGTCAATGAGCTTATGGATATCTTCGTTTATCTTTTCAATCTCTCGAGATTTCTTTCTCAATATAGGATTGCCGTATAGCCTAATTGTTGCTCGGTTTGTGGATGGTGTCCCTTTCTCTCTAAGAATGGAGTCTTTCACTTTTCTTCCTTTCCTTTTAGTCGAGGTCGTTTACGGGGAGGTAGGGTAGTTCGCCGACACCTCTCACATAATCCATAGAAATGGAGTTGATGCGAGAATATTTCAAACTTGTACTTCTTGGAAAGAGCACTTCCAATCTCCTCAAGAAGCTTCTCCTCTTTGGTGACAAAGTCCATATAGTCCGTTACTCTTTTGCATCTCGTGCAAAACAGGTGCTGATGGTACCTCCAACGAGGCCCACCAGAAATCTCATAACGGCTCCTCCCGTCCCCAAAATCTAATTTACGAATAATTCCCATCTCTTCCAACGACTCCAGCGTTCGATAAACTGTGGTTAACCCGATTGCAGGACACCTTGCGTGTACTGTGAAAAAGACATCTTCTGCTGTCGGATGTTTCGAACTCCGATTCAAGAGGTCAAGAATAGCCTTCCGGGGAACAGTCATTCTGTATCCCTTCTGGCGAAGCTTGACCTGCCACCAAGGCTGCCCTTTTGGCATCATACCGCTCCTATTTGATATTGATAGCCGTTTTCACTTATTTTTACCTCTCCTTATTCTCTTTGTCAAGAATTTTTTGCAAATTATTTCTCATTCCCAAGATATTCTTCAAAGAATAAAATTAAGTATCATGCCAACAATGACTGTCGAAGATATCATAATTCCTGTCGATCTCACCATATCTCTCATTCCCAGCTCTTTGACCAATACAGCAAATGTCGCTAGACAGGGAAAATACATAGCCAGGACAACGCTTGCAATTACCAGCTGTTTCTGGGTCAAGTGAAGTGGAATGAGCATGCCCACAGCTACATCTTTCCTTAAGAAACCGATGAGCAATGCAGCTATTGCACCGGATGGAAGCCCAAATAGACTCATTATCAAAGGACCGATAAGTTTGCTTAAGAAATCTATGATTTTAAGAAAATAGAGAATGTTCACAATAAATACTCCCAAGAGGACAAATGGCACCGCCTCCTGTAAGAAACCCTTGATACGCATCCATAGTTTCTTTATAACTGCTGGAAAATAGGGAATTCGATAGGGCGGTATCTCTATAAATATTTCTGGACTTTCTCCTTTCAATAATAGATTCATAAGAATTCCAATCACAATCCAGACTGCAAATAGAGTTCCAAAAACAAGCACAAGTGCCTTTGCTCCATGTGTGCCAACTAATCCCACAATCATAGCAATCTGAGCCATACAGGGAATAGCTATGGCCATAAGAGTGGCGCTGATGAATCTTTCTCTCCTTGTCTCCATTATCCTTGTTGCTAAGGTGCCAGGGACATTACAACCGAGACCAAGCATCATTGATACTATTCCAAAACCGTGGAGCCCTACCTGGTGCATTATCTTGTCGGCCAGAACGCCCAAACGGGGAAGATAGCCAGAATCTTCAAAAAACCCCAGAACTAAATAGAAAGCAAATACATAAGGGAGAACTGCAGCAAAGGGGACAAACAGCCCTGTGGTTAGAAGGCCTAAGGATTGACCAAAGTCT
>Ga0315308_1000944_pt1 | contig 16713 bp, 18 predicted proteins | sample TDP3_MG_FD_203078 | JGI IMG/M metagenome (GOLD analysis project Ga0315308, IMG submission 203078) | Freshwater sediment microbial communities from Lake Towuti, South Sulawesi, Indonesia - TDP3 | ecosystem: Environmental > Aquatic > Freshwater > Lake > Sediment | place: Indonesia: South Sulawesi... | reverse complement strand
GTATTAAACTGCCAGAGCCCATCCATACTCCAGTAGCAGCTATCATTAAATTTGCCGTATTGAGGTTGAGTATAATTGTCATCCCAACGTCTATGGGAAGATATTGGTAGATAAGAAACGGTCCTTTAGTATGGAGACCGTACTGGTCGGGGTCTTGATTGATGAATTCTTGTATAATGTTTGCTCCCTGTTGAGGCGATACATGATTATAATTGAGAGCTGACGTGTAGGTCTTTCTTATCGATGGATAAGGATAAGTGGTTCTCAAGACGAGTTCGTGGATTAACCCACATTCATCAGGCTGTAAGGTTGTTGCGGCTACCCACCACTCAGCATAGAATGGAGATCCACCGGTACGGTAAATATGACACAGGATTACAACCGAGAAATTTCCATACGAAGCCATTTCAAGCATCTTGGAATAGTTTTTTTCCAAATCCCAAACATTCCGTGCGCTCTCTTCGAAGAAGTATATTTCAAAGGGTTCGGCATCGATTCGCGTTACACAAGGCTTTATATCAAATATTCTGAGGAGAAGCAACATGGACGCCAGGAAAACCAGAATAGTTTTTCTCAAGGTCATACACTGCAATAATTCTGAAGTTAACAGATTATTTAACTGTTTTCGGGCACCTCGAACTTTACTCTAGAAGAATACCTTGTTGAGAATCATCTGTTGCTCAAGATATGCCTGTATGCAACCGCAACTCATATAAGATATGCTGAAAGATATAACAACTATGCAAGAAGGCAGAGAAAAAAGACTCGAAGAAATGATAAGGAAAGATGAAGAATCAGCTAAGAGAACGACAATAATATTGGAGAAGGAAGAGCGAGAATTCATCGATTCCTTGATTCGAGAGGGAAAGGAGCCAGGCATTAAACCCCTCATATCAAAAATGCTTGATGTATATAGAAGCATGATGATCTATGATTGGCGTTTTCCTGGCGAGTACTATTGCGGCATAAGTCGCATAGCCTTCGTGAACGTGGAACTAATCAATATCCTTCTCCAGCACATCCCAGAAGAAAAATGGCGTGAAATCGGAAGAAAAGTAGGCGAAGCCATAAAAGTTTCTATGGAAGCAACCCTTGATATCCGCATTATAAACCGTGAGAAATGGCAAGAAGTTTTCAAACGCCTAAGAGTACAAGGATTCGGCGACCTCTACCTGAGGGACAAGTACATACTTATAAAAACGCCTTTCATCAGCGAACCTGAAGTTTGGGCTGGCTTCTTGGAAGGTTTGCTTAGCACGGAGTTGGATGTTAAAACCTCTAACCCGCCATTAGTTTTTGAAGTAAAAGAAACGTCAAATATCACGTCAAACAAGTAGGTGATGTGCCTAAAGGCGAGATTTCTAAGAGACGCCTTTGAATTAGGATTAGAGGGATCGGATACTGTTAACTTATTTATCATGTGAAAAGTAATGAACCCAGAAAAATGCGGTAGAATATTCGTTCTCCTAGTCGTTATAGTTTTCCACTTGATTCTCGGATTAGGTATAAGCATATTTTTTAATCTGGATTCAGGGTTCGCTTTTGTAAGTGGCTTTGTTTTCGCCTTTCTCGGCTTTTGCGTAAGCGTCCAAGTTCTCTCAATCCTAAATAGATCTCGTTGACTGCATCTCCGTATTTGACAGCAAAGTACAAGATGATAATAATGTTGAACTACTTGAAGAAAGGGGCATATTAACACATAAAGAATGGGAGACCAAAATAGAGGAAAAAATTAGAAAAGCTACAGGTTTACGTAGATATCGAGAGCTTCAATTTTCTAGCGAATGAAGATTCATGCACGAAGCGGAGCTATTTCAGCCATCTCATCTTTGAGCTTCAGCATTTGAGAGAAAAGTTCTTCGTTTCCAAAGTAATATTTGTCTTCATGTTCTAGGGCTTTTACGTTAACAAGTTCGTCAAGAACGTATCTGACTCTTAGTGGTGATTTGCGCCCATAAATTTTTGTATAATAACCAATAATAGAATCACCCGTCCAGTAGAGAAGTTTCTCTGCTTCAAGTGTTGGTTTATAGTAACAACTATCAACATGCACAAAGGGTTCAAGTTGAGAAATTCCAAGAGTTTCCTTTAATGCAGAATACCGTTCTCTAATAATGTAGGACAAGATAGCAGTTTTAAATTCTTGAACATTACCATGCGTCCGCCTTTGGAGTTCTGTAAATAGATTGCCGTAAGTGTATCCTTCTTCAATTTCTCTAACAAGATCGAGACCTTCAAGGAATCGTAAGTACCGTCTCATCTTCGTTTCTTGTTTTGGAGGAAAGAACGCTATCTCTTTCTCTGAGATGACTTCTCGATATGACAGATTAGAAATGATCATTCCAATTTTGGCAAGTATTCCTTGTGCTTCATTGGTTCGAGCCAGATGGTCAGAGGAAACCATTACAATAATTCTTTCCGCACGTTCTTGCCACATTGCCAGAAAAGATGTAAGATTTCGGATGCATGTGTCTCTCGTAGTGGATTCTATAGGTTGCAAGTTCTCTCCTAACTTAATCTCTCCAAGTCGTCGTAGCGAGAGAAATTTAAGTATTCGCTCATTAGGTGAGCGATCATCATGGATTACGCGAGGATAATCAGACTTTAGTTCAGCCGACCACGTTTTAGTTCTAGAATCAAATCTAGGCTCACCGACAGAGATTAGATTGCCATAGTGTTGAATTGCATACTTACGAACTTCTTGCACAACACTCATGGTGCCACATTCTCCTGATCGGTTCTATTGGTCTCTCCCTTTTGGACATATTCATCCAATAATCTTTGTTCCCTTTTGCCTATTTTAACCTTTATTAGAAGTCTGTCAACATTCTCCCATCGTGACACAAAAGTACTAATGTCTTGTTGCAATTCACCAAACATAGGGTCATTATAGTATATTAGGTCTTGCTCTCTATCCAAGCCTGTAATCACAACTGCATGAGTGGCTCTATGAATACCTTCTGATAGATCAACCCAAGCGATCACTGGTCTATTTGCTTCTATTTCTTCCTCGATCTCAGAGAAACTATGCATTCTTAGATCAACATCAAACTCTAATGAAGGAATTACTCGAAGAACATCTGGGTTTGTATTTAGATTCTTGACTTTTTCAGGGAGAGTCCCATCAGCCCTAGTTTCCATGATCTCTGCTATATCATCAATATCAAGAGTTGGTGCTTGTCCTTCCAAACAATTACTAATGTACATGAAAATCATCTTAATACATCTAGGAACGCAGGAATATCCATCTTCTTGCAACGGAAGAACAAGAGGCACTTGTAGTTTCTTCGTTAAAGGAGCCTCCCCACATATAGCTCAGATAATACCATTTCAAATTTAATTCTTCCTCTCCAGTTAATCAAAGAGAGCTAATAACAAAACCATCATGAATAAGTTAACAGTATCGAGGGATCGAAAGGCAAATAAGATTCTCATATTATAATATTAAAATAGTGAAATTCATGTCAAAGAAAAAGTTCAACGGACACAAAATATGCGGAGCCCTAAGCGACGCAACAAGAACCAGAATTTTTGAACATTTGATACAAGTCTATCCAAAAGCCCAAACGATCACGGAAATTGAAAAAATCTTGCCGAAACGTGTCTCTGCAACCACAGTATCTTTCCATCTAAAAAAGCTTCGCGAAGCCGGGTTGATAACGACGAACGGGCACAAAAGGGGGTTTAAAGCAACGCAAAGGATGTTAAACATCGACTTCAATAACAACGGATTCCATGTAAAGGAGGAATGAACTTGCATGAAGCTATGCTTTATGAAAAACTAGAGAATAAGAAGGTTAAATGTAACCTGTGTGGGAGAAGATGCCTCATAAGTGACGGTGGAACCGGTTTCTGTTTAGTGAGAAAAAATGAGGGTGGAACCCTTTTTTCAGTTGTTTATGCTAAGGCGATATCGGCATGCATAGACCCCATAGAGAAGAAGCCGCTTTCACATTTCAATCCTGGATCGCTGGTTATGTCTATTGCTACAATGGGCTGTAACTTTCGTTGTCAATTTTGCGACAACTGGATGATTAGCCAAGAGAAGAAAATAACTGGCAAGGACTTCCCTCCTGAAGAGGTTGTTAAATCCGCAAGAGATAATGGCTGTCAAGGGATAAGCTATACCTACACGGAACCAACAATATTTTTTGAATATGCTTATGACACGGCTAAGCTCGCTCGCCAAGTAGGATTTTTCAATACTTTCGTGACAAATGGCTATATGACTCCAGAAGCTGTAAAAACAATAGCACCCTATTTGGACGCGGCAACCGTGGATTTTAAAGGAGGCGGAGATCCGGAATTCTACAAATCTTTTTCCGCCGTTCCCTCAGTTGAACCAATTTTTGATTCTTTAAAGGAGATGAGGAAGAATGATATTCACATAGAAATCACGAATCTGGTTGTGCCAAAAATAGGGGAGTCCATTGAGAGGGTAAAGGAGTTAGCTGCTTGGATTATGGATAACCTTGGTAAGGACAAGCCTTTCCACCTATTGCGTTTTCATCCTGACTATCAATTGACAACACTTTCGTCTACCCCGATTGAAACGCTGGAGAAGGCATATCTAGCTGCAAAGGAGGCGGGATTAAACTACGTCTATATTGGGAATGTGCCGGGTCATCCCTCTGGAAACACTTATTGCCCCAACTGCAACGAACTGCTGATCAAGCGCTTCAGCTTTGAAATCTCGAGATGGAATTTGACAAAGGACATGCGTTGCCCAGTGTGCGGAAAAGAAATCCCGATTAAGGGTAAATTGCATGCGAGTGGTTATGCCTATCCATACGCCTTGTTTTAATAATTCCTTTAATGTAAATTAATTTGAATGAAAATGTGGAGACTCCTGCGGTCAGACGCGGTAGCGGTGCTGAACGATAAGATGGCAAGGGCGAGTTTGGGCAGATATTTCGCTGTCATGGGAAATGAAAAACCGGCAAAATTCATGATAGCCAAAAAGCTTCCAGCACGGTTCAGCGAAAAGGATTCAATGGAAGTGCTTTGGCAAGAACATGCGAGTCTTACGCAAGAGTTTTACAAGGTTGAAAGAGAAATTGACATCAGACAGAAAAGCTTGCAGGAAATGCCAACTCCGGAAAGATCTTATCTGGATCTGAAAATCGAGATTGCCAAAAGGATTCTTCTTTCTTGTCATTTTTGTACGCGCAGATGTGGGGTCAATAGATTTGAAGACAAAGTAGGCTTTTGCAGATGCGGTTCGGAAATAACAGTTTCAAGCATCTTTGAGCATGTGGGTGAGGAACCAGAGCTTGTGCCTTCTGGAACGATTTTTACAATGGGATGCACAATGTGTTGTCGGCATTGTCAAAATTGGACGATTTCCCAGTGGACGGAGAAAGGCGAAGTTTACAGGCCGGAGGAATTAGCCAGAGAGGTTGAGCACCTACGTGAGAATGGTTGCAGAAATGCTAATCTTGTCGGCGGGGAGCCAACGCCATGGCTAGAACAATGGCTTGAAACCTTCCAATGTGTCTCAGTCAATGTCCCGATCGTTTGGAACTCGAATACTTACTATAGTTCTGAGACAGCTCAGTTGTTGGCGGGATTCGCTGATGTCTACCTATTAGATTTTAAGTATGGACCTGGAGAATGCGCTGAAAAAATCTCTGGCGCACCAAACTACTGGAGCATCTGCGCACAAAATCATTTGGAGGCTAAAAAATATGGTGAACTCATAATACGGGTGTTGCTTTTGCCAAACCATTTGGAATGTTGCACAAAACCAATCTTAAACTGGATAGCTGAGAATCTAGGCAAAGGAACAAGGGTCAACGTTATGTTTCAATATAGGCCTGAATGGCGAGCATACGAGATTCCTGAACTATGTAGAAGACTTACTAGAAATGAGATGGAAAGAGCTATCCAGTTGGCTAAAGAGGCAAAGTTGGAAAACTTCATAACTTAGGTGACAAGGTCAAAGAGCGAAGCGAAAGCTATTTCTCAAAGGTGCATCACTTGTAGAGACAGAAAAAGTGATTAGAATGCCATATTGCCCAGAATGCGGTGGAGAAATGCAGTATATGATAGCTACTAAACACTATGTGTGCAAAAGCTGCGGATTATCTGTGACACAGCAGGAACTGATGGAATTGAGAGAAAAGTTGAGACCTAAAATGGATTCAGAGGAAGAAGAGCGAGAGAAGCAGAGAAAAGAATACTTAAAATGGTGGCTTAGCAAGAAAAAGTAACACGAATGTGCGTCTTTTGAAACGATGAGTTAGCAAATCGCATGAACCCTGCAAATCGCATCTTCTTGTTATGAATGTAACTTTTGAGATTGTCTTGTAAAGCCTCCAAATCTTTGAGAGATAGTTTTATTCCGCAAATTTGTTAAAACTAGAAGTGTCGGGATGATGTGTAGCATGGAAATAATTTGCGTTGGTAATGAACTCTTAATCGGCAAAACGTTAAACACAAATGCTCATTGGCTGGCTAGACGTGTCACTTCATTGGGAATAATGGTAAAGAGAATTACAGTCGTTGGTGACGATGTTGATGAAATTGCGAATGCTTTACTAGAGGCCTTACAGCAAAAACCGCGTTTCATCATAACAACCGGCGGATTGGGTCCCACTTTCGATGACAAAACATTAGAGGGCGTGGCCAAGGCTCTAAATTGCAAATTGAAAGTCAATAGAAAAGCTTTGAAAATGGTTAAGGAAAAATACGAGGCTTATGTCAAAGCTGGAAAACTGGAAAAGTTTGAGTTGACCCCGCCTCGGGTTAAAATGGCAAAGCTTCCAGAAGAGGCAGAACCATTGCCAAATCCTGTTGGCACAGCCCCGGGCATAATGATAGATGTCGGGAAAACATTGTTGATAGCATTACCAGGTGTTCCGAGAGAAATGGAGGCTATCTTTGAGGAATCTGTTGCGTTTTTGCTCAAGAGAGAGGCGGGGGAGGTAATGTTTTTGGAGGCAAGCATTTATGCGGATAATATCATGGAGTCGACTCTGGCACCTTTGATAGACCAAGCTATGCATGATAACCCCTATGTTTACATAAAATCCCATCCAAAAGGTGAGGAGAAAAAGCCACATTTGGAGATTCACTTTTCGACGACTGCAAAGGATAGTAAAACCGCAAGAGAGCGTCTAGAAAAAGCGGCACTTCAGCTATCAGAACTTTTGGAGAAAAATGGCGGAAAAATCAAGTCTCGGAGTGAGTTTTTCTAACATTTCTTTACTTGGCTGTTTGTGAGGATTTGTGGATAAGTATGCTGATGGATTATCATATTCATACAAGGGCTTCGCCAGACGCCATGGGTAACATGGAAGAATATGCAAAAAAGGCTAAAGAAAGGAACATTAGCGAAATAGGCTTTTCGGACCATATTATACTTCATCATAATAACGGTTATCCGCATATGCCCCTCCAGCACATGCAAATTTATGTTGAAAATTTCCTCGATTTTAAGGAAAAATCAGAAGTGCCTGTTAAGTTAGGCGTTGAGTTGGATTTCGTTCCAGGTGATGTTGACAAAATCAGACAGTTCGTTCAAAAATACCCATTTGATTATGTTATAGGGGCTGTTCACTTCATCGGAGACTGGGGTGTTGACTCACGCCGTCAAATCAATGAGTACTTTAAGAGAGATGTTGTGCAGATTTATGAAGAATATTTCGGCCTTGTCACGGAATTATGTAAGTGTCAGCTTTTCGACATTTTGGCGCATCCAGACCTTATCAAAATATTTGGGTTTAGGCCAAACAGCGATTTTTCCCGTATTCTGATGGAAACTGCCGAGGCAATGGCGAAGTCGAATATTTGTGCAGAAATCAATACTGCAGGATTGAGGAGGCCATGCTCAGAGATATATCCGAGTGCACAGTTCTTGAAAATATTACATGGTTACAATGTTCCGATAGTTTTTGGATCGGACGCCCATGAGCCGAGTGATGTCGGAAGGGATTTTGAAGAAGCCGTTAGACTGGCAAAAGAGGCAGGTTATACTCACGCATGTGTCTTTAACCGTAAAGATAGAGAATCTGTGAATTTGTAATGGAAGAAGTTTTGCATGTCAGGATAACTTGTTGAACGTGACGTTTGTTGGATCTTTGAAAATGCTTGTGTGTTGCAACCTTTCGAATTGTTCACAGCTATTGATTAATATTTCATAAGTGCCATAAATCGGGGAGACTACAAAGTTTTTCATGAGAGAAGTGAGAGAGAGCCTTTCCAAAATATTTTTAGTGATGATAGTTTTGCTTGTACTTTCTTATCTCTCTGACAATTGTTATTTGGAAAACTACAGCCACTCCTATCAACTCTTAGACAGGCCAAACGGTTCAACTTATTTTAGGCTAAACGTTACAGTTCAGCAATCGCTACATGAATACTACACTGAAAAGAGCCATAAGCTGAATTCAAACGGTGATTTTGCTAGGTTTGTCACGCCTCATGCTCTAAAACCGATCGCTGATAGCCTCTGGGAGATTTACACAGATGATGAGGATTTTGCGAATGGGGTATTGATGATTGTGCATCAAATATCTTACGTAGAGACTCTGCCGGCCAAATATCCTGTGGAAACTATCGTCGCAAACGAGGGAGACTGCGATCTCTTCTCTTACGTTGCTGCTTCGATTATGAAAGCTGGCGGACTCGATGTCGTGCTGCTTTACTACGAGCATCAATCTCATATGAACATTGGTGTTAGCCTTTCTCAAGTGCCTTCTGACGCAAGGGGGCAAGCTTACTATTTTACATATAATCACGTCAAATATTATGTGGCTGAATGCACTGGCGAAAATTGGCAAGGCGGATGGAGAGTCGGCGAGTGTCCAGACAATTTAGAAAACGAAGCTGCACAAATAGTCACGCTCGAAAATTGTGAACAATGGGCTCCGGGACAGGTTTCTGCAAGCTACAAAACTCTCGAAGTTTCAACTATATCCTTGAACGTTTCGGGCACCTATCTTATCCAAGAGGGCGATGTCACACTTTCGGGGCAGCTTTTGCCATCCTTGCAAAGCAAGACAATCACGATTTATGTCAAGGTGAATGGCTCACCTTGGACGTTGCTAGGGACTGCTACAACGGATTCTGGTGGGTGGTTCACATATGTTTGGGATGTAGCAACTGTGGGCATATGCTATGTGCGGGCAAGTTGGTCTGGGGATGATGATTATGCTGGAGCTGATAGTCCAATCCTAACTGTAACAGTTTTGCCTAAGTTGTTCATCTGGTTGTTGATTATCGCTGCCATATCAGTGTGTGTGGGCGCCTTCATATTTTTCATATCGAGGAGGATTGGCCAAGAAGTTCCTGAGCATCTGCCTGCCTAGAATTCCTTGGCAAAATCTGTTGACTTATTTCTCATTTCATATGGACATGAGGATGTGCGATTTTTTGATGGTGAGCGAGGTTTTAGGCTTGCTTGTTTGTCTTGACAAGGCGGAAAGCATTTGTCGGGACAATTAGTTTTCGCACTTCATGGGGCACGCTTATAATATTGGTAAGGTAGCTGTTGTGCTGTGAAAAATAAGTTACTAGTATCCTCTGACAGAAAGAGCTTTACTTTCGGGCGGCGATCTGATACTTAACACAATGTTACTTAATTGAGAATGAAGGAGATTAGGTAATGTTTATAGTTTTTATTATTGGGACCGCTGGATCTGGGAAGTCGCTGCTTACTGCAACCTTCGGTGAATGGCTAAAAGTATCCAAACAAAATGTTGCGGTTGTGAATCTAGACCCGGGTGCGGTGACTCTTCCATATTCGCCAGATGTGGATGTTCGCGATTATGTGGATGTTGGAGACTTAATGGATGATTATGGTTTAGGGCCAAATGGCGCTTTAGTAATGGCTGCTGATTTGATTGCTGATCAGATTGAAAAAATCTCGAAGGAAATTGAAGATTTGGCTTCTGACATTGTTTTGGTGGACACTTCGGGTCAGATGGAGCTGTTTGCTTTCAGAGCGAGCGGCCCCTATATTGCAAGTGAGCTTACGAAGGAACTTAAAGCCATAGTTTATTTGTTTGACGCTGTTTTTTCGGTCAATCCACTTAACTATGTTTCGAACCTTTTCCTTTCAGCAGCGGTATACAACCGCTTTCTTCTGCCTCAAGTGTATGTGTTGTCGAAATGCGATCTGCTTCCAAAGGAGGAAGTTGATAGAATTGTGGACTGGTCAGCCGATCCGAGGGCTTTAGAAAGTTCAATTGAGCAGAAGCTTGAGGGCACAAAGCGCCTGTTGAGCAGAAACATGATGCGAGCGCTTTACCGGGTTGGTTTAAGGTTCTTGCTAGTTCCAGTTTCAGCAAGAACAAATGAGGGACTGACGAACTTTAACACGGCTTTGGAGCGCATACTGTCTGGGGGAGAAAAATACACATATTAAATGAATGCACATGGTCTTTTATGTGTCTCGAAGTTCTGGTTTCTTACAAATCATGTAGATGTAACCATTGTGTAAGTATAGTTTGATAGCTTTAAATCCAATTCTTTTCGAGAGCGTATTTACTGTTTTCTTGCTTGTATGCACATGGTAATGCCACCCTTTATACTCCACGGTAGGCGGAAGACGGTACAGGAATTCTCCCCACATCAGCGGTTTTCCCTTGATAGCTTTCCAATAAAAGAAAAGTGAGATATCGCCTAAAAGCTCCCTAATTGTCGTCCATAAACTTGGATACTGCCATGTTTCGACACTCATGTAAATGATTCCACCGGGCTTTAGCAAGCTCCAAAGTTGAGCCATGAATGTTTGTCGAAAATCAGGCGGTATATACTCGAAGGCTTGAGAAAACCATACTCCGTTGAAACACTCATGGGGAAAAGGAAGATCAAACATACTGCTGCGGATAAATTCCACGTTCTCACGGCCAGAGAGTTTCGTTGATGCTTTAACAATGTTATTGTTGGAAAGGTCCACTCCGACGACAAGTCGCGTTCCGTCAGAGAGTTTAGCTGTATGCCGCCCATCTCCACAAGCGAGATCAAGGATTAATTTTGGCTCTTTGATTAGACTAAAGAAGAGTCTGAAGAAGTCTTTTTCACTGTCGTTTTCAAATTCACCTATGGTTTCTTCTTCGTATGTTTTACTCATTTCATATGGTTTCATAGCGTCTTTCATCATTTCCAAAAGGAATTTTTCGCGTCTTTCTTTGTTTGAAGTATTCCTGTTCCACGTCATACTGTGCGTATTCCTTAGCAGTCGTTAAGAAGGGTCCAAGCTGCCGCTAAGGTGCCATATTCAGCTTTTCCCAAACTGTCAGCGCTTCCGATTACTATTGCGTCGTTCTCTTCTGGTTCCAGAAGTCTAACTATTTGGTTCGCTGCTTTTGGAAAATCCTTAGCTATATTGTTGCTTACTGATGGAATAACCAAGCGACTTTCCTTGAGCATTATTGTGGTTGCACCTTTGGCACCCGCCATTACCGCTGCGTCACGTTGCTCCACGCCCGATTTAACCTTATGCCCATGGTTTTTGATTGAAATTGCAAAATTGTAATCTGCAAGGGTCAACTCGTTTTTTCCAATTTTAACCTTCTTGAAGATCGATTTATATTCTTTCCAGAGCCTTAAGCCCTTATTTGTGAGGCTGCATCCAGCTTTTGAAGTGGCAACGAACCCAGCGTCTTTTAATCGACCTATTATGGTACGGATGGCACCTTCCCCCACATTTAGGTATTCAGCCAGTTTACTGCGTCCGGGTGATTTCTCTGCGATGAGTTCTATTGCGCGTAGCACATGGAATACAGAAAATGTCGGGGATGGACCTGGAGCTTTTTCAGTCACAGTTTTTTCTAAAACTTGTTTGAACATATGAGGCATAAGTTTTCACGATCATAGTTTTGCTTTTGGTTATTAAATTGTTATCCCAACCCCAAAACTTCATGGGAAACCGCAGGTTTCCCTCTTCGCTTCTTTTGCTCGGACGCGCAAGAAAATCCTCCACGTGAAGAGACAACAGCGAGCATGGACATAATCATGAAGAATGGCAGAATTATGGCTGTTGAAAACTCCGGTATTATTATTACATCATGTTTTTGTTTTGTGTGTTCATAGATGAAGTATAGGTAAGCATGTGTGCTGTTTGAGGCGGGAAGCTCATGCGCTGGTACTTCTTCATAGTCGATTAAGACGATGTATCTACCATTAAGCACTGCCCTTGGAATAATTACCCTGCAAAATTTCGTAGTATTTAACGTGTCTTCGACGCGGAACTCAATGAACATTTGTCCGAATGGCAAATAGGGCGGGAAATGGTCAAGCACCACGCCTATTATAAGATTTGAAACCGTCGAATTGCTTACAACTTCTACATGATATCTTTCACGACCCAGCATCAATTCGAAATTGTAGCACAGACCCATGAGCGGGTAGTTGTCTCTATTATTTTCATCAATGGTATATTGTGTGTCGCCTATACCGTCACTACCAGTTTCATTCTGATAAGCCCCCTCATACAAGTCAATGCTAATAGAATTGCTCCAGTAGTTTCCACCAGACGGATAACCACCATCCCAAACATTTACAGAGTTGAGAGTATCTATTTGATATGCATTGTCCACGAAATTGTTGTGGTAGATCAAATTGTTTGAAGACTCGTTAAGACGCAGACCACACCAGCTATTTGCCGCTATGTGGTTTTCCACTATCCTGTTTTCGTTCGAAGACCAGTAGAGGCTGATACCGTTCCCATTGTTTGCTGTTATGTTATTTTTAACGATGGTGTTGTTTAAAGAAAAAGCAAGAAAGATACCATGGTAATTGTTCGTTATGACATTTTCGGCTATGCTAGTGTTTAAAGACTCGTAGAGGCGAAGGCCATCATAATTGCTTGTTAAATTATTTTTGGTTATTTCGTTGTTTGAAGAACCGTAAAGAACAATTCCGTCCCAAACGTTTGTTGCTATGTTATTTCCAGTTATGTTGTTATTCGAGGACTCATAAAGGCGAACAGCTTCAAAGTTGATTGCCGTCATAATGTTCCCATTTATGATATTCTTTGTGGAATGATTAAGATAGATTCCGTAGTCAAAGTGTTCGATTTCTATATTTTTGATTGTTACGTTACTTCTGAATGATAAGTCAATGCCGCTTCCGTTTCCCAGTCCTCGAAGTACGTAGCCTATTCCATCGACCACAATATTGTCCCTCTCAACAACAATGGAATCGTTAATGCTACCTGTGAAGGTATAGGTGACTTTGTCAGCTGTTGAAATAGGCGCTGCTAGTGGGTAGATGCTTCCATCAGCCCTAATATAAATGGTTTCTCTTGCCTTAACTGATTGAATGTCAAACGCCATGACGAATATGTTTGCCAACAGCACACCTATCGCTATTAGAGAAACTGTTTTCTTCATTACTTTGGCACTCCTTTTATAATTATATGGCGCATAAACAATTAAAACTTCTACGAATGTATTATTCGATTCTCATTTCTAATTAATCTACACGAATTAAAAACATTGAAAGCGGACTACTTCGAAACAAGTTTAGGTGATAGTTGCTCTATGGCGTTTTTGAGTTTATTCCATTCGTCAAGATTTCTAATGTTAAATTTGTGTTTCCTTTTCCATGTTCCGTTTCTGTTCTGCCAAAGATATAAGCCAATTGATCGTTTTCCGAAAGATTCGAAGACGACTATTGCTTCCCACCATTTTTCGCTTTTGAAAATTGTAACATAATCAACAACTTTATAGAATTCAGATATGGGCAGTTTATCGCTTGGTTCCGTCATCCATATTTCACCTTTTTTCTAGTTTTTCTTTTCAACCATTTGAAGGTTTTAACCATGTTGAGCTATAAGTTTTGGAAAACTCCGCCCGTGAGTGCATCTATGCTTGAGCCATCCTTCTTAAGGATTTTAACTGTAGGCTTTGAAATGAGAAAATCCATATGGTTTTTAGATTCGTTCTGTCCGCCAGGCATGTCAGAGTTGTTGCCGAAAGCTACATGAATTGTTCCTAACATTTTTTCGGCTTCAAGGAACTCTTCTACGAATCTTGCTTTCTGATTTATTCCGAAGGCGAATTCGCCTACTATGTTTGATCTCTCATCAGTGCCCAAAGAATCCTCGACCTTCTTGAGAACGTGGGCGTCGGCTGAAGAAACATTTTGGACCTTGCCATCTTTAGCTACTATTTCTACTGAAGTGTTCAGTGGACCTATTCCACCTATAGCCATGTCACAGACAAGCTTTCCTTCAAGAGACTTTTCCACTGGCGCAACAATCACTTCGCCAGTTGGGAGATTCATCCACTTCATTAATTTCCAGTCGATTATAGTGTCTGTGAAGAAAGGTCTTCCTTCGACGCTTATGGAAACATCCGTGCCAGCCGGACTAGTAATCTTAACCCTTACGGCTTGATCCAGTTTTTGTATTAGGTCTTTTGCGAAGTTTTGCATTTGTCTATGCTCTTTGGTAGTAAGGGCTAAAGCTCCCCGATTGAGCATGTCCAACGTGACGCCTGGGCAATGACCTAAACGTGCGTTGTGGTCTTTGGTCTGCATTTGGATTAGTTTTATTCTAAACGGGGTTTCTTCTTGGGGCCCTCGGAGAAGATTGATGTAAATGTCGGGTGGTTGTTTTGTTAGAATTTCCATAAGCTGTGGTGGAACATCTTTTCGAAACACGTTTACGTTAGTTTCTAACGTTACCAGCCGTGTTCGAAGTCCAAGTTTCAAGGCACCACTTGCAAAAGCAGTGCCAACATCCATCTTCACGTCGTCACAGAAAATTGCGATGCTCTCTCCTTTCTTTGCCTCTAAAACGCATTCCAGCGCGTTTTTCGCAGCTTCCCAAGCGTCCATAGAGTTCATCTCGCGAAATATTCTGCGGCTGCTGAATGATAAAGCTTTAGAAAGCTGATAACCACGTTGTTTAAGAATTGTTTTATATAGGGGCGGCACATGTATTTTCTAGAAATCCGTACCTGCGGTGGAGGGATCGGAATGAGCTATGCAAGAGAACTCGAAAAGAAAGCTAATGAAGTGGATTCCCTCCGAAGACATGCATACTATAGCTAGACTGTGCAGGATATTTAACAAAGGTAACATCTACGAAATTTTTTGGGAATATTGTGGCTTGAATGCGGAAATACTTTGTAAGAGGGAGCCTTATGGTTGGCTTTATTATGAGGATGATAGACTCGAAGGTTTTGCTTTAGGCAGACGCAGGCAAGGCGCTCTCCGAATGGGTGGAGCGTTTTGCTTTGAAGAAGTCTGGGGACCATGTGACGGTTCATCGAACGAACTCGGTCAACTAGGCGAAAGAGATGGAAAAAGGGCGCTTCAATTTAGAAAGCTTACTGAGTCGCTAGATTTTAAGCTTCCAATAGTTCTACGAGCACCCACGGACAATCAATTTGCACACATGGTTGCGAGAATCGTAAATGCCAAATGGGTAAACGGCCTAGTCATTGCGCAAAGAAGACTGAACAAAAAATTCGAACTTTCGATTCCAACTGGATATAAATTCAGAATGTTTGAAGATGGTGACCAAAATTCTATGTCGGAAATTCATAAAGAGGCATTTGAGGAAGATTTTTCTCCTAGTGATTACAAGGCATGGGCAACGGCAACAAATTGCCAAACAATTATAGCCATGCATCGTGAGATTCCCGTTGGCTTCATAATCGCTGAAAAGAGACAATATGGCCATTTGGGCGACTTTAATATAGCTGTCAAACCAGCGCATCAGGGCAAGGGAATAGGGTCAGCTCTGCTCAAGGCCGCTTTCAACTGCCTCATCAACCTGAAAGTAAGAAACGTAATTGCAGACTATCTAACGCTTAACGCGTCGGCTCACATCCTTTATCAAAAGCACGGGTTTAAACCCAAAAGAATCTACAATTATTTCTTACTATGACCCCTCAGCCACATAGAAACTGGCGCGTCGCCAAGGTCTGGCGTTTTATATACCTCTACGTGAATTTACATAAATGAGGTAATTTGTAATGCCTTATGTTACGTTGAAGGATGGTAGCAGACTATGGTACGAGGAAAAAGGGAGAGGAACGCCTATTGTCTTTCTTCACGGATGGCTGGGTAATTCATGGCATTTTTGTAATCAACTGGATTACTTCTCTAAAGCTTATCGAGTATTTGTATTCGATCATAAAGGTCACGGAAGGAGTGATCGACCTGAAGATGCCCGATATACGCTGCCTGAATTTGCCGAGGAACTAGATCAAGCGCTCAACAAACTAGTTGGAGATGAAAAGGTAGTGTTGACAGGCCATAGCATGGGAGGTTTTATCTCTCTAATTTATGCAATAAATCCAAGGTTCAAGAAGAGATTAAAAGGACTAGTATTGATGTCCACTGCTTCCAAGTTCACAAATCCAGGGTTAGACGAATTTCTCAATTTGATTAGAAAGGGCGAAATGACAATAGTCGATCGAGGACTTGTGGAGAGTATATTAGTTTCAATCTGCTTCAATGGAAAGTACATAGCATCCCATGAAGATACAATCACGAAATTCGTTGAAGAGGTGCTGAGGAATTCGGAGTATGTTGCTTTCAGAACAGCCACCTATTGTGTTAATCTTTACAATGTGGAAGATATATTAGCGGAAATAGATATTCCGACATTGATTTTGACTGGTGATGAAGATGCATTCATATTCCCACAAGAATCAGAGTCGATGCATAGCAAGATCAAAAATTCAATAATTAGAGTGTTCTCTCCGAACATCGGACATATGATTCAATTTGAAGCCCTAGAAGAATACA
>Ga0315308_1000943_pt1 | contig 16716 bp, 20 predicted proteins | sample TDP3_MG_FD_203078 | JGI IMG/M metagenome (GOLD analysis project Ga0315308, IMG submission 203078) | Freshwater sediment microbial communities from Lake Towuti, South Sulawesi, Indonesia - TDP3 | ecosystem: Environmental > Aquatic > Freshwater > Lake > Sediment | place: Indonesia: South Sulawesi... | reverse complement strand
GCGCTATCCCTGCCAAGCGGGTTGTGGTGGTTGGCCTGGGCAAAGAGGAAGAGTTTGACCTGGACAAGGTACGGGATGCCGCTGGCACCGTGGCTAAGAGGGTCTGTCAACTGGGGGTAAGGTCCTACAGCACCATCGTGCACGGTGGGGGCAAAGCCGGGCTCTCGGTCGAGATGGCTTCCCAGGCCATAGCCGAAGGCACTATCCTGGCCCTGTACAGATTCCTGGCGCACAAGAGCGCCAGCGACGAGGAAGAAACAGAGATCGAACAACTGACTTTTGTGGAGTTCGACGCTGGTAAGCTACCTCAGATGGAATTGGGGGCCAGGGCTGGCCAGGTCATCGCTGAATCAGCCTGCCTGGCCCGTGACCTGGTCAACCACCCGCCCAACGTGGCTACCCCGACCATGCTGGCTCAGACAGCCCGCCAACTGGCTGAGGAGCACGGCCTGCGCTGCCAGGTCTTGGACGAGGAGCAGATGGCGGAACTGGGCATGGGAGCCCTCCTCGGCGTGGCGCAGGGCAGCCAGGAACCCGCTCGCTTCATCATTTTGGAGCACAACGCTGAGCGAGAAGACCTGGAGACCATTGTCCTGGTGGGCAAGGGGCTGACCTTCGACAGCGGTGGCCTTTCCATCAAGTCTGATAAAGGCATGGAAAAGATGAAAACCGACATGGCCGGTGGTGCGGTCGTCCTGGCTACTTTGCGCGCGACGGGCATCCTCGATCTGCCCCTGCACGTGGTGGGCCTGGTGCCGGCCACGGAGAACCTGCCCAGTGGCAGAGCCTACAAGCCGGGCGATGTCCTTCACTCCCTTTCTGGCCAGACCATCGAGATCATCAGCACCGACGCCGAGGGACGCCTCATCCTGGCTGACGCTTTGGCCTACGCCCAACGCTACAAGCCGCAGGCAGTCGTGGACCTGGCCACCCTGACGGGCGCTTGTGTGGTCGCTCTGGGTCACATGGCCAGTGGCCTGATGGGCACCGATGCCGAATTGGTGGCCAGGCTTAAGCGCGCCAGTCAAACCTCGGCCGAACTGGCCTGGGAGCTTCCTCTCCTCAAGGACTACTATCGGCAGATAAAGAGTGAAGTGGCCGACGTCAAGAACACCGGCGGTCGGCCCGCCGGGGTGGTCACGGCCGCCGCCTTCTTGAGCAAGTTTGCCCAGGGCTATCCCTGGGCCCACCTGGACATCGCCGGCACCACCTGGATAGAGAGGGACAAAATCTATCCTCTCAGATCGTACCTGCCCACCCCAGGGGCCACCGGCGTTGGCGTGCGCCTGTTGGTGCAGTTCTTAAGGGATTGGACTCGGGCGTAGGTACTGCACTCCTTGGAGCCAAGGATCTGTCAAGAAACAGTGTAAACGGGGGGTACTGTTATGAGCGTTACGCAAGTTGAACTGGCAAAACTACCTTTAGAGGTGCAGGCGTTGCTCGACCGTGTTCCCTCTGAATATCTGCATGACTTGGCGCTGGACCTGGCCTGGACTGCATTGGTTGCTCCACGGCGGCCAGATGCCCTCTATCAGGTAATACGGGAATGGGAGATCACCTTGGAGGAGGTGGACCTGGCTGGTGCTGACCTACCCAACATCCTGAAAGCGCGAGAGGAAGCACGGGCAGGCATTGGGATGACCCCTGAGGAACTACATGCCTATGTTCATACCGCTACGCGCTGAGCAAAGGTAAGCGCGGGCTGCGTATCAAATACGACGTAGATGTAGAGGCCCGGAAGAGGCAAGCTCGGCAGAGGGAGGACATTAGCCAACTCAAGAGGGATGACAAAGAATGAAAATTGTAGGCTTTATCTGGCTGGAGAATGTTGTAGAAAAACTTGAGGCAAAGCACAATGTCTTTCCAGAGGAAGTCGAAGGGGTTTTTGCCAGCAGACCAAAGATTAAGAGGATGAATAGAGGCCATTTTCGGGGTGAAGATGTCTATCGAGCTCTGGGTCAAACAGAGGCAGGACGCTATTTGGTGGTATTTTTTATCCACAAATTGACCGGCGAGGCCTTGATTCTGAGCGCACGCGACATGGATAAAAAGGAGCGGAGAAGCTATGCAAAATGAAAAAGATCTAACGCAAAGTGATACATTGCCGGAAAATTTTGATTCGCTTGAGGAGTTTTGGGGGTTTTGGGATACTCATAGTAGTGCCGACTATGAAGATTTCATGGAGACCGTTGAAGCAGACATTGATTTGTCTTCAAGTAAAATGTACTGTGCTATAGCGAAAGATGTGTTACTTCAGGTGCGGACTCGAGCACGTCGGCAAGGGGTATCCACAGAGACCTTGATTAACCTTTGGCTTCAAGAAAAGCTTTCCGCACCAACCTAACCTTTGCTAACTAACGGCTCCTTCGGCTTCTCAGAACGCCGCCCCGCACCCTTCGCCCACTCGCACCGGTCGGAGCGAGGGAACTATCAGCAGAATGGCTAAATCTGAAGGAGGAAACAGAGATGAAAGGGAAACTTACTGTTTTGGCGGTCGTGGTAATCCCCTATGTGGCAGCTTGCGGCCTCTTACCATCCCCAGAGGTCGTGGAAAAGGTGGTCAAAGAGACCGTGGTGGTCGAGAAAAAGGTGGTAGTGACGGCCACGCCCATCTCACCCACGCGGACACCGCTGCCGCCGACTGACACACCAAAGCCAGTGCTCCCAACTGACACACCAACGCCAGTGCCGCCGACTGATACACCCGCGCCTGTTCCACCGCCGGCCGTCACCGAGGCAGGCCAGGTGTGGGTGAGTCCTATAAATGGAGCAGAGATGGTCTACGTGCCGGCCGGCGAGTTCCTGATGGGCACGCCGGAAGAGGACGTGGATGCACTGCGGGAGAAATACGGTGGTCTCCAGATAAGGTTGAAAGCCGAGACCCCACAGCACAAGGTCTACCTGGACGCTTTCTACATTGATAGGACCGAGGTAACCAACACCCAATACCGGAAATGTGTGGAGGCAGGGGCGTGCAGTCAGCCGCAAATCACAGATCCGTGGTACAATGACCCCAACCGCGCCGAGCATCCGGTGGTTTTTGTGGATTGGAACCAGGCGAACGATTACTGCCGGTGGGCCGGGAAGCGGCTGCCCACCGAGGCGGAGTGGGAGAAGGCAGCGCGAGGGACCGATGGGCGGGTGTATCCGTGGGGCAACGAGTGGGATCGAAATAAGCTGAACTGGGATACAATCTACTTCACCACAGCAGTAGGCAGCTATCCGGCCGGGGCTAGCCCGTATGGGGCGCTGGACATGGCGGGCAACGTGTGGGAATGGATGGCCGACTGGTACGGGGAGGACTATTACAGCCAATCGCCCGGGCGTAATCCGCCCGGGCCCGATTCGGGCGAGAAGCGGGTGTGGCGTGGCGGCGCGGGGGACAACCCTCAGGGAGACTCCCGCTGCGCTTACCGCCTCCCGTTTGACCCCAGGGGCGCGTACGAGTACGTGGGATTTCGATGCGCCAAGGATGCTGAATAATGGATGAGAGAAAACGTCATATCTGCCCTGTAGAAGATGAATGTCGGCAGATTGCTTTGACTGAAACAGCCGGGTTGTCAAAGTTGCGGCGACTTTTTGAGGGGGACGCGCCTTGCCGAGTACCGGACAAGGCAGCGGTGCTACGTTGCGCCTCCTATCAGGGTATCCAGAAACGACGGGGAAAGGCTGAGCCTTCCTGGGCGCGAGTGATCACCCTGCCCAGAGAGCCCGACTTGTTGGAGGAAAAGCTGACTCAGCTAGCCGATTTGATCCGGCACGTGATGACAGAGGATAGCGAATCGGTAGCCATCGTGTTGCTGCCAGAACGAAATGGGTGAGGACTCGAAGACCCCCACACGATGGGGGTCTTTTCATGCTACGCAGTAGTGGCCTGGGCCGCCTCCACCCCCTTCTGCACATCCACAAAGCTCAGGAGGATCATCCCGACGACAAAGAAGACGATGAGCGAAATGATACTCCAGCGGCTCTCACCGAACAGCCGTCCCATCAGAGCGAAAAGGGCCGGCCCTAGAATGGCTGAGAACTTGCCCACGATGTTGAAGAAGCCAAAGAATTCGGCCGTCTTGGTCTTAGGCGTCATTGAGCCATAAAGAGAGCGGCTGAGGGCCTGGCTGCCGCCCTGCACAAACCCAACCACCACAGCCAGAGCGTAGAAATGCCAGATTTCTCCCATGAAGAAGCCACCGATGCAGACCAGGATATAGATGACCAGCCCCAGGTAAATGGACCGCTTGGCCCCCAGCCGCCGGGCTAGTGCACCAAATAGTAAAGAGAAAGGGATGCCCACGAACTGGGTGATCAGCAGGGCAGTGATGAGGTAGATGGTGGGATCCTTCACCCCTTTGGCGGTAAATACCTCGGTGCCGTAGATGGTGGCCATGTCAATGATGGTGCTGATGCCGTCATTGTAAAGCCAGAAGGCCAAGAGCATCATCAGCACGGGCCTGTATCGCCTCAAATCATGGAAGGTCACGCCGAGCCGCTGGAAGCCGGCCCTGATAGGGCTGATGCGCGGGCCTTGCACTCGGGCCCCCGGCGGTTCGGGCACGTGGCGGAAGATGGGGATAGAGAAGACCAACCACCAGATGCTCACCGTGGCGAACGTCAGCCGGGTCATGAACTCTTTCCATGATATGCCCAGGATATCACCCTTGGGAGCCAGCATAATCATGGCGATATTAACCGCCAGCAGGATACCGCCGCCCAGGTAACCCAGCGCGTACCCTTTACTGGATACCTGGTCAATCTCGTCCTCGCGGGCCACGTGGGGCAATAAAGCGTCATAGAAAACGATGCCACCAGAGAAGCCGATCCGCCCCATGATGTACAGGAGCACACACAGCACCCAGGCGCCCTGCCCGACTGTCACCAGAAAGAGCGAGGCCAGGATGCCCAGGCCAGTGAAAAAGGCCAGAAACTTTTTCTTGGACGCGCTATAGTCGGCGATGGGGCCCAGGACGATGGCCAGCACGGCCACAATGGCTGCCGCGATGGAGGTCGTCAGCCCCCATATCTGGGTAGCCCGGCTCTGCTGAATCTCCGACAGGCCAGCAGCGGCCACCGAATAGAAGAACGTGGGCAATACCGCTGCCCCGATGGTGGTGATAAAAGCCGAGTTGGCCCAATCATACATGCACCAGGCGTTGATGATTCTTCTGTAAGCCTTGTCGCCCATCTGGCCTCCTTCACCACCGTTGCAGTACAGGTCAGATTCCCACTACCCAATGAGCGTAGTAGTAGACCACTACCACGCTGAATAGCAAACTATCAATGCGGTCCAGAAAGCCGCCGTGGCCGGGGATGATGTTCCAAGAATCCTTGACCCCCACGTGACGCTTCATCATGGAAATGCCCAGGTCACCGAAGGGGCTGATGAAGGCCACGAGGCCCCCCACCGCCAAGCCATGGGCCAGGCCAAAGCCCATCGCCCAGCCCAGAAAAGCCCCCATCGCTATTCCGCAGAGCCAGCCCCCCACCGTCCCCTCCCAGGTTTTGCCTGGGCTGAGGCGCGGCCAGAATTTGTGACGCCCCAGCCAATGACCGATGGCGTAGGCTCCCGTGTCACCAGCCCAGGTGATCAGCAAGACCATCACCGTCCACTCCAGTCCCTGTGGCCCATCTCGCAGGGTGATGAAATGGCGGGCCATCCAGCCAATATAAAGGCCCCCAACGATGGTCAGAGCCCAATCCACGGTGGGGGCCAAACTATCTCTCTGAAACAATTGCCAGATCAGAGAAAGAACGATGACTGCTGTCAGGCCGAGGGGACCTATCTCCCAGGCCGGGTAATAAGCGTCCACCAGAAACAGCATGACCAGAGCCAGGGAGAAAAGGGGCGCTGGTCTGTAGCCTCCTATCCGCATGATCCGGCAGAACTCATATTCGGCCAGACCGGCCACGACGGCTATGGTGACCAGGAACCAGAGCCCGCCAACATAGACCATACAGGCGGTGATAGGTATCAGGACAGCAGCGCTCAAAAGACGGTAGATGAACACCCGGGCTCCTTCTTGGCGGAAAAAGTCGGGAGTCGAGCGTCAAACGGCCGCATCTCGGGGTTCGACCGGCTGAAGCCTTTACTCCTGGGTTTTCAAGTGGGGGATGTCTGGGTTGCGAGCTGGGAAGAAACGAGGCCGAATCGACGTTCCCGCTGGCTGTAGTCGAGAAGAGCCTGGTATAGCTCCTCTTTATCAAAGGCAGGCCAATAGGTGGGGGTGATATAATACTCAGCGTAGGCACCCTGCCAGATCATGAAATTGCTGACCCTAAACTCGCCGCTGGTACGGATGATCAGATCAGGATCGGGCAAACCCGCCGTGTAGAGATATTGACTGAAAAGCGCCTCGTCCAACTGCTCCGGGGCGACCCCATCCTGGATGATGCGCCTGACAGCCGCCAGGATTTCAGACCGGCCTCCGTAATCGAAGGCCACGTTCAGAATGATGCGGTCATTGTCCTTGGTCAGTTCGATGGCCTCACACACCTGTTTCTGCAGAGAGGGAGAGAGGCGATCCAGACGACCAGTGTGCCGCAGTTGTACACCTTGTTCGTGCAGCTCTTGCAGTTCCCGCTTGATGGTTTCCTGCAAAAGGCGCATCAGGCCACGCACCTCTTCTTCAGGACGCCCCCAGTTTTCGGTGGAAAAAGCCCACAGGGTCAGGATCTTGACTCCATACTCGACGCACCCCTCCAGCACCTGCCGGATATTCTCTGTGCCAGCCCGGTGGCCAGCCAGCCGGGGTAAGCCCCGCTCCTGAGCCCAGCGGCCATTGCCGTCCATGATGATGGCCACATGTTGGGGAAGCTTGGTCAGCTTCGGTTTCTCTTCCATAGCTGCCACCTCATTCTTAGAGTAAAGAGGCCATTGTCTTGACCCTCACACGCCCATACTGCCTGCCCATGGCGCAACAGTGCCGCCTGTGCCGCAATAGTGGCGCTTCTTACCCCGCCTAGACTTTTACATAGGTGAAAGAAAAGTTGAGACATCGCTCACGACGATATCCCAACCTTTCACATTCTTGATCTCTGACTAAAGTGCTACAGGCCAATTCCTATCCCACAGAAAAGCGGCGGCCTCTAGACTTCCATGATCTCCTTTTCTTTGTTCCGACCGATCTCATCTACCTGTTTGATAAACTCATCGGTCACCTCTTGCATCTCATCTTTGCCCTGATAGAAATCGTCTTCTGAGATCAGCTTCTCCTTTTGAAACTCGCGCAGGTCGTTGATCCCGTCGCGGCGGCAGTTGCGAATAGCTACTCTGGCTTCCTCGACTCGCCTGGCCACTACCTTAACCAATTCCTGGCGACGCTCCTCGGTCAGGCGAGGGATAACGAGACGGATTATCTTGCCATCGTTGTTGGGAGTCAGCCCCAGGTCGGATTTCAAAATGGCTTTTTCGATGGCAGATAGGCTGCTAGCATCCCAGGGCCTGATAGTCAGCAGGCGGGGCTCGGGGGCAGAGATGGTAGCCAACTGATTGAGAGGGGTCAGGGCACCATAGTATTCAACAGGCAGCCGCTCCACCAGAGATGGTGAGGCCCGTCCGGTCCTGATAGTCATCAAGTCGTTCTGCAAGGCCGTCACCGCTTTGCTCATCCGCTCTTCGGTTTCTTCGAGAAGGTCTTCAATCACCGTGACCGCCTCCCACATCAACCTATCTGCAAATAAGAGTGCCGACTGGTTCACCCAAAACAGCCTGCTCGATGCTGTCAGCCTTCCACAAGTTGACGACGATGATGGGCAAATCGTTGTCCATGCAAAGGGAAATAGCCGTGCTATCCAACACCCCTATACGCAGGTTGAGAGCCTCAATGTAGCTCAGGCAGTCGAATTTCCTGGCGTTGGGATTAATCGAAGGGTCTTCAGCGTAAACGGCGTCAACTTTGGTGGCTTTGATCAGGACCTCGGCGTCTATTTCCATGGCCCGCAGAGCAGCAGCCGTATCAGTAGTAAAGTAGGGATTGCCCGTACCTGCCCCGATGATGACCACCCGGCCCTTCTCCAGGTGGCGAATGGCCCGCAACCGAATGTAAGGCTCGGCTACGGCTCGCATCTCTATGGATGTCTGGACGCGAGTGGTTATCCCGATCCTTTCCAGAGCATCTTGCAAAGCCAAAGCGTTCATTACTGTGGCCAACATGCCCATGTGGTCGGCAGTGGCCCTTTCCATGCCATGGGCCAGGCCGTCCTTGCCTCGCCAAAGGTTGCCAGCTCCAAGGACGATAGCGATTTGCACCTCACGGTCCCTGACCTGCTTGATCTTGGCGGCTACTTCCTCGGCCTTTTGAGGGTCAATGCCGTAGCCTGAGGGGCCAGCCAGAGCTTCTCCACCCAGTTTCAGCATGATTCGTCTGTATCTGACCACTGGTGCCTGCACCTCCATCAGGCGGTTGAAGAGCCCTGGGGATCGAATAGCCAGGACCCAGGTCACCCAGCCACCTACGGCACTGTTGCGCCGATTTCTTCTCCCAGCTCAAATCTGACAAAGCGCCGCACTACAATATTCTCACCCAGTTTGGCGGCCACTTGGGTGACCACATCTTGTACAGTGAGGCCCTCGTCTTTAATAAAAGGTTGCTGCATAAGGCAGACCTCTTGATAGTACTTCTGCAACTTGCCTTCGACGACCTTGTCTACCACATGCTCTGGCTTGCCCGAATCCTCCATCTGGGCCCGGTAGATCTCTTTCTCAGCCTCAATGACCTCAGCCGGGATATCTTCAGGAAGCAGATACTTGGGTTTGGCTGCCACCACTTGCATAGCCAAATCGTGGGCCAAGGCCAAAAAGTCATCGGTCATGGCCACGAAATCCGTCTCGCAATTGACTTCTACCAGGGCGGCCACACGGCTGCCAGCGTGGACATAGCTGCCGATGGCGCCTTCGTTGGCGGCTCGATCGGCCCTCTTGGCTGCCTCGGCCAAGCCTTTTTGCCCCAGATACTCGACAGCCTTATCGAAATCGCCATCTGCTTCCCGGAGGGCATTCTTGCAATCCAGGACCCCGGCCCCGGTTGCCTCTCGTAATTCCTTCACCATTGCAGTAGTGATTTTCAACGTGGATGTAACCTCCCCTGATTGCCCTATTTTGTACACTCACCTTCCACCGTCATCAAGCTTCTTCCATCTCTTCGCCTGCCTCGTCGGATTGCTCTCCTTCAGCTTCCTCCGTCGCTTCAGCCGCCTCCATAGTAATTTCTGTAATTTCTTCGGCGGGCTCCTCAGCGACCTCCTCAACCTCCTCCTCAGGCTCTACCTCAAACTCTACTTCCAACTCCTCAAACTCCTCTTCCTCGAATTCACCCATCTCTTTGAGCTTGGCCAGAGTGGAAGCACCAAGATACATCTCGTCCCTCTCTTCAATTCCCTCCAATTCCTCTTCCTCCGCCATTGTAGCTGCCCGGATCTGCTGCCCCTCTAAGACGGCATCAGCCACCTTGCTAGTGATTAACTTGATAGCCCGAATGGCGTCATCGTTGGCTGGGATGACATAATCAATAGGGTCGGGATCACAATTGGTGTCCACCATGGCTACAATGGGAATGCCCAACTTGTTGGCCTCTTTGACGGCAATGGCCTCACGCCGGACATCAGCGATGAAGACCAAACCCGGCAAGCGCCGCATCTCCTTGAGTCCGCCCAGCTTTTGGTTTAACTTATCAATCTGCCGCTGTAAACCTAAAGCCTCTTTCTTGGGTAACCGACTGAATTCACCCAACTCTTGTCGTCTTTCCAGACTGAGAAGATAGTCAGTGCGCTGGCGAATGGTCCGAAAGTTGGTCAATGTACCACCCAGCCAGCGCTGATTGACATAGGGCATACCACACCTTTCAGCCTCCGAGGCAATGCTCTCCTGAGCCTGCCTTTTAGTGCTTGCGAAAAGGATTGTCCCCCCTTCAGCGACGGTATCCCTGATCACACCGTAGGCTTCTTCCAGCCTGACCATGGTCTGTTGGAGGTCAATAATGTGAATGCCGTTACGCTCCGTGAAAATGTAAGGCTTCATTTTGGGATTCCAGCGCCTGGCGCGATGGCCAAAGTGGACACCCGCCTCCAACAGATCCTTCATTGAAACAACTGGCACTTTCTCTCCTCCTGAATTCGTTATTCTTCCGCCCTTCTCATCCTGACAGGGGAACCGATTTGCGCCACTATTGCACCACTGTTGCGGTGCGGGCGGCACAGGCGGCACTATTGCGCCACAGGCTATTCGGCACGTCCCCTTCAGTTAAAGGGCGTGCTTAGTATGATTCCTTATCTAAAAATCTAGTATAGCACAGAGTTGCTTATCATGCAAATTAAGTTTGACTGAGCGTACCACGTTAGAGACATAAAGGCAGGCAAAAGCGGGTGGGGAAATCCTGGCGCGGTTGTAAAGAGCCGGAGCGACTATCCCCCGGCTACCATGAGCATGAGGGCTAGGCTGTCACCATCCTTCAGGGCGGTGTCTAAACGATCGTGGGTTATCCATTCTCGGCCGTTGAGCAAAACTTGAATCGTTATGTCCAGTTTACCCTCTTCGTCGAGAAGGGCTTCCTCGGCTTTGCGGCCGTAGCGTTTGACGATGTAGCCTATCAGATCGTTGACCGTCGTCCCTTCAAAGTTTAGATCCGACTCTTTCTTGCCCATCACCTTGGACAGCGTTGGCAAGCCGAGGATTTTCAAATTTACTCTCATCATCCGATTCTCCGTGTTGCAGTGTCTTCTCAAAGGGCTATAGGCGCTTGAGGAGTACCTTTCGTCTGCCAGGTATGGCCTCCTTCACCTTCTCCCCAAAATCGTACTTCCGGCACCTGGGGCAGAAGGTAAGATATTCGTCTGGAACGGTCCCATCTTCTAACTGCTCACTGATGTACTCAAGAGTGTGCCTGGGTAAAAAGAACCCGCCACAACGCTGACAGAAAAGGCCGTGCTCGGTGATGCCCACCCGAAGGGCCAGTTGCCGCACTCCCTCGACGAAATCCCGATACCTGACGCCAGCCGGACATATTTCAGTGCAGACGTCGCAGGTCAGACAGAACCAGATGCCGATGTCCGTCAGGACATACAAGTCCGTCAGAGCCTTCTCGATCATCCCCCGGGGAGATATATCGTAAGAGAAATCCCTGAAAATCTCCGTCATGGGACAGGCTGCCACGCACTTTCCGCACTCGACGCAGAGAAACAAATCGCATTGACTGGCGATCTCGCTTATTGTGTCCGCCATCCCATCTCTCCCAGAAAGCAACTTCGGGAAGCTGCCCACCTGTGGCGCAACAGTGCCGATTGCTCATTCACTAATCTCGAGAATCGGCGTTTCCTCCAGGGTCGTCGTCAGCGGCGATGGTTCAGCCACATCCGCGCCCGCCTCGTAGTCGAACAGTTCCTTGACCGCCTCCCGCACCAGGGCGTATAACCTGGTCAAAGGTATGTCCATAGGGCAGGCCGCCTCACATTCGCCACAGCCGACGCATTTGTCGCTGATGTGGTAAGCGCGGATAAACTGGAAGGAGATGTAATCCGGCGGCACCACGCCCGGCTGGACCCACAACTCATCCTCAAGGATACACTCGTCACAGATGCAGACCGGACAGGCGTTCCGGCACCCGTAGCACTTGATGCATTTGGAGAATTCGTGGTGCCAGAAGGCCATCCTCTCCTCGAAACTCTGCTCCAACAGCTTCTGCATGTTCTTGTCAACAGTTGGGGCAACGCCTTCCACCTTCTCTCCCACATCAATCCGCTGAGGGTATGGATGCCAGCAGCGGCATTCTATGGCCTGGGCTTCTGTGCAGGCCAGCCCTATTAGGGTGAGCCAGGCCAGGTCCACTTGCTCGCGCTTGGCCATCTCGATGAGGGCTCGCTCGTCGCAGCCTCTGACCACTACGCCCAGCCGACTATCGGGGGACCTGGCCTGGCTCAGTTTGCAGACGTTGGCCAGAGGGTATTTAGGCTCCAGGACCAGCGCCGCCAGGTCGTCCTCGCTCTGGAAAAGGCACGGGCCAACGCTGCCGTGCTGCTCGCACAGGCCAAGCACACCGTCCACCTGACCACTGGCCAGCAGTTGACCAGCTATCTCACGTACCTTCTGAATCGAGTCTTGCATCTCTACCCTCAAGGGCGTATGCAAATGTTGGGGGAGCGAGCGCTGATTGAGTAGCGAAGCGTATCGAAATCAAGCGAGCGGCTCTATGGGCAACCCGCTTGGCCTCGATACGTCGCTTCGCTCCTACTCGGCCGGCGCTGGCCTTGGCCCTTTTCTCGGCATCCCCCAACTTCTATATACGCCCCTCAATAAACCACTCGTCCTTGCGGTACACCATCCCATGGCAGGAGGCCACCAGGTCGCCGTCTTCTGTGGTGACTGTCATGTGATAAAGCGCGGTGCGCCGACCCAGTTTTTCCTCCCGCGCCTCGGCAAAGAGCTTTGTCCCCACCGGCACCGCCGAGAGGAAAGAGATGTTCATGGTGAGGGCGACGGCTGTCTGGCCATGGGAGTTGCTGGCTGCAGCGAAGGCGGCGTCTGCCAGGGAAAAGATGGCTCCCCCGTGGGGCAGGCCGTGGAAATTGACCTGGTGCTCCCCGACGGTCATGCTCAGCCGGCTGTAGCCTGGCTTCACCTCCAACAGTTCAATCCCCATGAACAGAGCATAGGGGTCCTGGCTCATTTTGGAGAATAGTTGTTGACTAACCTTCTGGTCCATGATGAGGCCCCAACTCTTTGACGGTCTCGACAAACTCGGTCACAACCTGCTGGAATCGGGCTCCTTCGGAAGCCGAGACCCAATCCACACACAGCCGGGCAGGGTTGATGCCCAGGTATCCCAGCATTTCTTTCAACAGGACGAATCTCTTCTTGGCCCGATGGTTGCCGCTGATGTAGTGGCAATCCCCTATGTGGCAGCCCAGCACCATCACCCCATCCACCCCGTTGGCGAGGGCTTTGATGACCCACTCCGGTGACACCCGAGCCGAACACATCACTCGTATGACCTGAAAGTCCGAGGGTATTTGCAAACGGGACACGCCGGCCAGGTCTGCGCCGGCGTAGGAACACCAGTTGCAGCAAAAAGCGAGGATCCTGGGCTTGAAATTACTTTTTTCCATCCAACTTGCCTCGAAAAACGATGTCCCTCAGGAGTTTACCCCTTGGCACATCGACCATTCATAATCCCAGTAGTTTTGCTTTTGCGACCTTGAACTCTTCGTCGGTCAGTGCTCCGGTCTGGTGCAAAGCGGCCAGACGTTCAAGTTTTGAAATTGCCTCATCGGCATGAGTTGAGTTCGATGGAGCTCCGACACCAGCCTTTGCCTTGTGAATGAGCACTCTCAGACGAGCTAGATATGGCTCAAACTCTTTCAACTCTCCCCTTGTTACAACAATACTACGTCTATAATTGGATGCAATGATGACAATCTGCGCTTCAAAGAGCCCTTTTTCGACTTGGATGCCAGTTATATCGCGAAAATCGGAGCTCATAGCCTCAGTAACAGCATGAAAAGGACCAGCGGAAACTACAAGCAGACGATTGCTCAATACAACTATCACCCGGTTCGCCTTAAGACAGAATAAGACTTGCTCATCGGGCGCAATCTGCTCTTCCACAGCCTTTCGTAGACTACTACCAAGTATCGTAAGTCTCCAGCGGAAGCCATTTTGCCTCACCTTTCTCTTATCATCTGCTGAACAAACTCACAGGCCCAGGCAAAATCTGAGTCGCTCGTCAACCTGCTGCATCTCAGCAACGGTCAGCGCTCCGCGCTTCTCTTTCAACACAGACCGGTGTAACAATTGGAGTTGGGCCAGGGCAACGTACGATGGGCGCGTCACCCCTTGCTCCCGGCGGTCGAGATAGAACACTTGAGGCAAGCGATGGGTCACAAGAAGCTCGAACTCGTCCCTGGCTCGATGCTGCTCCTTGACGGTGTAAATGGGGGCAACCAGCACATAGTCATAACCGGGTTGGGCGGTAATGGCATCGCTTTGCACCACAAGAACCGGCCGGAGTTTGAATTGGATCTCAGCCACGAAACCCGCCTCTCCTTTGCTGAAGTGACCCGTCTGCTCAGTCCGATTCACCATCCGCAGGGCCGTCTTTTTCACGGTGAAAGGCACACTGGCCAGATAGACTTCGCCCCGTCTGGGATGCTCATAGGCAAGTGCATCCATCTCGCTATGATGCCCAGTCTGGGTTTGTCAGAGCCACTTGAGCCAGGTAGTCGTCATACCCCTCGGCAGTGAGTTCGTTGGCAAAATCAAAAGCCTCGGCCGAGAGGTCAAAGGATGTGGACGGTTGGGGTGGCAGTGCCACGAGGATGATATTTTGATCCTGACGGCGAACGAGGAAACAAGTTCCGGCCGGCAGGTCGCGCCGTATCTCCTCTGGCAGTACCACGCTTCCACTTTTATCCAGTTCGACAATTGCAGTCTCTCTCATCTCTCACCTCGTTGTTGGTAAGTGTGCACCGATGCGGATCACCAAACCATAGGTACAAAACACCAGTTAATCTTTACGATATTATATCACACAGCGAATCAAACGGCAAAGCCTGATTCGGCAGGCTCACCGTCGAAGCCTCACCTCATGTCCATTACGACCGATTGCAGAGGGAGCGGCTTATGGTGCAATTTCAGTCAGTGGAGTTCCAGCTTGGCTTTGTTCTCTGTATAAGGGCGAGGTCGCTTCATTAACTCACCAGGGCTTTGACCATGCTCAGCACTTGTCGGTCGGTGAAGCCCCGCTGTTGCATAGCGCCGTTAGGGCAGGCCGCCACACAGCTTCCACAGCCCTTGCACTGGGTGGCGTTGACCCACGATTTCTGGCCATCCTCGCCAGCCTGCAACTCGATGGCGCTGAAAGGACACACCAAGACACAGGTGCCACACCCGGTGCAGAGACGCTCGTCACAGAAGGCGGTGATGGCCTCCACCTGCACAAAGCCCTGTCGCATCGGGGCGGCCGCCTTGGCCGAGGCAGCGTAAGCCTGGGACACGCTCTCAGTGATGTTGGAAGGGTAGCGGGCTGAGCCGCACAGGTAGACGCCGTCAGTAGCGAACTCGATGGGCCGCAGCTTGAGATGAGCCTCCAGGAAAAAGCCCTCGCTTCCCCGGGGCACCTTCAGCATCTTGGACAACTGTTCACTATCGGGCTGTGGGACCAGTGGAGTGACCAGGACCACCAGGTCGGCCGGCAGGGTGAGTTCCTTGCCGATCAACTGATGAAAGACCTTGACCTCCCTGGCCTGACGCACCCCAATGACCTCAGGGGGCCTGTCCAGGCCGTAGCGGATGAACCGGACCCCCAGTTCCATGGCCCGCCGATAATGCCTCTCAATGTGCTCCCCGTAGGCCATCACGTCGCGTTGGAGAAGATACACTTTGGCCCGGGGGTTTTGCTCTTTGATGAGCACCGCGTTTTTCAGGGCAGCGGTGCAGCAGAAGCGTCCGCAGTATGGTCGCTCGGTGATCCTGGCTCCAACGCAGTGGATCATGACCACGTTCTGCAGAAATTCGAACCCCTTCTTCAGCATCTCCTCCAACTCCAGCGGAGTGACCACATTGGGCAGCATGGGGTAGCCGTAATAGCCGTGGGGCTTGAACTCCTGAGCGCCCGTAGCCACAATGACCGTCCCCACCTCGAACTCGGCTCCCTGGTGCTCAAGGCACTGTTGCGCCGATTTCGTCACCCGGACCTGGAAGTGGCCGATGAACCCTTCGACGCTTTCCACCTCACTGCGCAGGTAGGCCGTGATGCGGGGGTGGTTCTCCACTTGCGCGATCAGAGGAGCCAGAAACTGGCTGGTGTCCTCGTAGGTGGGGAACACTTTGTTCACTCCTCGTAGCAGACCGCCCAGTTCCGCCTCCCGCTCCACCAGATGCACCGCAAAGCCTTGATTGGCCAGATTCAGCGCTGCCGTCATGCCCGCGACACCGCCGCCGACCACCAGGACGGCCGGGTACACGTCACTCTGGAACTCTTCCTGGGGCTCCAGATAGCGGGCTTTGGCTACCCCCATGCGGATGAGGGTTTTGGCCTTCTCCGTCGCCTCATCCGGGGCGTGCATATGGATCCAGGAACAGTGTTCGCGAATGTTGACGAACTCGAAGAGGTACTTGTTCAGACCGGCTTCTTCGCAGGCGCGCTTGAACAGAGGCTCGTGGGTACGTGGGGTACAGGAAGCCACAATCACCCGATTCAAATCGTGCTCGGCGATTCTCTCTTTGATCGAGGACAACCCCTCTTCGGAGCAACTGTACATGTTGTCCTCGGCGTAGGCCACATCGGGGAGGGTGCGGATGTATGCCACCACCTCCGGAACGCACACTACCCCGCCGATGTTGTTTCCGCAGTGACAGACGAATACGCCTATGCGGACTTTTTCCACGCCGTCATTCTCCCAGTAGGTCCATCAGAATCTCCACTGCCGTGCTGACGTATTGGCAGCATTTCTCATGGCCGTTGAAGTCGCTCCACTTCTGCCTGCCTTCGGAGGTGGTGAAATCACACCCTGTCAGGTCACGGCATAGAGCGCTACCGTGTTGCCCCTCAAAGCGGCGGCAGAGTTCCAGCACCAGGGAGTAGGCTGTGTCTTTGTCCTCCATCTCTCTCATCCGCCCATAACGGAGGCCAATGGCCATCACCCCACCGTTCAGCGCTCCACAGACCAAACCCCGGCGACCGAGGCCGCCGCCAAAGCCTGAGGCGATTCCGGGGATGAGGTCGCTCTCCATCC
>Ga0315308_1000940_pt1 | contig 16729 bp, 24 predicted proteins | sample TDP3_MG_FD_203078 | JGI IMG/M metagenome (GOLD analysis project Ga0315308, IMG submission 203078) | Freshwater sediment microbial communities from Lake Towuti, South Sulawesi, Indonesia - TDP3 | ecosystem: Environmental > Aquatic > Freshwater > Lake > Sediment | place: Indonesia: South Sulawesi... | reverse complement strand
CTAGCTAAAAGGCTTAAAATGTCAGAGGCAGAGCTGGCTGCTGTTAGAAAGGAAGTCTATGAATTTAAGGATGGTCAATGGATTAAGATTTGGGAGGAAGAGAAGTGGACCCATAGGGGTTCCGGGGTTCAAATCCCACCGTCCACGTACGAACTGAAGAATCAGTTTGGAAATGAGCTTAAGAGTATGATTCTAGAAGGTGAGAGGGAAGGCAGAGAGGTTGGCGCCATGCTCTGTCGCGCATCGACTGGAAACTTTCATTTAAGTCGAACCTGTTGGGGCCGACGTGGAGCTGTAATGGTTAGTGATTGCCACGATGGGCTCTCTCCTCTCGGCAGCTTCCATGTGCACTTGAGAGGAAGTGGTGTGTTTTCGCCACAGGATCTGGAGCAGGCCATAGAAAAGGAGCAGTTCTCTTGCATTGGTTATATGAAGGCTGGTGTGCCCATGCTGAAATGCGTGATTCCGCCTAAATACTACGAGTACACTCTTGGGGTCAAAACTGAAATTCGTACACTGCTCAAGGAAACTGCGAAGGATACAGAGCGGCTGCAGTGGGCTCCAAACGCTTCAGACGCTTATATTTTAACTAGAAAACTGCAGCATATAGAGAGGCTTCTAGGCGCAAATGAGATCCAACTTTAATGGCTTCTGAAACGGTAATTCTGCTATTTGAATCCAGTAGAAACTGTCTCCCAACATTCGCCGTGCTGGAGCGAGGACGCATGCCACGCCATTCCAAGCATAGCCTGGGTCACAGTTGTATTGGCATCCAGCGGGAGGAGTGCACCCACAGGTGCATGTACCAGGAGGGTCGCACAGATTATATGTTACGTCACAAGTGCATGTGTGCGTCCTAGTTACTGTACATAGATTGTTCACTAGGCTACTGTTTGGGAGAGGGGCGGGACATGCACACGCGCAAGTACCAGCGATCCTACACTGGTCATCATTTAGACAGAAAAATCCTGCGGTTCTACAGCTACATGTTCCGCTACTAACACAGTTTTGAGTGTAGTCTGGGTTGTGCCCTTTTCCTATCCATCTTCGCCAGAACAAAGTTGCTTTCCAATTTGTCCTGAATAAGAGTGCTTTGAGGTTGACACCTAACAAACGTTTTGAAATCTCATAAAACTTTAAACGATCTTGTTGTAGCTTATGCCGACGCTGAACTCGTTCAACGCCTTTTTCTGCTAACTCAAGGGCTCTAATTAAGTCAAGATTTCTTCTATGGTTTGCCACAAGTTGTAGGGCTAACTTCTCGACGCAACTATGGCAAACCATTCCTCTGCACTTCTTAATTAAATCGTTCCAGACTCAGGAATTTCCTCGTCATGTAACTTCCATGCTGCAGATTCTATTTCCTGATTATCTCTGAGAGTTGTTAGTGCGTTTAATATCTTCGCCTTCGTGGCTGCCTTCTTGTCTTCGGGTATAACCACTTGTACTTCCATTATTCCTTTTCTTGGCAAGATACTCACCACAGTAGTTTTGTGTTGTGTACGCACATAAACCTTGGGGAGAGCTGAGTTTGTGGCGGGGTGTTAGGGTCTGGGTCAGTCATTAGCGGATACGGATCTTCGTTATAGTAGTTAATCCTATATGGAGTATCGCCTATGCCATCGCTTCCAGTTTCGTTTTGCCAAGGTCCACAAAACAGGTCTACGCCGGTGTAGTCGCTCCAATAATTGCCTGTCCAGTTAGCTACTATTGTTGCGTCTGGGTGTATATACACTTGATGAGTATTGTTGATGAAGTTGTTGGAGTGAATCTCGTTATAATACGTGTTTGGAAGGGCTGTAATTGCCCAAAGGTTGTTGGAGATGGTGCAGTTCTGCATTGTAACTGTCGACGTGTGGCAGCCAAGCCAGACTCCACCCCCGTTATTATTTTCTAAATCAGCGTTCCAAGTTATCCCACATGTGGAAATCTTCAGATTAGAGCATTGCTCAAGCATAAGACCCCAAGTTCCGTTAGAAATTTTGCAGGAGAGCGCTTGCCCCGAAGAACACACAAAGCCTATACCTGTATAACAGTTGGTTATAACCACGTTTGTGATGACAACGTTACTGGCATAGTAAACATAGATGCCTGACCCGTCCATTTCGGGATAATGTGCTACCTCACTGATTTCAGGCGGAGGATATCCATGACCAAGACGTACAGTATTTCGAATTGTGAACCCTTCAAGCCTTACGTTAGATGCTGAAATTATAACTGCAACGTCCCAACTGTTCGCATCCAGTATAGCATTGTCACCTAGTAACGTTAAGGTTTTGTTGATTTTTGTTACACCGTAATATGTATCTGGTGCCACACGTATTGTAGAGCCTTCTTGTGCGTTGTTTACTATTTCTTGAAGTGGACTAAATTGCACAGTTTCTTGTGCACTCACTTTAGCAAAAAGCGGGAGCATGGAAAACATCAGAAGGAAGTAGAGAGCTAGGACTCTTAATTTTTCCATTTAACCACCTATATTTTAATATTAAGTTGTGGTCTTTTAAGTTTGCTTTCATCTACTCTTCAATAATTGCGACCTTGAACGGAACTCTCTCAACAAGGTCCTTACCATCCCAAGTCCAAGCCCACTCCGCATAGCAGATTTTGTTATCTTCAATTATGTAACCACATTTAGGACATGTTACAGTGTGTCCGCCAACATCAAGGACATCGGGAATCTTCCAGTATGCTTCATACGCTCCAGTGCCATAAGGTATCACGGTCAAAGTTGCTAGGGGGGTGAGGGGATCTGAGAGGTCAAAGATTTTGCACGTAGGGTCTGGAGTTGGTGTAACGGGGTTGCCGTCATAGTCTTTGGTTGACAGCCTAAATCTTGGTGTAGTTCCTCTTTCAAAGATGGGAAGTGTCATGTAGGAGGCCTCTTAACTTCTGTTACGGATCGTGCTTCCATAACTGTTGCTAGTGCCCAGCTACCTATAACGGTTACTTCAGATCTGTGTCCATAAGCACCACTCTCCAGCCAAAGCTTTAAAATTTCCACTAAATCAGTCAATGTGCCCAGATATTCTGAAATGTCTCGATCTATTATTCCAAGGATTACAAGCTCTGCTACCGCTTGGTCTAACATGGAAATTGCAGGCTCCAATACCTCAACTGCTCTCTGAAGAATGTAATCGATTGTATCTGATACTCCTATGGTTGGCTCGTTAACGCTAACTTGCTTGAATAAGCTTGCCGTTGGTGTATCACTCACAGTTATGGCAGGCTCAGATATTTCTTTAACCCTTCTAAGAACCAGTGAAATTTGGTCTGTAACTGATATACCTGGTTCGGAAATGGAGACAGCCCTTCTAAATGTCCTTTCAGTTGCGTCTGTGACGAACCCAAGAGATTCAGTTATACCTCTTTCAATTATCACAACGCCTTCTATACTAAACGGGGGAGGACGCCAATTTTCACTGGTGATTCGACGTTTAAAATAAGTCTGTGAAGTGTGAGGTGGTCTCTGGTATTTCAGCCAAGGCTTAAGATTATCTAACCCGCTGAATGCCCTAAATCCTCTACCTAAACCGTATTCAAGCATTTTTATCCAGCACAGGCCCTTAGCATTCCTAAGAGGGTAGTTGCGGTTGTGCCCCCCGTCAACGTGAAACATCCTAAGCATCCTATCTGACCATCAGTTCCTTTTGGAAGTTGTAGCAAACCATCTATCTGAACGGTTGAATCACGTTCAACAAAAGTATTTGCTGCAATTGTTGGAATTATCAACAGCGGCTTAAACAAATATATGTCTAATACTCCAGCTCCCATGGCAGCTGAGAATGTTACAGTCTCAACACTTCTAACTCCTATATCGCCTGCTTGAAGTGGAATGAATGGAGCAAGCGCAACGACAGGCTGAAGGCGATTCACTGCGGCACTCGCGGTCATGGCTATAGCGCCTGTTGATCGTCCGCTCGTTCCAGTTTGGTTAGTGTAGCTAATAGTTATGTTTGAAGCCGTTGCGCCTAAAGCTGTTGTAACGCATAATATCATCATCACGCCCTCACCACTAGTATGTCTCGTGAGGGCAGCCGTATTCACTGTCTGAGCACTTGTGGTGTTCGCATTAATGTTTGCCGCTGCCACTAGCAAATCAACCAATAGAATAGCTGAAAAACCACTTATAGAAGGCACACTCACTCCCAAAGTTAGTAGATATTTGACGTCTGTGTTGGTCGGATTCAGAAGAGGTATCGCTCCCGCACTTGCTCGATTCATAACTGAGCCGCCAGGAATGTTAGATGGAGAAATAGTGGGTGGCAAACCCGCTATCCTGAACGCTGAATACCATACTCCAGATACACCACCGAAAGTCGCTGTTTTAACAAACATAGGGTCGTCTGATTTGCCAGCTGCTCTACTGTTTATTATGCCATCGTAGTTAGTTATTGTTCCATCCCAAGGGTCATAAAGGTATTTTATTTTAGACCAAAAGGGATGTCCCCAAAGAGGTCTGAATCCCACTTTTGGAACAATATACCCTAGTCTACGACCTGTGACTGGATGGGCAACAGGAATAGACCTTCCTATGCTAGGCAAGGTTCTGCCTATTTCATCTAGCCTTTGAAATACCTGTGTCGGCGAAACCACGTCTAAAATTGTTTTTTGCATAGCTTGGTTGCTTACCATTTTATCAACCCAAAGTTAATGTGACTGTTAATTTACAAATCTCGTTTGGGTTTAAATCTAGACTTGTGAAGGCTGATTCTGTCCCCAGAGTGCCACCAGCTACTGCATTGAAGTTTCCATAGCCTTTTATTCCCGTAACTGGGCTACCTCCATTATTTTTGAAGCCGCATACCACTACTGTTGTGTTGGTTCCTGCTGTGTGTGTGAAAGATTCTGTTACGCCATCTACTGAACCGGTACATTGATGTCTAGCCAAGCCTGAAGGTGTTGTGATTTCTCCGTTTAGTGTTGTGTCTCCAACTGCAGGTGAAAAGGTTGCGGGATTGCAGAGAGCATAGTAGGTTAAGGCTGCAGGCTGTGCGCCTGTCATGAAACTAGCATTATGGATTAAGTCTCTTCCAGCATTTGTGAGTAAGTCGTTTAGAATTTTCTCTTCGCTATCGAAATGTGAGATCCAAGGGCCATATTCTTTGGTTTTAGGGTTCCAACGTTTAACCTCTACTTTGAATTTCACTCTTATTGAGTTTAATACCTCGTCGATTGTTCTTTCTTTAGCAGCCTTCAGTATTGCAGCTCGTACAAAATCGTCTACTGAGCCTAAGTTCTCAACCTTACCCCTATCACACGGACACTTTTCAGCCAACATCTATTCTCTCCTCACATTTCGGACAACGGACAACAAGTTTACCTTTACCATCCCTCTCCTTAACCTCCACCTTCCCTGACCATCCACACCACTTACAGGAAGTGCCGACCCAAGCAATAATAGCTTCTGACACTTTGTCACCAAACTTAGGTAATCTTTCTGATTTAAAAAGTTAATATTGTTTATACAGCTAAAGTTTCTGTAGACGCACTTGCCGTAACATTTGCAGCGGCGCTAGAGAGAAGGGTTAAAGCCTGATTGTCTCCACCTTCAATGTTTTCGCTTATGAAGTTTCGTTCAATCGTTCCATTTGCAGGCAGATAATAAGATCGCCATGCAGTAGTCCCCCATCTAAGGTCAATACGTGTTATCGCATCAACACTAATTTGAATACCTTTAAGTCTAAGTTTGTATCCGCTACCTGGAGCCGCAACTATCGTGGCTGTTCCACCAATCCCTAGAGCTGTGGGCGTCAAATATGTGGGAGATACGACCTTTTGAACATCTTGTATGAGTCGTGGGTCTATTTCTGACCCAGCGTAACGTAGTTGAACGTAGAGGTCTCTTGTCGTGGCTCTTTGGGCGAATTGTCCTTGGTCTCCATAGATTATTCCTAAAAGTCTTGCAGCCCTGTCAAGTACGTCTCGAGGGTCAACCTCACCACCAGCATTCCGCAGTTGAACCAACAAGTCGTATGTTGTTGCCCTTTGAAGTAATTGTTGTCCTTGCGACCCGTAGATAACTCCTAGCAAACGTGCTGCCCTATCACTTAAGTCTGGAACATCGCTTAACCCAAGATTCCAGCTTCGGTCACGAGCATCGTATGCTACTCCCGCATCCGTGCGTAGGACTGCATAGAGCTCGTCTGTTGTTTTAATCAATGCTCTAATTTGTTGAGGATTAATCTCTGCACCTTGATGTCTAAGCTGAACAAGCGCGTCGTATGTTGTTGCTCTCTGCAGGAGGGCTTGAGTTTGAGAGCCATAAACAGTCACAACATCACTCGATAATAAAGCCCTAATACTACGAGGATCTACTACCGCGCCACTAACGACTATTTGAGAGTGCAAAGCATTGAGTACACCCATAGCCGAACCTAAATAGCGTGCTATGTCAACCTGCCCTAGCTGCCTAGCCCATCTATCACTAACATCAACACTGCCAGAGATTGTTGTGACACCCTCAACTTTCACGGTGCCGTCAGACTTCACTAGCATTTTAGCGTAGGTTCCAGGAGCCCCTTCGATTTCACCCCAAACTACGATGCCTAAAGCTTGGTACCTCTCCAACAACTGTTCAAGCAGTTTCTCTTCTCTTTCCGACTTGTACTGACCTTCCATACCGATTACCAAAAACTCTTATGCACAAACAACCTTAAAGTTGTTCGGTGAAATGCGTGCCTCTGGAAAAAAAATATCTCGTGGCGTCTGTTAGAGTAGAATCAGCTGAAATTACAACCATGGAAATTTTGGATGAATCCTCTAAAGGTGCCATCAAAACTGCAGTGTTCCGTCTAAGCACAGACGACTTTGAAGCCTTAGGAAGCCCAAATGTCCGTTCAAAACTGAAGATTACGCTGGAAGTGGAAAAGCCAAGTCAGTAGTGCCCTATCATGCGTATAGTTGCTGACTCTCCGGAAGCTACTCTGAGCGTTATGTATTCGATGGTTGGTGTAGGTCGACTGACCCTTATAGATTCTCGATCCTCAACAGGTATCTCCTTCGCCTCCTCATTCACTCTGACATAAGCAGTGTTAGGACCTTTATTGAAGATGGGATCTAAGCTACGAATTTTACGGTACGGATAGTTCTTAACGAAATTAATGACTTCCGTACCTGTCACGAGCACATCAGATATCGGAAAATCTATCCCTTCAGGCGTTGTTTCCTTTTGATGTTGAAGAATTTGCTGCTGTATTTGGGTAAGATCTGCTAACCTGCTTGCAATCTCATCCAAGGTTATAACCATCATAGCGTCAGGCGAGACTTTCTTCCCTGGTGTCTCCTTTGACATTATTCTTTAACTTCCCTGTGTATGACAAGCTCTCTTTTACGGCCCTTATAGTCCGTCCAGACCCATCTTTCCTCATTCGCCATGGTAGGCGTTAAGCTATGCCTGCGCAAGCCTGTAGAACTACCTCTCATCTGAAAAAATATGTTGATCAGCGGCCAAGGCCAAATTCCGAGGCCGAACCCGGTGAAGCGTAGTGCACGTACAGGGCGTTCTGCCAAACTCTTCCCCAAATTAACATTAAGCAGAATCTATTTTAAATGCTTCGCCCTATACGGTAAAGTTTCCAATCTATAACCATTCTGTTTTAACTTTCTCCAAAGGTAGGTGCATTCACACCAGCCGTTGTTCAGGGTTGAAAATGCTTGTGTACCTACTTTAGTTATTTTTCCGTCTAATACTAGGTCCAGAGAGAAATCATACAGTCTCCTTAGCACCTCAGTTTTCCATATTGAAACCCCGAACTCTAATGCGCCTTGACAATGACCAACATCCTCATAGAAAATACTAACTGCATCCACCTCTGCCCGAAGAAGAGCCAATGCACCGTCAACGTATCCTTCAGGAACTATGATGTCAGCATCCAAATTTAGAACGTACGGGCTCTTAACGCATTCGTAGCCAAGTTTTCGGGCTTCCCAGAATGTCAAGTTCTGTCTCACGTAAGTCTTAGCTATTGATTCTAGCGCTTCTCCTCCTCCACTGTCAACCACAACTACAGCGTTCCGTTTCAGTAGATGTTTGTTGCCCTTAAGGAAACCCTTTATGTCTGGTGGATTCTTAACAGGTATGACAATAGTCAGCATATTTACCCCGTGCCAGTGAGTGAGGCGTCATCTATCTGCTGATACCACCCACCGTAATCGTCATCACGTTCTATTCTAACTTTGCTGATTATCTTTCCAGCTTCCAAGTAAGGCTTTAGGTCTATCTGAACCCACAGGCCATTTTCTGCTCTGATGGTTTCATGTTCAACAACTGTTGTAGTGTCATCCGTGTAAAAAATAGTGATTTTGGTTCTTGACCCTGACGGAGGTGAAACAGGGCACATGCCTCTCTTCCAAATATAAAACTCGTCTACACATGCCACATGGATCTCCACAGCTTGCTCTACATACTCACCTTTAGCCGATCCATCATTCATGTCGAGGCTATAAGAACCAGTATGTTTCTGCAAAGTAGTTATGGTTAAATGATCTCCTACCTTAGTCCATCCTGTAAAGTCTCCAAGCTCCCACCCTGGATTAGTCAATTGTTCGCCACTGGGGCACTCAACCATATTTAATGTAAGAGTCCCCCCACATGTGACCGTTAGAGTCGTTGTTTCCGCGTTTGGATCTTCCACACTTATGTTGCCTGAAACTCCCCAGCTTGAGAATATGCCGCCATTACCCGATAGCCATGATAAGTCATAAGTGCCTGGAGCTAGAGAGGCCACTTCACCATCATAATACTCATTTCCATCTATCACAACTATGTGGATATCGGGTGTCGAATCCTTCTGTACCTCAATGTTAATGTCACAAGTAACTTCTCCGCCTACACTTATCAGTCCTTGATTCGTTCTTCCCTTCCCATACGGATTCTGTACGGCGCCACCAGACTTTAAGGGCATTCCTAATCCTCCAGGTAGCAGAACCAAACCTCATAAGGCGTACTTGTGCCCTCGGTCCAAACTAAGCAGATTCTGTCACTTTGAACATTCTGGTTAGATGATAAATAAACTGGGTTATTATACGTATGTTCACTCGTGAAAAGCTCTACTGCACCAAGCCAAGAGATTCCATTAAAGTGAATAACCCAAATCTTTCCGTCTTTCACGCAGAAAACATAAAGCTTCCCTCCACTTCCAACGGCAATAACGGGATAAGAGGCTCCCGAAGTAACGAGAACTCTCTCAACTCCAAAAGAGTCATTTTCGAATTTATTATAACAAAGCTCACCAGTAGACTTAATGTAGACTAAATGTACTATCTCGCTGGGAACAGCCATTAAAGCTTCAGAAGCTGCACAAAATGAGCTAAACCCTGATTGAACAGTTACCAACGAATTGAAGTTCTCATAACCCTTCCATGTACCAGAAAACAAAGGCCACATTAGATTCCACATCAATACGTTGCTTGCGTTGATGCATAAGGCAAGCATTCGCCATAAGCCTGCACCCGATATCTGATACGGTAAAAGGGCATTGGGACCAGTAGCGTGCGTACCATCATAAGTGACTGAGGTGTTATATTCTGTATAAGAGGCAGGGTTAATCTGTGCCCAAACACCTGCGCTTCTATGCATAATATAATACTGTCTAACGTAATCTCTGTTGGGGTGAATGCAGAGTCCGCCACCATGCGCCGCTACTTGAGCTAAACTTCCACCAGAACCTAGAATTAACGTTGCCCCACTAATAGTGTAGGGATAAATATAAGAAAAACTTCCATTACTACCGATAAAAGCCATTATGAGTGCAGTGGTAGAATCGAGTTGAAACGCCATATCAATGTTTCCACCAAAGTAAGGAGCAACTGAAAACTCAAAAAGAGTGATGGGAGAAGCCCATGTCTCGCCATCTGTGCTGGAGGCGTACCTTGTTCGTTTAGTAGTTCCACCATCCCAGTAAACTACAAAGAATCTAACCGCATCAAATAGAACTTTCCGTTGATAAGTGTCACGAGTAGCATCATTATCCTCTACTTCAGCAACTTTTTGTGGAGCCAAGCCTACCGGTTCAAAAGTTCCTGCTAATGCACGGGTATTAACTCCAACGCTAACTTTTCCTTTTAGATGCTCGCTTTCTATTGCTCCTCCGCTGCGGAGAGGCATTTCACTATCGTCCAGCCTTCCATATTTCAATTGTTAAGCCAAAGTTCTTGTTGCACGTTACCAAGTCTTTTATGTCGACTTTTCCGTCTCCGTTCAGGTCCGCGTCCGGGTTCCAGTTTGGCGATCCAGCCATAGACCCATAAGCAGCAGCTACCAAGTTAATGTCTACGGTATCTATTACGCCATCACGGTTTACGTCTCCCATCTTCCGGAATGCTTCGCGGTCAGCTGGTGTTATGATTAATCCTACTTTAGGAATCGGTAGTGCTGGTGGTGCTGGTGTCGGTTTCCATGCTATGAGCGTTGCTGTGTTACCGGCAGATGCTGTATTGCCAATGTAGACTGTGCTGATGTCAAACCAGTCGATCAATAAAGTCTGCGGATAAGTAAGGGCATCGATTGTTATCTTGTGATAGTCATCTTTTTTATTCATGTAAAGGTCGAAGGTAGCGGCGCATTTAAAAACCGTTAATGCTATCCCGCTGAGTGTTGGAAACTCTTGTATTAGGGCACTGGTAGACCTATCCACTGCCAGGTCTACGACTTCAACATGATAATCCTTTGACATTAACAGCGCACCATGTTTACGAAGCCCATGTGCAACGACATCAACGTATGCTGAAGGTGCAGCAGGTGGAAACTGTCCAGGAATTCGAACTGCCGGCGGTGGAGGTTTTTCTCTAAGTGCTCGAATTTCTTCGACTATTTTTCTGAACTCGATTAGAAATTCTCTGTATGGATGAGGGATTCTACTATCTATTAGTGGTTCTTCTCTAAGCTTCTTCAGACGCTCAGTAGCCATCAACAGCGCCTACTTGACTTCTTCGCCAATACCTAACTCTTTAACACGGTCCTTCTGTGCTTGTACCTTCTTAGCTTCTTCTTTAATGGTCTTGTCCAAGTCTTCTTTGGTTATATCGCCGGGCACCGTAACAGTGAATTCTATATCGCCTGTAACCCACACCTTCAATTTTCCATCAGGCAAGAATTCATGGCTGTGTTTTTTCAGTTTCATTTCCATTCACCTACAATTCATCGTCCCAATATAAGACTGTTACTTCAGGGACTCCAGCGCTTGCTATGAAGCTGAGGTTTGTTCCACCCTCAAGCACTATTATAGGATTTTCAATGTCGTAGGCCCCTTTCGGTATCTGAACCATGCCCTGTTCGTTGCCTGTGGCCACGTCTATGGATACATTATCGAATATCATTGTGTATGTGGCAGCTTCTTCTAACTTTTCAATTTCTACAGTACGTAATGTGCCATCGGTCATTATGAAGATGGCTACGATGTTTCGCTTAGCTCGCTCTGGAACAGCACTGCCGAAGATACTCTGTCTCGAACTTGACAGCGTTAGCTGAGCATACTTGAGCCTCTCTCTAATCTCGTCTCTTGTCACCATCTTATTCAGCCTCCAATGCTGCGGCCTCGTCTAAACTAATAGGAGATACCTTCCAGTCCTCTGTGAGAGTTACGCCTAGCGGAAGTGGGTCACTTGTGAAGCCCACTGTTAAGAACATTGCTGGAATATGGCGTAGGGCAATATCTCTGATGACTCGGTTGTGAGGACCAACTCCTGCCCGTAGTGGAACTAAAGTTTCGAAGTGGTAAAGCGCAAACAGAATGTTAGCTACAGGATTATGTGCCCTATCATCCTTGTTGTAGAATTCGTGTCCAACATGGATTCCTGGTGGAATCACGTACTCCATGAAATCTGTGGGCTTATCGAATGGAGACTCTCTTCCACTGTAGTAGCCTGTCAAGTTTCCAGCGCTAGGTTGAATCGGGTCAACCTCTGGAAACTTACCTGGAATATTACTGCCTTCAGGAACTCGTGGATACACTAGGATCTGATGTGGTTTCCAGCCGATAGCGCCGTGTAAGATCCAAGGAAAGCCTCTATCAGTAGTTTTTTCCATATAGAGTATATCGACTTTTGTGTTTCTCGAGTCACGTAGCCAAAGTTCAGCTTGTGCAGAAGTTGCAGCAATATCCACCGTGGTTCCAGCTGAGTCGATAAGACTATAGGGCTTATAGTGCATTATGCGCCTGCGAACAACTCTTGCAAAAATCCATCCTTCGTCAAACTCTAAGGCAAGCAAATGGTTCGGCAGCAAAAACTTCTCTACTATAGGAACGATTCCTCTTTTCGTCATGCAAACACCTTTTCTCTTCTAAAAATAGAAATATCCTCTAGAACTTTATAACATTTTCTAGAAGCTAATGAAAAAGGGGAAATTACTGTTTTACAAACTTTTCGTAGAGTGTCATCATTTCCATGCGAAGCTTACTTCTCTCGTTGAGCATTTTTAGCTGTACCCCTATTATGGCTTCAGCAGCTTCACCAATTTCGATTGCTTTTGTTTCTTCTGTGAAATCTGAATCCCAAACTGCAATAGTGCTACCGTCAGGTTTTCTGATGTTCTTCATCTTAAAACGTTTTAGTTCCTCTTCGGAGAAGCTTAGGCTATTTTGAAGGTCTCTGATTATCTTGAGGGTGAGAATGTTGCCCTCGAATGGTAGAATATTCAGTAACGCGATTCGTTCTTCAATATTGAGTTTATGTTTCATGGAATCTGATAAGATTCTGACCTTAAAAAACTTACTATAAAAAAAGAGGGTTTAGGGCTATGGAAGTTTTGGCTTTACTATTCTGGCTCTTCAGGCTTGTATCTCAACGGAATGTTGAGTCCCCTTTCCCATCTCATCTCGTTGTACTGGTCAATTGTAATTGCTGCGCCTGCCAGCACCTTATTTCTAAGTGCGGCACCTATCAAGTCCTTTTCTCTGGGGCTCTTTGGTTGTCTCGCTAACAGGTCTTCGATTGTGAAGCCTTCGAATATTTTGATTACCTGAGCGTTGATGTTATCGTATTCAGGCGGGTTATAGTCGTTTTCCGGTGTTGACGTCTTGTCTGGCGGTGCCTTAAATAACTCTTCAAGTTTTGCTTCAATTTCTTCTGACATCTTGATCACCTTATGCGGAGGTGGTTATCGCTGTCCAAGTCGTGCCGCCGTCTGTGTTGATGTAAGCTCTGTTAGTTGTGCCGCTGCCGTTTGTTCTCAAATACAGTGAGCCCTGCGGTGCAGACATTGTTGGGGCTCCAGCACCTGAGAGGATCTCGATGTCTGCCATGCCAAGCCTTATGTCTGCCTCACTTGGCGTGAGCGGGTATGTCTTGTCTCCGCCTTGCATGTCTATGCCGTACTTTACTACTTGCCCTGCTGTGCTCTTCATCATTATGCCCGCGCTTCTTGTTGCGCCTGAAGACAAGGCGAATTCCATGTCTATCCCGAAGAGGTTTGTTATGGTGTCTCCTGAGCCTGTCTCTACCTTGATGCGTAGACCCGAGAACTCAGTTATTGTGCATCCGCCCTTGGTGTAGTGCTCTATCTCTATGGACCTTATAGTTTCTATGTTAACGCTTGCTGCAACTCTTCCCTCAATGTTTAGCACTCTTACCGTTCCAGTTGCGGTAAGTCTGATGTCTCCTCTAAGTCGCATGCCTTTTGTAGTGCCGAGTGCGGACAGTAGTTCACTACGAAAATCAAGGTCTATGACTTCGCCGTCTGCGGTGAGATACATAGGGGTGTCTCGAGTTTCAATTTGTACCTTGCCTCTTACTCGCAATCTGCCTGTTGCAATTGCCCTTCTGATTAAAGTTCCCATACTTTCACCACATTTTAAATGGTAACCGATTCACGGTTTTGACCAATTTAGGCTATATGGTTTTTCAGGATGCTTAAGTCGTCAGGATTACGTCAGCTGTTACTCCAGCGGAAGCTGATAGGTTAACTGGATCCGCGTATTCTCTGAGAATGTTCTCGGGAACGAAGCTTGCGCCGATGAGGTATGGATATGAGGTACCAGTTGTTTTCTGGAAGATCTTGGCTAAGACGGTTGTGCCATATTTGAAGATGAATGCAACGTCTAGTTCTTTTACACCATAGTCACTTTCATGCATTGCTCTTTTGACTATGGTTACAGGCTTAGGTTTCCCATCAATTGTGAACTGTATAGCTTCCATTTTTGGGTCAAGCTCGTAGTCTCCAATGGCTACGATCACGTGCACAGCGTTTTTGCCGATTTTCGCTGCGTTGCCTGAGGTTCCACCCATTCTTGTTGTGCCACTATGAATCCAGTTGGCTAAGGCTCCTCCTGTGACACTGGGGTTGTCTTCCCAGTCGTCGCCGATGCCAAAGAATCCGGCTCTTGGGTCAACCATACCGAATTTGCCAGCTTCTGGTCGTTCTCCGTCGAACCTCTTTGAGAATTGTTTGGTTGCAACCATGCAGCCCATCAAGATCTCTGCGCGGTGGCGGTTAAGAATGTCAACGACTTCTCTGTATTTTTCGTTCAAGACGAACTGGCGTTCAAAGCTCATTCCAAACTTTTCAAGCTCCGCATCTGTAAGCCGTTCATATTCAAGCCCTAAAGCATCTGCAGTTTCTGCAGCATTAGTCATGTCAGTCTTCAACTGCTCTAAACTAATTGGCATTTTTATTTTTCCTCCGAAAACGTTATACTTAAAAATTGACTACTTTAAACTAATGAGCAAAATTGCCTAAAATAGAGCCCTTAAAACGCTGTCCCAGGTGCGGATATGAAGTCCCTGGCGGAAGAAAAGTAGTAGTGAGAATCTGGGCATCAACAGCTCTAGAGAAGGAATGGAAAGAATTTTCTAGAGAGTTCGACACTCAAGGAATAGCTTTTAACGAACTTTTAAGAAGAGCTAAACTATACACTAAAATAGAGAAAAGCCGAATCGCTGTTGAGCCGCCAACTAAACCCTAAGCTTCGATGGCTAACCTTTTACGGTACTGTTTTAGGGCGCCTGAATCTTTTTCTACAGTCACTTTTTCTGCGATTGAGCTTGAGCTATGACCTAGAATCCCGCCGCCAAGAATGCCTCCCCCGCCACGAATCGATTCGATCTTTGCTCGCGCAGTCGCCAAAACGCCTTTTTCTTTAAGGTCCGTCATAAGTGTGCCTTTCATGAGTCCACCCTCTTTCAAAATGCCTAGTTTTCCTATGAGTGGACTATGCTCTGAGCCTGATGTTCCGGTGCGGATCTCTTCTATCCGCGATTTAACTTTAGTCCTGAGCTCTTCAGCCTTCAACTTAAGATTTTCTGCGACTGGCATTAAGGACCCGCCCAGCGTCGAGTAATGTCGGCTTGTGTGTTCACGAAGTGGACTACTCCGTCACCAGTATGCTCAACCACGTGTGTTACGGCCTTAACAGGCTGTAGCGCGACTAGCTTCTCAACGCCTTCTAGAACAGTCTCAATGGGTTCTGTTATAAGGCCTGGAATGGCGTTGATGCGGTCTCTCATGTTCGACTTAACCTTGTTAAACGCGTCCATACAAGCACCAAAATCTAAATTAGTAGTTGTGCTTTAAATAACTTATGGTGATTAGATGCCCACACTTAACCTCAGAGGATTCCTCTACGCGATTCCGGTTAAGGCAACAGTCATGGTTGCGGATTCTGCTTTCCATGCTAAAGGTGACGTTAACTGGGACGGCTACATCGACAGTGCAGACTTGGACTTGATAGCTGCTGCTTATGGGTCTATGGCTGGATCGCCAAACTGGAACCCGGACGCGGACCTGAACGGAGACGGAAAAGTCGACATAAAAGACCTAACAATCTGCAGGAGTAATCAAGGCAAAGCAGCACCCGCCTATTCCACACCATCAAAAGCGGAAGTTTCTAGCGGCAAGTGTGCAGTGATCGGCTCCTATAGAGGCCAGCAACTCAGGAGAGAGTTTAACGCAGGAAGTCGAGTTGCCTTCATTTTCTCAGTGCTTGGCATGCTGGGAAGAGTAGTCATTATTCCAGTCTAACGCTTTCGAGGCGGTCTGAAGACAATCTGAAATTCAGGCGGTACCTGGTCAGAAGGCTTCCGTGTCTGAGCTACAGTAGGAGTCCTCAGAATAGATAGAATGGGTCTTTTCCTAACTTGTGGTGGTACATAAGAAATCTGGAACTCAGACCCTGGAGGAAAGTTTCTAATTTCCCTACGCTTTGACATAAATTTAAATTATCTTGAATGCCATATAAACTTGAGGCTACACTATGGGTCTAAGAGAGATTCTTGCTGAAAGAGTTTCAGGCCTAAAGAAGCGACTGCCCACTGAAACGCCTATTGCACAAGAAATTCCTGTCACTGCTAAAATGATCAGCGCTACTATGCTTGCTCTTCCGAGTGTCGAAGGTGTCATTCCAGTTATAGCACGTGGGAAGGCTTATGGAGAAATAGCCGGATTATGGTATCGTGTACTCTTTCCAAAGGCTTTGACTGACCCGTCAGTTGTTGCTGTCGGGGAGGCCAGACGTGGAGTAATACCTACACCTAAAGCTCGTGCCATAGCCATAGCTTCAGCTGAAGTGCCTGAAGCTGCGAGCATAACCATTCCAACTGTGAGAGGTGGTCACGTTCCGACAAGTTTAGGACGTTTCACCTGTGGATGGGCCGTGCAGGGACTTACAGACGGTTTGAACGACATGGTTATAACAATTGAGAATGTTTTTGTCAGGGTTAATGAGGTTGTTGATGATTTAGTGGCGAGTGTGAGTGAAGCTCGGGATAGCCTAGAATCGTTAAATGCTAAGGTTGA
>Ga0315308_1000939_pt1 | contig 16731 bp, 15 predicted proteins | sample TDP3_MG_FD_203078 | JGI IMG/M metagenome (GOLD analysis project Ga0315308, IMG submission 203078) | Freshwater sediment microbial communities from Lake Towuti, South Sulawesi, Indonesia - TDP3 | ecosystem: Environmental > Aquatic > Freshwater > Lake > Sediment | place: Indonesia: South Sulawesi... | reverse complement strand
AGATTGCTCATACCCTTGACTTGAATTGCGTAGTATTCAGAGCCGTTTCCGATTTTGGCTATTGCGTTTCTGAAACCGTCTGCCAGTACGTCTCCGAAACCCTCTCTTTGGGCGATTTTTCGTATCAGTTCGAACACAACGTTTTCATCGCCCCATTCAAGTTTCAACCCATCGGTTTGTTTATCAGTGAGTATTCCTTTTTCGTAGAGTTCCATAGCCCATGCAATGAGTCCACCGGTTTCCAGCGTGTCCAAGCCGTATTTGTTCACCAAATGATTGGCTACGAGGATTGTTTCCATTCTTTTGCAGTTCACCATAGTTCCAAACGCGCCAAGCGACGTGTACTCTGGCCCTTCTCCGAAAATTGGGGCGTACGGTCCTTCATTCAAAACGTAGCGGTGCCTGCAGTGGACCACGCAACCGTAGCAGCCGGAGGTGCCAATTGAATAGCGGTCAATGTTTTCGGGTTCTAAGCCTTCACCATCTTCCAATCTGTTGAGCTGAAAGTTCTTGGTTCTGATTAAACCTGCGGTGTTAGTGTTGCTGTAGATTATCATCGTACCCCATTTTGACTGAGCTTTCGCCCACTTCGTGCCTATTATCATGTCGTTCATTTCCTTGCAACAGTCGAGGAGTTCGTCAGGATAGGCGAATTCCAAGCTTCTTGTTCCTCTGACCGCCACCGCCTTCAAATTTTTGGAGCCCATCACAGCTCCCATACCTGTTCTGCCAGCTGAATTCTTCATGCCACTGCGCATGTTGGCGAATCGAACAAGGTTTTCGCCAGCCGCTCCGATTACAACACTTTTAATGTCTTCGTCGTTTCGATCGTTTCTAATGATGGTTTGAGTTTCAAACGTGTCTTTTCCCCAGAGGTGCGAGGCGTTTTCAATGCTGATTTCGTCGTCGTTTATCCAAATGTAAACTGGTTTTGTGGCCTTTCCAGAGATAACCAGATGGTCAAACCCTGCAAATCTGAGTTCAGGACCGAAGAAGCCGCCAATGTTGGAGTCTCCGACAGCGCCAGTTAAAGGCGACTTTGCAGCAATGTCGCATCGTCCTGAGCCAAGGCAGGGAATGCCTCCTAATAGTCCAGCGCCGATGAAAAGTACGTTTTCGGGACTCAGCGGGTCGACTTTTGGCTTCACATGGTTGTACAGGAGGTACATGTCGACGCCTCTGCCGCCTAAATACAGTGTGCGCATCTCTTTTGGGATAGGCTTCTGGACAACTTTACCGTTTGAGAGGTCAATGTAAGCTATTTTTTTGTTCCAAACCAAAATTGATTTCTCCTCGCAGCTTTTCTAGGCTAATCCTCTAACTTTGGCCTGATTAGGCGTTGGCCAAGAGATGCGATATTTTGTTTTGCAGAATGGGCAGGTCGCTGTTTCAGTGTTCGGGTTAACCTGAAACCGCTTTAGGCAGTTTACGCATCTAACTTCGCTCATTGGGCATCAGCCTCCGCCTATTGGAACAGATATCATGATGACGTCTCCATCTTTGAGTTGCACGTCGGTTTTTTTCACGCCTTGCCCGTTAAGCATCACTAAGGTGTCAGTTCCTATCTGTCCAGTTTTTGGGTCGAGTATTTGCTTGAAATCTTTTCCGTATTTCCGCGCAAGTTCATCCAAAACAACTCGAAGCGTCGAACCCGCGTTCAACTCTTGTGTGACTTCTCTCTTGCCTGCTATTTCCTTGAACATGGCGTGAAGCAAAACTGTCACGTGTGCAGTCATAAACCTCACGGATCTGTCGAGTTTTTCGAGTCTGAAAAATAAGAGTTGTGAAAGTTTGATTTAATCATTGCGGAGAAAAATATTTTTGAGCGCCTTTTTATATAACTTATATACAAAGATAATCTAGTCAGAAAGCAAACGGAGGAGTAGACGTTGGAGATAAGAAAACTGCAGAAAATCAAAGGCGGAAGCTTCACTCTCTCATTGCCCAAACAGTGGGTTGAAAACCGTAAGCTGAAGAGCGGCGAGCAAATCGCTGTTTCAGAAGAGGAAGATGGTTCCCTACGAATTTTCCCAATGGGCACAGCGATTGGAAAGCCGTTGGAAGTTACACTTTCGCTTGAAGATTTTCCAAGTCTGAAGGCACTTGAATACTGCGTTGCAACATACTATATTCAGGGTAGCAGCCGCCTCAACATAGTTTCCAGAAAGGTCATGTCAGCTGAGCAGAAGAAGAGACTCAAACAACTGAGGACCGAGTTGCCAGGCGTGGAAGTAGGTGAAGAAGCAGCCAACCGCCTAAGCTTTCAGGTTTTAATCGATCCCACTACTTTTTCGTTGGAGTCGCTCATTGAAAAGGCCTCAGCTTTCTCGTTAAGACTCCAAGAAGATGCAGTCAAATCTCTAGTGCAGTGGGATCTGTCCCAAGCCAAAGAAGTGCAGGAACGAGGTGGAGAGGCTCAACGACACTATCGTGTTATGATAAGACAGGTTGCGCTGTCCAGTCTAAGCCGCACCATCGCAGATAAAATAGGTGTGAGAAACTGTCAAGAATGCGTGACCTTTGCGTTGGTTGCTCGTGATTTGAGTCGTGTGGTTTATCATTCATCTTCCATTGCAAGACACGTTCTCATGCTGGAGGCTAAGAAAAAAGTGGATTCTGCCATTTTACAGGCTATTGCAAGCATGTCTGGGGCGGCGTCTGAAATGCAGAGAAATGCAGCCACAGCCTTCTTGAAGAAAGATGTGAAACTGGCAATCACAGTTTTGAACAAAATGTCTGAAATCAGGGAAAAAGAAGAGGCACTGATCAAAAGCGTCATGGAAAAAGTGAAAGACGTGGACACCGCCATAAATTTGAGCATTATTGCCCGTGACCTGCGCAGAATCGCGGGCTATGCGGTGGCTATAGCTGACGACGCCATGAACAGAGTTTTGACACCGATGGCGTAAGTTTAGAAGTCGGGAGTTAAGACCACTCTTTTCATCAGTTTTCTCGCATGTGCCTCTTCGAAGACTTCTCTGATCTTGCTCATTGGGCGGGTTTCAGTGAAAGGCTTGATTTGGATTGTTTTGTTTAAGACGAGCTCCAAAACTTTTGGGTAGTATTTGGGCAAGCAGCCCCATGTGCCTATTATGTCAGCGTCGAACGCCATCAGCCTCGAGATACTGTACGTGTTTTGTTGCAGTCCGAATCCAATCACGATCAACTTGCCAATGTAAGATAAAAGGTTAAGAGCTATTTCTTGCCCGGGTGCAGTTCCCGTTACCTCAAAGATTGTCCAGCCGTAATTACTCGGAAGTCCATGAGCCTTGCACAACTCTCGAAACTCGTCTCTAACCGCCCTCGCATCCTTGTCTGTTGAGTTTATGACAAAGTCGGCTCCATATTCAAGGGCTTTTTTGAGCTTTTCTGGGTCGCGGGCGATGCCGATAACGTTTCTTGCACCAAAAGCTTTAGCCATCTGAGCCACGTAGCAACCAACGCCTCCAGTGACGCCTACTACGACCACGTTGTCACCTTCTTTTAATCCAGCTCTGACACAGGCTTGGTACGGTGTTGTTATAGCGTCGGCCACCACAGCGAGCTCAGCCAAGTCGAAATCGCCTCGATTTTCTACTGTACAAAGGTCCTCAGCTGGAACTGGAATGTGACTTGAGAAGCCTCCATAGATTCCGTGGCTGTTGCCAGGCATTTTCTGGGCTAGACATCGATTGTTTCTTCCCGCAGCACAGATAGTGCATTTGTTGCAGGGCATGACTGTTGGCACAACAACTTCTTTTCCGCTCAATCTGTCATTGCCAGCAACAACCACACCGCTTATTTCATGACCTAGAGTTAGAGGAGGTTTAGTCACGGTTCGAACGCCGTCATAGAAGTAGCCAAGGTCCGTGTGGCAAACTCCGCAGCCAGCCACTTCGATTAATACCTCGCCGGGTTGAAGCTTGGGAACAGCAATCTCCGTCTGTTCTAGTTTGCCCTCGGTTACCTTTCCCGTTTGGGGGTCTTTACTCCAAGGTTGGGTCATCTGCCAAGTCTTTATTTTATCCGGTGTCTTAGCCATAGTTCCTGCCTCATATATGCTAAATCAAGTGGTTGAGAGACTCCAATTTGTGCAGTTGACGTTTATAAGCTCTAACATGATTTCTCGCGTTCCCAGATTTTGGGTGAACGGAGCTTTAGAACTGATTCTCAGGAGTGGTTTTGACTCGTATTAGGAACTAATCTGTATATGGACGATGATAGTCGCTTCGCGATATCTTCCGTTTATCAGCGCCTCAACCTTTATTCTCCACTCGCCAGTCGCGTTTTCCGATGGGATGTTGTATGTTGCTGAGTATGTTCCTGGAGAGGTTTCGTTTAGGTAAATGAGAATGTCTGTTGGGCTCCTCGTGGTTACGTTGGCATCTAAAAATGGAGTGCCAAATTGATTGGTAATTTTCGCCTCAATAGTTACTGTTTCACCTGGGGAAAACACTGTGTTTGGAGCAGGGTTTGTTACAATCAAAGTTGGGCCCATCAGCGTGAAGAACAAACCGAACATCACAATCCATGTTAGGAAGTATGCTCCAACTCCAGTTGTGAAGATTTTTGACGTTTTCTCAACTTTAGGTAGGAATAGCGGCTTGTAAACGTAGTACGAGACAATGTAGACAAGCAACGCTATGGATATCGCGTTGAAGATGTTAATGCTGCCCGTTGCCTCGCCTAATAAAGTACATATTAGGGCTGCTACAATGCCTAACAAGACTCTGGTCCAATATATGATGGTCAACGCATTCATTTTGTTCTTCCATTTCCGTTCTTTGTGCTTAGAGTAAATTTGAAACTTAACATTTAAGGTTGCCTCTTAGCCTCGGCCACAGACCAATGTATCTGTATCTGGAATTCATATGAGTTAAATATTTCATCGTTTGAATGTGCAAAATCAAGCGGGACTGAGACTATGATAACCGAAGATGAAGCCTTTTGGGCTGGAATAGCTGTTGCAGTCATGATGTTAGGCGGCGGATTTTCAATGCTCTTTCTCCAGACTTTCACAGGATTTGGTGCAGTTGTCTTAGCCTTAGGATTGATGACTATGGCGCTAACGATTCAGATGCGGGCAAAACCAATTGAACAATATGAAGCGCTCACCCCATACGAACCTAGCATCCTAGCTCCTACGCCTGTTGAGTCTTCAACAGAAACAATGGCCGAAAAGGAACGATCACCTGAACCCGTACAAGTTGAAGCCAAAACTGAGCGATCATCAACTACTGAGTCGGCTGAGCCGGCTAAGTCTGTTGAACCCACTCAACCTACTCAACCCATTGAACAGCCCTCACTGCCACAAGCTCCAACTGAAAAGAAAACCGAGCCGCAAAAAAGTGAGGAAAAGCCCAAAGAAGAACCTCAGGTTGTAGCAGCAGCAAACTAATATTATCCATCTCTCTTGGCATCGTGACGATTTTTCCAGTGTCAACAATCTTTCTCAGTAGAAGACGTTAAACATCATACTCTTCTTCGCACTGTTTCCTTCAGGAATGGGGTTGGTCTTTTTATAGGTCATTGTTTGATTGCAGTGTTTATAGGTTCTGACTTTCTCGCTTGATCTGCATAAACAGTAAGATGGCAACCTTCGGGCAGGGTGGCTCTATTAGTGCCTTTTCTAGTCTAGAACTTAATCTTTAGCCTGGCTTTCTGCGTTATTAACGTGTTCTATAGTTATGTTCCACTTGATTTTGCAATATTCTCGCCATTGAAACAACCATTAATATAATCGCCGTGAACATTGCAACATGGCAGTTCTTCAATGGAGGCAATCCTTTACGAAAAACAAGCGTGAACTCGACAATGTAATCAAGATTCTTAGGGCGGCAAGCAGGGGTGCCAAAAAAGCCGAGCTTAATCACCGATGCAACTTGGCGTCACCGATGTTTGGAAAGTATGTCTCAGCCTTGACTGAGCTTGACTTGTTAGAAGTCAAAAACATGGATACAACCTACTATTATAAGACAACTGATAAGGGATTAGAGCTGTTGCACACTTACCACAAGCTACGATGGCTACTCTGGGGCGGAACCTTCGACTTTATGCTTGTTGGTCTTCTGAGCCGCCTAAAAATGGACAGACAAGAGCGCGAAAAATTCAACGCGTATATTAGCTGATGCCCTAATTCTGATGGAGCACTTAGTCTTCTTTAAGTATTAAGATGCCAATGACATCTTTTCTTCCAAACACATGTCCCAAATGCGTTGATAAATAATCCAAGACTTCGTCGAGGAGATCAAATTGTTCAACTGTTTCCTCTCGATCTACGTGTCTTATAATCACTTTGTATTGCAAGTTTTCACCTCGATCAGTTTTTCAACATAACTCTAACACTGATTGACCGCCACCTTTATAAATTGTTAAGAATTTTCGATGGTGAAAATTTGGGGCTACACCGCTTCTATTCTTCCAGTTTTTCTGGCTACATGTTCAAATGTTCGGAACAAGAAGTATCCCAGCAAAATTGAGACCAAGCCCACTACTAACTGTTGACCTAGAAGAATAGAGATGTCGAACAGCGTGGCTCCACTGATAGTCATTCTGGCTGCAGCCACACCATATGTCAGCGGAAAGGCATACGAAACTGGCTGAACTATTTGGGGTAGGTCTTGAACCGGAAAGTTGACTCCACAGAATATCAGAAGAATATAAGTGAAAATGTTTGCGAATACTATTGGTTCTCTGAAATAGAAGGACAAACCGCCGATGAGCAAACCAAAACCAGCCATAGTAAAAGCTGTCAAGAACACTGTCACCGCCAGAGCTAACATATTTGCGTTTCCAAAGTTCACCCCGAACAAAGTGGCGGCGAAGGCGAACGAGATTACAACGCTCAACATGCCGTCGAAGACGTGCATCATTGCTCTGCCAAAGAAAAGAGGCAGCCTACTGGCAGGTGTAGCCAACACTAACGGGAGTGTTCCGTCCCACTTGTCGTGGCCGGTTATATTGATGACTGAGAACACGACGTTCCAAGAGACCGTCTGCAATGCGTTGCCAATAGCTATGTAATGTATCACCGCAGGATTCCCGCTGATGAACAGCCCCACGAACACGAAGAAAGCCATCTGAGACAATGACAAGACCAACTTCATCGTCAGCCACATGGAAGGGTTGAGCCAACTGAACTGCGCCCGATAAGAGAATATAGCGCTGCTAAAGAAAATTCTCAATCTACTCATGCTTCTACCAGCGTGCCCGTTGTCCTCGCCCTCTTCTCAACCATCTTAAACAGAACCACAGCTACGGCAGCGTAAATCAACGTGATTACAATCATCACAGCAAGGTCCAAAACCATTGCCACGTTCGCATTCACACCCTTCCAGAATGAGTCTGTGGCGTAATCTTGACTAGTTGCCAATCTAATTGCGTCCACGCCCCAGGTCGGCCCAAGAATGTAGGCCGCAGGATGAATCCAGAACGGAAGGAGAGCAATTGGAAACATCGATCCAGAAATAATGTACAATGGAATTTCCAATCCATTAGTTAACGTTTGTGCTGACCTAGAGAGTACAAACGCTGAGGCGAAAATCAGGCCCAAAGCCGAAACCGAGAGAAGCGTTAAGACCAACGCAACGCTGAACATAGGCAGATTCGCTATCCCAAGCGGCACTCTAAATCCAAATCCCGCAATCAAGAGCACGGCGATCATGTTAGTCAGACCAAACAGGGCGTTTGAAACAGACCTTCCAGCGATGACATGGAGAAGTTTTGACGGAGTAGCCATGACTTCTTCTAGGGTTCCCTGCCACTTCTCGAACTCAATAGCGAATCCTGATGAGTAAAGTGTGTTGCCCCACATGCCCATCATTCCGCCACCTAAGACGGCGTATAGACCGAAAGGTCCCGTGGAGTTTTTGAAAAGTGTTAGGGCTACGGTTGTGAAGATGAATGGAGCAATAATGTTTGGGATAACCCACTGTGGGTCAGCTATCCAGTGAAGCATAGCCATTCTAAACGCGCTGTACACAACTCTCAACATTTGCGGCATTCCGGCTCATCTCCTCTAACTAACTACCAATCTAAGGTAGGCGTCTTCAAGGGTTGGCTCCTTAATTTTGATGTCGTAGATTCGGCTGTTCTTCAGTATCTCCTGAACATCTGCGATTATCTCTGAGCCCTTCGGAGTCTGAATCCTGAGGATCTGCTTGTTCTCACTCAATTCTGCGCTCACAGAAAGAACACCTTGAATCTCCTTAAACCTGGCAACCTCCTTCTCAGTTATTCCAAAACCTTCCACTTCAACCACACTGGTGTCCATCACATATTTCTTCAGCCCAGAAGGCGAGTCGAGTGCAACAATTTCACCATTTCGTATTATAGCAACTCTCTTACAGAGCTCATCAGCCTCAAACATGTAATGAGTAGTCAACAGAATCGTCTTGCCCTTCTCAACCAGCTGCTTAATCATGTCCCTTGTTTCACGGGCGATTTCAGGATCCAGTCCAATCGTTGGCTCGTCCATAAAGATTAGCTGCGGATCGTTTATCAATCCACGCGCCAGATGCAATCGCTGTTTCATGCCTTTCGAATAGGTTTCCACACGGTCACGGGCTCTGTCCCAAAGTCCCATAAATTGCAGGAGCTCTTTAGCCCTCTTTTCCCTAACGCTGGCAGGCACGCCGTAAAGATCGGCGAAGTACCGCATGTTGTCTAAGGCGCTGACTCTCGTGTATAGTCCTCTTTCTCCCCCCAAGACAATGCCGATTCTCTCTCTGACTTTAGTGACATTTTTTTCAATATCAAAACCCAAAACCGAGGCTTTTCCAGAAGTGGGCAAAAGCATCGTGGTCAACATCTTAATCGTGGTCGTTTTTCCAGCGCCGTTCGGACCTACTAACCCAAAGAGTTCGCCATAGTCAACCGCAAAGGAAACGTCTTTCACGGCTACAACTTGGCTTTTTGTTCTTCGAATTGTTCCCTTAGTAACATTGAAAATCTTGCACAAATGCTCCGCCACTATAGCCTTATCCTTGCCCGAACTGGGCGAGCGCTGTTTGCTTCCTTCAACCCTCATAGTTCTAATCCTGCGTGCCTCGATATCTTCGAAAAAGAGGCTTATCAACATTTAGGAATCACCTGCCATCAAAATTGAGGAAATAGGACTGAGAAAGAAAGTGAAGTTTCCCTAGTACTGAATCCCCTTAACAGTCGGCATCTCTTCAGGATGTTTTATGTCTATGATTTCGTTGACGAAATCTGCGAACTCAATGAGTTGTCTAGGGGCTCGTCTTCCAGTCAAAACCACGTTCGTCTCCTTTGGCACAATCTTAAGAAAATCTATAACTTCATTTACGTCTAAGAGTTTGTTGTCCAAGGCGAGGTTGATTTCGTCAAGAACCAAAAGTCGAGGTTTCTCTTTAGCTTTCCTCTTAGCCATGTTTAACGCTTCTCGGCACAGTTGTTTGTCTTTTCCGGTTAGGTTTTTGAGTCCAATCCAGCCACGCCTGCCAAACTGGTAGATTTCGTAGTTGGGCATTTTCTTTCTAAACTTATATTCACCCGTGTTCTTCCACCACTTCAAAAACTGAATGACAACCACCCTGTAGCCGTGTCCAAGGCAACGGAGAGCCAAACCCAAGGCGTTTGTGGTTTTTCCAGCACCCTCTCCAGTGTAGAGGTATATAGTCCCTCTGCTTTCAACCAACCTTTCTATCTCCTCCCTCAAGCACATGTGGGACAAATCTGACTGTAGTCGGCGACGGTACCTTCGCTTTCCACTGGTCGCAAAACCTGCGCTTCTCTGCTGCCGTGTCGATAAACAGTTATTCCCTTGCAACCTAATTTGTAGGCTAGCCAATATGCCTTCTCAATATCGTTTGGCGTAGCCCAGTTTGGAAAGTTAATAGTCTTCGAAACAGCGTTGTCAGTATGCTTTTGGAATGCTGCCTGCATTCTAACGTGCCATTCGGCACTGATGTCGTGAGCGGTTACAAATAGTCTTCGAATGTGTTCCGGTACTTCCTCCACGTCTTGGATGGAGGTCTTTTTAGAGATTTTCTTCATCAACTCTTCGCTGTAGAATCCCTCGCGCAGCGCTATGTTTTCAAACAGTGGATTAATCTCGATTAGGCTTCTTCCTAGGCTTTCTGCTACTTCACGAATGTAGGCGATGGCAAATAAGGGCTCAATTCCCTGCGATGAACCAGCGATTATACTTATTGTTCCCGTTGGAGCAACCGTGGTCACTGTAGCATTTCGCATGGTTTTCCAGTCTTTTTCCCATATGCTTCCGTGAAAGTTTGGAAAGCTTCCCCTCTCTTCGCCTAGTTCAGCGCTCATTTTGTGTCCTTCATCGTTTGTGAATTTCATGAGTTTCTCGCCGGCTTCCAAACCCTGCTGAGTGTCGTATTTTATGCCCGTTTTGATGAGCATGTCAGCGAAGCCCATGACGCCCAAGCCTATCTTTCGATTTCCTTTAGTTATCTTCTCAATCTCTGGCAACACGTAAATGTTGGCGTCAACGACGTTGTCAAGGAACCTAACTGTCTTTCTCACTGTCTCCCGCAACTGATCCCAGTCCATTTTGCCTTCATCTGTAACAAATTTGCTTACGTCAATACTACCAAGGTTGCACGATTCGTAAGGAAGAAGCGGCTGCTCACCACATGGATTTGTAGACTCCATCATGCCCATATTAGGGGTTGGGTTGTGCTTGTTAATCGTGTCGAGAAAAACCACCCCAGGCTCTCCGTTCTTCCAAGCCATCATGACGATGAGGTTCCAAACAGCCCTCGCCTTCAACTTCTTCACAACAGCATCATTGCGGGGATTTATCAATTCAAAATCGTCGTCTTTCTCAACTGCTTGCATGAACTTGTCGGTGACCGCCACCGAGATGTTGAAGTTACGCAATATACCTTCTTTCTCTTTTGCCACTATAAAATCCATGATATCAGGGTGGTCTACTCGCAAAATACCCATGTTAGCGCCTCGTCTGCGCCCGCCTTGCTTTACCACATCGGTTGCCGTGTCATAAATCTTGGCAAAGGATACTGGACCGGAAGCGATACCTCCTGTTGTCCTAACTATGTCCCCTTTTGGTCTCAATCTGGAAAACGCGAAGCCTGTTCCACCACCTGTTTTGTGAATTATGGCTGCAGCCTTGAGCGTGTCGAATATGCTTTCAATTGAGTCCCCTATGGGCAAGACGAAGCAGGCGCTTAACTGCCTGAGCTCAGTGCCAGTGTTCATAAGCGTGGGCGAGTTAGGAATAAACTCAAGACTTGTCATCATGCGATAGAATTCGTCTTCCCACTTTACAATCTCAGCCTTGCTTTTTCCATATTGCTTTTCTCTCCCAGCTATGCCCTTGGCTACACGCCTGAACATATGCCCAGTTGATTCGATGACTCTTCCATTTTCATCTTTTCGCAAGTAGCGTCTTTCAAGCACTAGAATAGCGTTTAGGGGCAGTTTCAACTCGTCTACAACGCCCAAAAGAAGCTTGGCACGGCGGATTTCAGTTCTCTTCTGTCGATATAGAATGTAGGCTTTGGCTGTGCGTGCGTGTCCGTTTTCGATCAGGGTTTTCTCAACCAAATCCTGAACTTGCTCAACGCTTGGGATTTCGTCAGGTTTGAGCTGCTTTTCTAAACGTTCCACAACCTGCTTGGCCAGCTTGACTGAAAGGTCTCTGTCTCTGCCTCCTACCGCTTGAGCTGCTTTCCAAATGGCCTCGACTATTTTGTTCAGGTCAAAATCAACTATTCTGCCGTCACGTTTTCTAATTTTTTTGATAATGGTCAGGTTGATTCCTTCCGAATTGACCAAACACCTTCGGTTATTTAGAATTTTCGATGATCGCGTTTTAGGCAAGTTTTAAGTATGTTTCAAGGGTATTTGATAGTCTCCCATATGTGAGGGTGTAGAAGTATGGTTGAAACTTATCCTTGGTGGAACGACAAACAGAAGAAACTATTCGAAGACGCCAAAAAATTTGCAGACGACAACTTGTCAAGGGGAGAAGAAATAGCATGGACAAAAGAGTTTCCATCTGACCTAGTAAAGGAAATTGCTGAAAGAGGCTGGTTTGGTGCGCTAGTCCCCGAGAAGTACGGGGGCACAGAAACAGGCGTAACTGGCTGCTGCATAGTAGCAGAAGAACTATCCCGTATATGCTCGGCTATAACCTGCGCCTACTCTGTAACCATGTTCGGCGGTTTGGAACAATTGCTTAAGTTTGGCAACGAAGAGCAGAAACAACATTGGGTGACGCAGATTGCGAAAGGCAAGTTAGGCGCCATCTGCATCACCGAACCTTCCATAGGCTCAGATGCAGCCGGAATAGAAACCACAGCCACTCTCGAAGGCAGCACGTATGTTATGAATGGCAAGAAACGGTATATATCCAACGCTGGAGTAGCCGATGTCTACCTTGTCTATGCAAAGACGAGTGAACGCCCCGAAGACAAAGCGAAGTACACGCATCTAAGCGCGTTCATAGTTGAAAAGGGCATGAAGGGCTTCACCGTTGAAAAAATCAACGAGCTAGGCGGCTGGGTTGGCTTACCCAACGGCTACCTAAGTTTCGACGACGTTAGAGTGCCCGTTGAGAACAGATTAGGCGCAGAAGGAGACGGCTGGAAAGTCCTTGTCGACGGGCTAAACTTTGAGCGCAACCTATTTGCTGCTGGAATGCTTGGTCCGATGCGGGAAGCCATAAAATACGCTGTTGGCTATGCTCAGAGACGCCTACAGTTTGGTGAGCCCACGATTGAGTTTGAGGTGAATCAGTTCAAAATCGCTGACATGTTGGCGCGGCTGCGAACTGCACGACTGCTCACATACTATTCCGCTTACCTGATGGACTTAAAGGTGGACGCCGTTAGTGAAGCAACTTTAGCCAAGCTCTACGCGTCGGAGGAGTATGAACGATTGGTGATTGACGCTCAGCAGGTAATGGGCGGCGACGGTTGGACAAGATTTTATCCTCTTGAAACTTTCATGAGAGACGCCAAAGTGAATCAGTTGGGCGCTGGGACAAGCGAGGTCATGCGCATGGTGCTGTACAGACAAGGAATAAGAAGCATGGCTGACGACTTAAAAATGCCTCATCGAGAGCTACATCCAAAGCTAGGCGTGCCAATCTCAACCAGCAAGCTGAAGTCCATCAAAGAAATCAACGAAAACACTCTGTTAGAGATGCTAGCCGAAGATTATCGGGTGAATCCAGGCCTGTACATGAGTCGACAAGACATGAAAGAGAGATTAGCAGGTGTTACAGACGAGCTACTCAACCAAATGTTGACGGCGCTTGAAACTAAAGGTTTGGTCAGACTGTACAAGGACAGGAGAGGCAACATAAACCTGGCAAAAGCCACTTACAAAGGCTTGAAAAAAGTCAAACCACTCGAATACTATCAATGGTACCCGGACTGGATAGACAAAAACCTGCTGTTCTAAACATTTCTTACCACCTTATGTTCTCTATCTTTGAATTTTCTTCACTTCATTGAAGTTACTCGTTCATATTATCACGGTAAAAAAAAGAGGGGGATTGAGAGACGCGAAGATTGATTTATTCACTCGATTGAGCTGGTGGAGTAACTGTCTGCCTGTGCTCTAGATAGGGAACAGTCAGACCCTTAGGAGTCACTATAGCAACGTCGTTGGCTGTCGCCCACGCTGTGAGACCTGCCACCCTAGCGGTTTGTAGTAGCAGTTGCCTTCTGATGGTGTCAGAAGTGTCTGCTGGTGTGTGGTAGTACAGGTGCGAACCAGTTGTCTGGAAATAGACTGCGGCTACGCCACTGAGGAAGAACGGATAACTGTCGCTGCCAGTGCCCACGCCCCTAGGATAGGTTGGAACACCAACCGTGTTTCCTGCATCCTGTGCAATTTTGTAGAGTTCAGGGAGTTGTATGCCATCGAAAACATTTAGTCCGAGGGTCCCTACGCCAACCATGTCCATCTGGATCACGGCAACAGTCTTTTCCAGAGGATATTTTGGATTGTCGACATAGCACCATGATCCTATTAGGCCTTCCTCTTCGGCTGTCCAAGCGGCGAGGAGCACAGTTCTCTTGGGTCTCACTGAGAGACCTACCGAGCCCAAGACCCTCGCCACTTCGAGCATGCAAGCAGTTCCGGAAGCATCGTCGTCTGCGCCATAATATATTTCGTTTGCAGCTCCGACTCCTAGGTGGTCGTAGTGAGCTGAAACAATCACCACTTCATCCTTCAGGGCAGGGTCGGAACCCGGTACTACTCCAAGGACGTTCATGGTAGGCTTAGCAGGGTCAAAGACGGTTGTGACAACCATATTGACAGTCTTGCCCGTGGTGGTAGAAGCCGGTGTCAGGGTGTTGTCAATTTGGTCTTGAAGAGCGTGTAGATTAGGCACTAGGCTTTCGCCCACATTCGTCCGTTGCGCCCACATAGCGCCAAAAGTCGCTACGTATCCGTCTGGCGTGAGAGTCCCGGACACAAGTCCCGGACCGTGACGATAATCGCTTACCAATATCATGCCAACCGCTCCGTGCATGTAGGCGTTGTAGGCTTTGAAACCGAACTGCCATGCCGTGAATGGTGTGTTAGGCACTGGAATATTCCAGTTGCCATCATCCTTTGGACCATGGCGGAACACGAGCACGATCTTGCCCGTGACATCGACGCCTGCGTAATCGTCGTATGTGAAGGGGGCGGGCATGGTCAATCCGTATCCTGCGAAGACAACCTCTGTGGTGGCGCTGACGCTACCGGAATATGAGAATATGACGTAGTCAGTTTGATAGATCCATGTTGTGGGAGGCGAAACCATACTTAACTCCACCGGTGGAATAGCCTTCCAAAATGGGTATGTGAAGGTTTGATAGTAGGTTCCGTCGTCTCCTGCAGGCTGGATCCCGTAGTCAGCAAACTGATCAGCGATGTATTCCGCTGCCATGTACCCACCTATGTCTCCAGCCAATCTGCCCTCATAGGCAGCGCTTGCAAGCACGTTCACGTCGTTTAGTGCCCGATCACCGTTGGTGTTTCTTATTATGTGCTTCTGATACGTTGTGTAGTCGGCTGCGTAAACCAAGTCTAATTGCACCGTCAATATCGCGGTGAATAACGCAGCAACGACCAACTTGAATGGGGATTTGACAATTCTCATGATATTTTCCTTTCCCTTTTTCAATGCCGTTTCTCATAAAACGGCGATACATGTTGCGCTTCGCTGAAGATATAAATCTTCTGAAACCTTTTTCTAGAAAGTCAACGCGACATCGCCAGGTGACACTTTGGTCCTGTTTTTCATGTGTTGTTTCATCTGGCATGCTCGCAACAACGCCAAGACGAGAGAAGAGAAAAGAAGGGGAATTTTCTTAAGAAAGCGTAGCTTAGTCTATGAAACGAGTTGGTTGGCGAAGGTAAACCATGCCATCTGAGGTTATCATTGAAACTGAGGGTTTGAAGAAGAAGTTCGGTGGCTTGACAGCAGTGGACAACATTGCTTTTCAAGTCTTTAAGGGTGAATGCTTTGGATTCTTGGGTCCAAACGGCGCTGGAAAAACCACGACCATTAAGATGATTAACTGTGTCTTACCGTTGACAGCAGGAAAGCTCGAGGTTGCAGGCATGGACGTGGCTAAGCAGGCGAGGGAGATAAAGAAAATGATTGGTGTGGCTCCGCAGGAAGACAACTTGGACCCAGACTTCACGGTTTTCCACAACTTGATAGTCTATGCCCGCTATTTTGACATTCCAAGGGCAGAAGCATACAAGCGGGCTGAGGAACTGCTGAGATTTGTGCAGTTGGAAGAGAAGCGGAAGGTTCTAATTGATCAGTTATCATCTGGAATGAAGCGAAGACTCATTTTGGCTAGGGCGCTGATAAACGAGCCTAAAATACTGATACTAGACGAGCCGACGACGGGTCTCGACCCCCAAGCACGCCATTTGATATGGGACAAGGTCCGAGACTTGCAGAAGCAGGGGGTTACTATAGTTTTGACGACCCACTACATGGAAGAGGCTGCACAGCTGTGTGATCGCACGGTTATTATGGACGGTGGAAAAATAATCGAGGAAGGCAAGCCCGGTGAGCTGATTAGGAAGCATGTAGGCGAAGAGGTTTTAGAAGTGGCTTACGACGAAGAGGTCTTGAAATTTCTCAGAAGTACTTTCCCAGATGCCAGATTGGATGTGGTTAGTGATAGAATCCAGGTTTTCTCCAATCAACCCAGAGGAGTTTTCGCCGAGATTCTCAAGAAATTCACTTTCAAGGCGGCAATGATTAGAGACGCCAACCTTGAGGATGTGTTCCTGAAACTAACGGGCAGGCGGTTAAGAGAATGAAAACAGGCGGAGTAACCTCGTATTTTAGGCTACCTAAATTGAGTAATCGTGTCTGGAAGGTGTGGAGGAGAGACCAAGACGTGTTCATGAAAACTTATAAGGTGAATTTTGTTCCGCCACTCGTTGAACCCATTTTCTACTTGCTCGGCTTGGGTTTTGGGCTTGGCGGCTTCGTTCAACCCCAAGAGGGTCTATCGTACATCGTTTTCATTTCTTCTGCGTTGGTGGCATCGCAAATGATGTACTCGTCTTTTTTCGAATGCACTTACGCTTCTTTCGTTCGGATGTACTATCAGAAAACCTTTGATGCGATAATTGCCACGCCCATTAGCCTAGAAGAGGTTATTGCAGGCGAACTCTTGTGGGGGGCTACCAAGAGTCTAATCAACTCAGCCATAGTGTTGGCTGTGATTTCAGTCTTTGGTCTTGTGTCAAGTCCTTTAGCCCTGCTCATTC
>Ga0315308_1000935_pt1 | contig 16749 bp, 21 predicted proteins | sample TDP3_MG_FD_203078 | JGI IMG/M metagenome (GOLD analysis project Ga0315308, IMG submission 203078) | Freshwater sediment microbial communities from Lake Towuti, South Sulawesi, Indonesia - TDP3 | ecosystem: Environmental > Aquatic > Freshwater > Lake > Sediment | place: Indonesia: South Sulawesi... | reverse complement strand
AAGCAAGAATTTCTATCGAGACTTGAGAATCTCTGTCTTCAGCCCAGCGGTGACCGACGCCTACACGAGGTTCGCGACCGCGGTGAGGGTTGTGCTTTCGAATGAAGAGTGTTTCAGGCTTGAGAAGGAGAAGCCCAAGAAGGGGTTGTTCGGTCGGCTTCTGGGAAAGTGAACGAACGGCGCGGATCGAAGTCGATGGCTTTTCAATTAGCACAGCTGGGCTCTTATATATGCTCAGTCTCCTACTGCCGGTCAATCGTTCGATCTTGTCCTCTTCTTGATCTCTTTGAGTGCCGTTTTCGCATATTCACGGTGTTCCTTCAACATGTCGGTTAGTGGTACTTCAATTTTTGTGCTGCCCATCATGATTGTTTGGGTTGCGCCTGTTATTCCCGTGATTCGGCGGAATTCTTCCTCGGTGATATTTGAGGCCTTTGTCAGTGGTTCGATTGCTCGTTGATCTCCGATTTTTCCTAACAGGTCCATGGCACGCGCGCGCAGGAGAGAGTTGTCGCTTTCTATCGCTTTTGCGAGTGCGCCCGTGGCGGGGGCGCCGATTCTCTTTAGGGCGTCGTGGGCAACGGGCCATGTGGTGCTGGCTTGTCCGAGCTGTTTGATGTATGAGCTTACGGCGCTGTCAACATCTTCGATTTGCTTCGCACGTTCGTCTCTAAGCGCCTTTGCCTTCTTGAGCCAGTCTTCGGTGTTCCCGCGGATGATGACGTTTGGAACCCCTCTCCGTAATGTCTCTTCCCATTCTGTGATCGCGTCGTCTAGCCTTCCTTGCTCGTTGTATGTGAACCCGAGGTTCGAGCGTGCTAGGGCGAAGTTGGGGTCGATGCGTAGTGCTTCTTGATATTCCATTATTGCTTCGTTTGCTTTGCCTTTCTTCCAGTGCTCGTATCCGAGTTTGGTGTGGTCTTCTGCTGTCATTTGGTCGGGCTTCTTCTCGGACCCGCCGAACAGCTTGTTGAACATTTTCATTTGGGACCTCCCATTTTTTCCTACCTCCAATGGGTGATGGATACTTGCTGTATGAAACCCATATAAGATCTGCCCTGAAGCTTGGTTGGTCGATCCGTTGGTTGTCGTTATAGGGACAAGGGCTGGATTGGCCCTGGGTTGTCATCCCATACTATGTACCACTCTTTCTTGCAGTGTGGGCAGGTTAGTTTGAGTGTGTAGTTGCCTGGTTCCTTTTGGTAGTAGAAGGGCACCATGTCGCCGTGAAGTGGCCATTCCTTGGCTTTGTTGATGTTGCCGCAGTGGATGCAGCGAAGTTCGCCCGCGAACATTGAGATGTGCACGTTTTCACCTTCATTTTGAGATTTGGATCGATCGATCGCAGACATATTTGTAGCGAGGTCTATTTAGCACTTCGCATAGAGGTTTGGGGTGCAGAATTCTAGGCCGGTCGATCGTTTTCTCGACTCCTAGACTACGATCGATCGATTGCGACCTCATCCAAAACTTCAGAAAGCGCGATGCGAGGATACTGCAGCGTCTTGGGGCGCGTCCTTATCATGGTGACTCAGCCAAGGTCTATCACTGTATCCCAAAGTGGAAATCCCGGTTGGGGGTTTCTGTATTCCCGATATATTTCTTAGATAATGCATGAACCCAGATATTCGTCATCTGCATGTCGATCGATCTCCAAAGTGCTTTCAAAATGCGGCATTCTCCTGCTGCCTCCAATTTGACGGAACCAGGAGGTGGATTTGGTGTAGCATAACCTTATCTTGAGGCGCCGTCCGATGGTGGCAGCGAACTGCATTGGTTGATGTGGGTGAGAAGGCTCCGGACTTCACTCTTTTGTCAGACAGTGGTAGTGAGGTTTCCTTGTCCGACTTCCGGGGAAAGAAGGTGGTCCTGTATTTCTACCCGAAGGATGGAACGCCTGGGTGCACGGAGGAGGCGAGGGGGTTTAGAGATTTGGCTCGGAAGTTTGACAGGGAGGGCGCAGTGATCCTTGGGGTGAGCAAAGACAGCGTGGAATCCCATCAGACGTTCAGGGAGAAGAACAAGCTGCCTTTCACCCTCCTGAGTGATCCAGAGGGGAAGGTCCTGGACCTCTACGGTGTCCGGAAGAAGAAGAGCCTCTACGGCAGAACGTTCATGGGCACTGAGAGAACGACGTTCCTCATCGACGAGGCGGGAACAATAAGGAAGGTCTACAGGAAGGTCAAGGTAAAGGGGCATGCCAAGATCTGCCTCTTGAGCCTGTCAGAGTTCGATCGATCGCTCTAGTGTGGTAGAGTGAAAGACAAGGTAGCCGTGCCTCCTACGAAAAAATACCTTGTTTCATCAGTCCGAGCCTGGCGCTGAAGATCAAGCAGATGAAGGGCTTGGAGACGGCGATTGTTGCCGGCTTGCACGGGGAGCTGGTGGTGATGGTCCTCAACGCGACGCTGCTTGGACATGAGTTCGTTGGTTCGAATTGGGTCCCAAGCAAGCGAATTCTAGGATTACTGTGTTTCTTTATTGGTTCTTGAGTCTGTCGTGGTATTGTTTCCTGAATTTGGCGAGTTTCGGTGAGATGACGACTCGGCAGTAGGGTTGTTCTGGGTTTAGCCTGTAGTATTCGTGGTGGTGGTCTTCTGCTTTGTAGAATGCCTTGAATGGTTTGAGTTCAGTGACTACTGGTTTGTTCCAGATCCTTGCTTGGTTGATTTCTTTGATGACTTGTTCGGCGGTTTCTTTCTGTTCTTCGTTCTGGTAGAGGATTATTGAGCGGTATTGCGTTCCGATGTCGGCTCCTTGTCGGTTTGGTGTGGTTGGATCGTGTGTTGCGAAGAAGACCTGTAGGATTTCTCTGTAGGAGATTTGCTTGGGGTCGAAGGTGATCTGTACGACTTCTGCGTGTCCTGTTTTTCCGGTGCAGACTTGTTCGTATGTTGGGTTCGGTGTTATGCCGCCTGAGTAGCCTGATTCGACTTTTTCTACCCCTTTTAGTTCGGTGAAGATGGCTTCGGTGCACCAGAAGCAGCCTCCACCAAGGGTTGCGATCTCCTTGTCTCTTGGAGCGTTGGCTTGCGGTTGCTGCATTCTGGTATCGCCTTTGACTGCATCTTGTATAAAATGCTTCACCATAGGTTAAGATATGCTCCTTTGGTTTTGCTGATGTCGGCTGATCGTTCGATCGATCCTGGGCGGTGTCTGGCTTGATGTTTATCCACGGAAGGCCGCGTGGACCCTATAAGAAAGGTGCTGAAGATTCCGGAGAAAGTCGCGATCGATCGATCGATCGAAGGATCATTGCTTGTTGCCCGTTAGATTCCTTAGTTCCTTCAGGTACTCCTGCAGCCTCTTGTCTATCAGGTTAAACTGCTCTGCCGTTATGCGCCCTCCTTCCAGGTCTCTCTGGGCCTCCTCCCTTATCAGCAGTAGGGCGACTTCGCATTTTGATACATTGGATCTGAACTTGGTGAAGGTTGACTCTATGTTCCTCATCAAGACCCTCAATCTAGACCTTCTTCTCCTTGAGAAAAACCATGCAGACACCGGGGTGGCCACGGCGATCGCCAAGCCGACCATCTGCATGACAGGACCAGCCTCGAGAGCAGGTGGGGGAGCACCCGTAGAGGTTGGAGTTGTTGTAGCGACGGATGCTGGCGGTGTAGCCGTCGCTATTGACGTAGCGGCCGTAGTTGGAATGGTCGTTGGTGGTGTACTCGTTAGAGTTGTTGCAGCAGTGGTCGGAGCGGTAGCTGTCACTTTCGTGCTTGTTGCCGTGGTTGTCGTTTGTGCTGCTGACAAAAATAGGTAAACATTGCTGTCTTGTGAACCAACGGCAACATAAGCTCCGTCCGATGAGATGGAGACACCGTATACTTCGCCACCGGTCTGATAACTCCAAGTGACGTTTCCTGATCTATCGAACAGGTAGGCTTTGTTGTCGCATGACCCTGCAGCTACGTAGCTTCCATCGGATGAAATAGAAACGCTCCATATCTCATCCCCCGCGGCATATCTCCAGAGGCGCTTCCCAGACCTATCGAACAGGCAGATTCCCCCATAGTAGGAGCCCACTGCCACATAGCTTCCGTCAGATGATATGGAAATGCTGGGCACCCATTCTGCCGTCTCGCGGCTCCAAAGGAGGTTTCCTGACCTATCGAAAAGAAGGGATCCCCCATAGTACAGACCCGCAGCCACGTAGCTTCCTTCGGACGAGATGGAGATGCTTGGCACGGTTGCCCCGGTCTCACGGCTCCAGAGGAGTTTTCCTGAGCGGTCGAGGAGTAGGACCCTTCCGTCCTGTAGACCTGCTGCTACATAGTTTGCGTCGGGGGAGATCGATACGCTAAACACCCATACTCCTGTTTCATAGCTCCAAGTCAGATTTCCCGATTTATCGAAGAGGTAGACGTTGTTGTCGCACGAGGCTACAGCCACGTAGCCTCCATCAGATGATATGGAGATGCTGTATACGTCGCCTCCCGTCTTGTAGCTCCAGAGAAGGTTTCCAGGCTTATCGAATAGGTAGACTCTTCCATCGTATAAGCCGGCAGCTACGTGGCTTCCGTCAGACGAGATCCGTACGGCGTAGGCGTATCCCGCTGTTTCACGGTACCAAAGCCGTCTTCCCGATCTATCGAATAGATAGACTCTTCCATCATCTAAACTCGCAGCAATATGACTTCCATTGGATGAGATGGATACACTCCGCACCTTTCCTCCCGTCCCATAGCTCCAGATGGGCGAGGGAACTTGCTGTCCACATGCGAGGAAGGCCTGTGAGAGCCAGACAGCCAAGAGGAGCATGAGTCCTGTCAGGCAAATACTTTTGCCCTGTCTCTCCATCTTCTTCGGCCCGCGATTGTGTGTGAGATGATATAATACTTTGCGGCCCCTGTGCCAAGCAATGTTGGCGGCAATCTCGTCCCCATGCGTCGAGATGTTTTTGAGTCTAGAGACTTCATGGAGGCAGGCCAGATCGACGGATCTTATCATTCCACGCCTCTCGAACTTCTCTGCGTTCGTCCTCTATGGCCTAAACGAGCGGTTCTGCAGCTCGTGCATCCCCTATCTCGCCTAGGTCTGGCCTGAATCTCTCTATATCTTGGCGTTGGATTGCTCCTGCGGTCTTCAGGTCTATGTCATCAAAACGCTCTTTGTACGCCGCATTCAAATACGGACGCTCTGACGAGGCGCTCGACCTCGTCGCCTGGTTTTCGCAAGGCGCCGTGTTTTCCCAAGACATTTTTCCTGAATCTGGTCCACAGCTCGTCGTCGAGGTAGGCGTTCGCCTTCATAAAGGATCGATTGGGGAGGCTTTGATCGGCCGAGCTATCGGAGATAGGGTAGGAGCGTGAGTCGGTCGATCGATGCTTCCAGACGGCAGAGTCGAGGGGTGAGACGCTAGCCTTTCAGTTTGTACTTCTTTTCAGCCAATTCTATTGCAAGCCTTATCGCTTCTAGGGTTGCTCTCTCGTCGGCTGTGCCCTTCCCTGCTTTGTCCCAGGCGGTACCGTGGTCTGGTGAGGTTCTTATTATCGGCAAGCCCAGGCTCAGGTTTACGCCTTCCATAAATCCGACCATCTTCATCGCGATGTGCCCTTGGTCATGGTACATTGCGATCACGGCGTCGAACTCTTTGTTGTGGTATGCTCTGTAGAATACAGTGTCAGGTGGATAGGGGCCTGAGACCCAGAAGCCCTGTCTGTGCGCCTGTTTGATTGCTGGTGTTATTTTCTCTGTCTCCTCGCTGCCGAAGATGCCGCTTTCTCCGGCGTGGGGGTTCAATCCGGATACGGCGATCTTAGGTTGGGATATTCCGAATAGGTCCACTAGACTTTTGTGGGTTGATTCTATGGTTGCGATGATCCTTTCTTTTGTGATGAGCTGTAGGGCTTTTCTCAGTGAGACGTGCGTAGTGACGTGAGCCACTCTGAAGGCTCCTTGAATGAGCATCATTCTGACGTCTGTTGTGTTTGTTAGGTCGGCTAGCAGCTCGGTGTGTCCGGGATAGTTGTAGCCAGCCGAGTTTAGGCTTTCCTTGCTTATTGGGGCGGTCATTACTGCGTGAACGTCTCCGGACATAGCATAGTCAACGGCTTGAGCTATGGATTCGTATGATGCTTTCCCGCCGAGGGATGAGGGTTTTCCGTAGACGAGCTTGGATGGGTCAACGTTGTTGAGATCGATTATATTGATGTTTTTGGGCTGATCCAAAGCCTCGGATGGATGTGCTATCTTGACAAACTCTACCTCTTTGATATTCGCTAGCTCGGAGGCCCTTTGGAACACTCCGAGATCTCCTACGAGGACGAATTTGGCCCTGGATCTAAGGTCCTCTCTTGCCAGGGCTTTCATGTTGACTTCGGGCCCCGATCCTGCAGGATCGCCCATGGTTATCGCGATAAGGGGTTTATCCGGATTCAGAGAGATCACCTTTCTTCTTCAGCCTAGCCGATATTTTGATGAGGGTGTCCGTGTTTCCAAACCCTCCTGCTTTGGTTACTATGTTCATGCTCTTGTGTTTGAGGAGGGGGAGGCCTGGCTCTATTTCTCCCTTTATCTCTATCGAATTGATCCCGAGATGTTTCATAACGGACGATGCTACGTCTCCTCCTGTCATGAAGAGGCCGCTGAACTTGCTGGGTCCAATGCTGGTGATTATCGATGAGATCATCTCTCCGAAGTTGCTCGCCAAGGTGTTGCCGAATTCCGCCGTGCTGAGGCCAAGGTCCGATGCCATGCTCTCGGATTCTAGGATTTGATCGCGATCGTGGGAGGTTGTCACGACTGTGTCCGAGCCTGAGGCTGCGGCCTGTAGGACTTTCTTCAGAACCCTTGCCCGCTCGTTTTCATAATCTCCGATGAGAGATCGAACCCTCACGGGCACCAACCGCGCTCCGAGTTCATCGACGATCATTTGGACTTGGTTCCGAGTCAAATCACTAACGGACCCGACAGCCATCAAAGTGGGCTTGCCTTCTCTGCTGCCGACGATGACGCTGTAGGCAACATGCTCGGCTAGGCCTGCAGCTCCAGCCCAGACAATACTCGTTATTTCTGGCGCATCTACCATGCTATGGACGATGGTCCTCAGGTCATCGTCATTTTCCGCGTCGAATGATGCTACCGTGCTACCCGCGACAATTTCCGGAATCTTGCGGGATCTCACTTCATCAAGCAATACGTGACAATAAGACCCCTTGAAGGCAGAGCCGAAGTGTGAAGGTATGCTAGAGGATTTGACCGGTGTTCTGGTGTCTCTTCCAAGATAGGTTTGATCCACGGGAACGCCTCTAACCTTCTGTATACCATCTACCGTTGTACGTCCTTGCTTTGGAAAAGCCGGTGCAAAAACCACGAGAGAAGGCTTGAGCGTCTCACAGAGACCTTTGATTTCGGGGACTATGTTTCCTCTTAGAGTCGAGTCGACCTTCTTATAGACGAGGACGTCCTTGGTGTTTTCTATTTTTTTCCCTAGGTGCAGCATAGCTTCATGGGCTTGGTTCGCTTCCATGGCTCTACTCTCCGTATCCACAGCTACAACATCATATTTTGTTAGCAGCTCAGGGACTTGCTTCAAGTCTAGCGTTGTGACGGTGGAGAAACCCAACTTGGCGAACTGGGCAGCCGTGTCGTTGGCACCCGTTATATCATCAGCTATTATTAGAACCGATTGAAACACTCTCACCGCCATTGGCTGAGCCACCTTCACTATTCACGTAATGATATCGATGTTAAACTGGTCCTTGGCTCACCGCGTGCTTCTTGCGCTATATAAGTTGTGCAAAACAGACTCGGAACCCCGAAATCGATCAAGTGCAGTCGATCGATCGTTTTTTCCGAATGCTCATGGTGTGGCATGAGTGGGTCTTATGTATTAGCTAGGCTTTTTTGGTTTGAGGTTGTTGCCATATTTGTCGAGGAAGGCTATGTCCTCGAGGGGCTTGCGGCTCTTCTTTCCGATGATCTTCCTATCTGGATAGCCGAAGCCGACCACGGCGGTGGGGTTCAGCTCTGTCGGGATGTTGAAGTCTTTTCGAAGTTCCTCTGCCCTTATTCCGGTGAAGATGCCGGAGGCCACGCCGTAGTTCCAGGCGGCTAGCTGCATGTCCTGAATCGCCCTCCCTGTGTCCAGTGCGTTGAAAACGTAGCGTGGGTCGGTGAGGACTATGATCGCGAAGTTGGCGGCCTTAATCCATTTTCCGCTGATGCTGTCGTCCATCAGTCTCTCGAGGCTCCGGCGTTCCCGCACGAGAATGAACCTCCAGTGTTGACTATTCCTTTCACTGCCCGTGAGCCGTCCCGCCTCCAGGATTTTCAACCTAAGGTCCGGGGGAACCATCCTCGAGCTGAAATCATGGATATCCAGTTTGGTCTTAATACACTCATACGTGTCCAATAAGCCCTAACCCCAAACTCGCAGTTAACGTGAAGCCGCTAATAAGCGTGTGGCTAGCGGCATCTGCTCTACTCTCTCCCGGCTTTGTCCATATCGATCGATCGAGTCAGATCGGTGCTTCGCTGACGGTGGGCTGCGGAGTTTTGGGCTTGAACCTGTCCCAGAAGGCTCCGAGCTGAACTCCCAATGTGATGAAGAGGAAGAGAGCCCATGCCGTCATTATTATCTGTAGGAGCGGTGCGCCTTCGATCTCGCTGAAGAATGCGCTTGTTGGCAGTCGTGTTGGTATCGATATGAGCAGCATGATGAGCCATACTATGATCGCGAGGACTGCGCCCTTGGTCTGCGAGATCGTCCATCTTCCGATTTTTCTTCCTGGCAGGCGGCTGTATATGAAGGCGTAGATGACCCCAATTATCAGTCCGTAGATTGGACCTATGATGATGGCTGCGAGCGGATTCACCCGAAGCTGAACGTAGGTCCATGACCCGATGATGCCCGATGGTGGGGCGTAGGTGTGGATGCCTAGCAGGGAAGCGACAATGGGAAAAAGTAGCAATACGCTAAACGCGTAGAAGATGCCGTAGACCAGGCCTGCAAGTATTCCAGCCTTGATTGCTCTACCTAGTTCGGCCACCAATATTTCCCCGCGATGAGTGTGCGCTGGGAAGCGGTTATAAGGGTTGCGTGGAGTCGAGTCGCGTAAACCGTCTAGGCCCGAAACACCAGATGTGGAAGGGTCTTTGGTGAACGCAAGGTTTTATCGATCGATAGCTGGCTTGCCGCACGTTTGCTTGGCTCTTCGATATCAGTCGAGATAGAAGCAGGGATGGAAGTGGCTTGCTCGAGAATCGGGTGGTCTTGAGGCGATAGAGTCAGCGTCCGATCTATTCGCTCTCATCTCGTTTGAAGTTTCTGATGTTTGTTTTCCTGGGATCTAAGCGGAGCAGGCGCCTATGGTCAAGGTCTTGCTTGGACAAGAAGCCTGCCAGTTGTTTTTTGGCTCTCACGGTTTTACCTTGCAGGTCCGCGGTCGTGAGTTCAGGGCAAACGCATAGACAGCGAAGTGGGGAGCTATGTTGATCGATCGGTTGGAGTTCTGAGGAGGGTTGAGGTTGTTGGTCTACCTGTGGTTGGGCCTTGGCAAGTCGGTTGGGTGGGATGTGAGGGTGGGGCGAAAATTCTTTATACGGATCTGGATTGTTCTACGGCGCCTGGGCGGGGCTTGGTTTTGGCTAGAACGAAGGAGAGGCTATTGACGAGAGTGATTGATCCCGTGCCCCTCGATTTGGACGCGGGAGATTTGCTTCGGGCTGCGGGGGCTGGGATGCTGAGGGAGGGGGTTGTGGCTGTGCTGATTGAGAGATGCCTGCGGTTGATCGAGCCCAAGGCTGTGTTCGCATTGGTGAAAGTGACGGGCGTTGAGGGGGATGAGGTTCGGCTGGAAGGCGGACGCACCTTGAGGAGTATGGTCCTTGCGGACATGCTGGAATGTGGGCAGGTGATCGCTCCCTATGTGGTTACTATAGGGCCGAAGCTTGAGAGTCTAGGCCCTGAGGAGGCGAGGGGCAACGGGCTTCGAAGGTGGATCTTGGAGAAGGTGGGGGACTACGCCTTGGAGAGAGCCTCTGCCCATTTGAGAAACCGCATGGAGGATGCGTTGGGAGGGCCCTTGTCTAGCTTCAGTCCGGGAGGCGGAACGAGCACGCTTTTCGGCATCGAGCAGCAGGAGACGCTGTTTCATATCCTGAACCCATCCGAGAGTGTAGGTGTACGCCTTACGCCGGGCTATGTGATGGTGCCGAGAAAATCGGTGTCAGGGGTCCTCGCTGCAACGCGGCGAGAAGAGGTTGTTTGCCAATATTGTCCGAGCGAAAGGTGTGGAAGTAGGAATAAACCGTTCAGCGGCCTGTACTACGATCTCGGATGCGAAGATAGGGTCCACTGAATTCATCGACCGGCTCTTTTTCATTCTCAACATTGCGGTTTATGCGGTAGTTGTCGATCGATTGATCGAAGCTGTCTTTGGGTGAACGGAAATCTTTTATGATTTTCGCCAACGGTGTTGTTTCTTGTGGTCGCCTATAGCTGGGAGTCGGTGAGGTCTGGGGCTAGGTCCGGCGTCTTGGTCGAGACGGATGCCGGGCATCTTGAGGCGGTCGAGGTCATATCGGGGGTGCGCGACGAAGAGTTGGGAGATGTGGGTAGGTTGAAGGGGAGGGCGATGGAGGCTCTGGTGAGGGGTCTGTTAGTTGAGGGGCGTAACTTGGCTGATTGGCTGCATGTCTTCCTTGCGGCGCTTTCGGATCCTGTGTTTCCGAGGCTGGGTAAATCTTACGCCCTCATGGCTGCCTCGACGGTGAAGTCTCCTGAGGTTGTGAGCGTCCTTAGAGCCTTGATCTCGAACCGGGAGCTGGGCTATGTGAGGGAGGGTCTTCCTGGGGCGTTCTACAGGCAGGGGGACACGTATTCGATCGGCCTGTTGGCGAAGGATGCGGATGACAGGGTGGCCTCGAAGGCGAAGTTCTTCGACGCGGCTCTCTCATGGGAGACTGTTGGGAGGTATTGCCCGCACATGGATGATCACGCTGTCTGTCTGCACGGGGTGGGGACAGACAGTTGTCCGATGCTTGGTGGTGTCTTTCCGTATGATTTCCCTAGGCGCGTGTCGACCGGCAAGGTGGTTGTTTTGCCTATTGACAAGAACTATGTGTTCTGTCCTCGGTACCAGTCGAGGTCACCTTTCCACTAGAAATTCGACTCATCGATCGAACGTTGATGGTCGCGCAAAAGTTAAAATCGAAGTTGGACAATCTCGGGGCGATGTTGCGATGACCGAGTCGAGCGGAGACAGGAAGAAAATCGATCGATCTGGAGCGCTGTTGCAGTTTGAGACGGGATCTCTATCGAAGGAAGAGTTGGGGGGCGTCCTCAACACTCTTCCTGTGGACATCACCTTCGTCGACAAGGAAGACGCTGTCAAGTACTTCAGCAAGGGTGAGGGAAGAATATTCGTGCGGACAAAGGCTGTCATCGGCAGGAAGGTCCAACAGTGTCACCCCCAGAAGAGCGTCCACATAGTGAGTAGGATAGTGGAGGCCTTCAAGACGGGGAAGAAGAATGTGGCGGAGTTCTGGATTCAGCTCGGTGGTCGGTTGGTTCACATTAGATACTTCGCGGTGAGAGACAAGGAAGGCAAGTATTTGGGAACGATGGAGGTCACACAAGATATCACTGACATCAAGAAGATTGAAGGAGAAAGAAGACTTCTAGACTGGAAAGATTGAGATAGACTCGCGTGTTTCCAAGAGCTGCTTCTAAGACGGTCGATCGGTCACGCCTTCGCGGCTGCCCTTAACCTCTCCATCCCATGTTGAGCGTTCTTCAGGTCTCGGAGGAATCGGTCGAGCTCTGAGGGGGCGAAGAAGCCCTCGGTTACTGTGACCATGGCGAGCTCTCCGGTGCTCAGCAGCTGAATATCGTACAGTTGTCTCTGCTCGACCACCTTCACATCAGCTGGTGGCTGTGTAGAACCGCCAGGGGCGCCGGCTTCCCTCTCAGACTTCAGGTAGAGCTCTTGGCCTAGAAATTTGGCCGCTTCCACTCCGTCTATCAGCTTGGTGAATTCGGAGGGATCGAAGCAACGAGCTGGAAGATCGACGATGAAGTGTTCGCCAGTCTCCCCGACCTTGATCGCGGCTAGGAGCGCATTCACGCAGCGCACCTCAATCACCCACTGCAGCTCAGCCAAACCAATCCCCTCGGGTAACACCTTCCGCGTGCATCCTTAAGCGTTTCTCTTCGATCGATTGCATCCAACTGTAAACCGCCTTGAGCCTCTGTAATCGAGGCAGGCGGTCAACCAGCATTCTTATATTACGTAAGTCACTCATGCGTCTGACGAAAATAGGCGTTTTGTATGACAAAGAACGACCTTGCTATGATGGAGGAGTTAGCGAGGAATCTGGACCGTTTCGCCAAAGATGGGGTAAGGGAGAAGGTTATGGCGGGCAGTGAGAAGATAACCGCTTCCACCAGCAAGGACAAGATAGCCAAATGGCTCAAGGGTGCGATGGACAGACTGGACAGCCTGGTCGATGAGAAAACGAGAAATCAAGTGATGGAGAACTGCGGCTACAGCTGCGCAGACCACAACAAAAAACTCATCGGAAGGATGACAGCCAAGCGCAAGAAGTTCAAGAGCGTGGATGAGTTTCTGGAGGCTGAACAGCGCAAACCTATGCGGGGGACCAAGCTCATCAGAGAAGGAGACGTACTGTATTATTTCTACACGCCGAGTACGTTCTCCAAGTCGCTGAGGTGCTATTGTGGCTTGTTGAGAGGCTTGCCGGCTAGCGAGAAGGTTTCATCCACGTATTGTCATTGCTCGAAGGGCTTTGTTGAGAAATTCTGGGAGGGCGTTCTCGGAAGACCTGTGAATGTTGAGCTTGTGCAATCGGCTGTGTCTGGATCTCAGGAGTGTAAGTTTGCGATTCGTCTGTAGCAATCGATCGATCTCATTCGCCGGCAAGTAATCTTTGCCCGGTGGTGGAAAAGCCGACGATGGTCTGAGTCGTGCTCCTCCTTCAAGGTTTCCCTTACTGAGTTAACCTCGCGGCCCTCTCAAAGTGGTCGAATATCTCTGAATTGTTCCTCGGGTCCACGCCTTGAAGAGACTCTAGGTTTGTTATCCTGATGGTGTTGCCTTGAACGAAGGTACCTATCGCTATGCCAGGGGGAGGTGCAGAGGAGATTGGGCTCCAGAACGATCCGTTGTAGATCTCTCTGCCGCTCAGTTTCACTACAAAAGGCTTCCCATACACAGGGACCTCAAACGACAAGGCTTCGATCTTCCTAGCCCCCTCTTCAGTCAGTCTGATCTCATGAGAAGTCCTGTTGTAAGATGCGATTTCTCTGTCCGATATTACCTGCTCACCGTTCTCAACAAGATTGATTCCAAAAATCTCTTCTGAAACCCACACCCAAGCACGTAAGATGAACCATCCGGCAACTGCAGCAATGCCAGCCAACAGAACAGCTAACCCGATTTCGTTTTTCTTTTTCATGTTTTGTTGTGATGCTCCATGAGATACTCGTGCTCTGTGGGACTGGGGAAATGTCCTCTCGATCTGCATATTAGGTCTCACAGTTATGGATTGGCTGCTCAAGACATAAATAACTCTCTATTTCCGGTATCTTGCGATCAGAATGAAGCCTGTAGTTAGGAAGCCCACCAAGGAAGAGCGTGAGAAGGCGAAGAAGTGGCCAACTTGGGAGAAGGATGTGTCCACTTTTCCCTGGGAGTATGACGAGAAGGAGACCTGCCTTATCATCGAGGGTAGCGCGGTGGCAAAGACCAGTGAGGGAGAGGCGGAGTTTGGAGCGGGTGACTACGTCGTATTTCCAAAGGGTCTGAAGTGCACCTGGGATATAAAACAGAAGATCAGGAAGCACTATAGGTTCGGGTGAAAAACGCCCAATCGATTGATCCGTCGATGGCGTAATGGAACCTTTTGGCGGTGGGGTATCACGATGCGGGTAGGAGATTCGAAGCTGGTATTTCTTGCGGTTTTGGCGATTGTGTTCACTGTGGCTTTGACTTTTGTGACGGTAGAGGCTCCCGTAGTGCTCAACCGCATACTTGCGGATCATCTGAACATTCCCGATTACAACCCGGCCATACAACCTGAGCTGATTGAGGAGTTCATGAATTCGCACTATGTAAGGCCGATAGGCTATGGATGCCTCGCGGTGTTGTTCATACTGATCATCGCGGGCTTTGCGACCAAGAGAACAGGCTTGTCCGCTTTGGGGTCCATAGCCCTCTTTCTACCCACCTTCGGCTACTTTGCCGCATACATGTTCTTCCTTTCCGGGATAGGGATGCTACGGGTCGTTTGGCTGCCGATATGGGGGCCGTCTACAAACCTGCTGAAATTGGGGGATATCATCTACGTGCCCTACATGATTGTGGTGTTTCCCCTCTCGCTTCTCTTCTCGCTTTTCGGGTTTGACATGGCGTCACCCCTGTTCGGCCTGCTGAGAGAGGCTAGGATGGTTCACTATCACTGGGACAGCTTTCATGTGGATGTCAGGGTGCCCCTGGCGTACGTGTTGATAGGATCGGGTCTCTTGATATTTCTTCTAGGCACGATTGCCTGGTTCTACGCCAAGTTCCGAAGCAGCAAAACGGCTGATTTCTGGGTCTACAGGCATTCGAGGCATCCTCAGTACCTGGGCTGGCTCATATGGAGCTATGGGTTGATGCTGCTTGCGTCCTATACGCCGGTTGTCCGGGGAGGCGTGAATCCGGGCGCGAGCTTTCCCTGGTTGATCTCATCTCTCCTCGTGATGTGCGTTGCATTGACAGAGGAAGTCAGGATGACAAGGAAATACGGAGAGAGTTACACCAAGTATCGAGAGAGCACCCCATTCATGTTCCCTCTGCCCAAGTTCATGTCTTCGGCGGTTGCGTTTCCGATAAGAATCCTGTTTAAGAGAGATCACCCAGAAAGCGGGAAAGAGTTCATCGTTACATTTCTCGTTTACGCCGGGGTCCTCGTCTTGCTGTCTCTGCCGTTTGTCTTATTGAACTGGCCTCAGGGCTTGGGCTGGAGTGAGTGGCCGTTCAGCACGTGGCCCTTTACATCATAGTTGGACGGTTTGATGGCGACGCAGACCGTCGATCCAATCCTTGGAGGGTTCTGTGTCACTCGGCCCATGGTTGGTTTGAGAATTCGATTGCATCCAGGACTTTCTGTTTGAAGTCGCTTTTTTGACACTCAAAGGTGTACATGACAAAGCCGTCGAAGGCAAAGAAGTGCATCCTCATTCTGTGATAGATCATCTTTGGCTTGGCTATCTCAACGAGCTCCAGGAATTGTTTTCGCCTGAATTTGACGCGATATGAGCTCGAGACGTAGATTGCCGCTGCCACTGCACCTGCTGTTTCTGCCATATTTTGATCGACCTCCTAGCACAAGCCGAGATCGATGTGTTTTTATGCATTTCGACCTATATCAATCGATAGATTGGCTCAACGTTGTTTGATGCCGATCGATCGATGAGAGTTGTCGCGGAGGGCGTTCTATAGCCTAGAAATAAATACCCGCCTGCAACTCTGTTGCTTGTCGGGAGGACTTTGAGGTGAGTGTGAAGGCTTCGCCTGGCTGGTGGTTTGGTCTGCTAGCTATGGTGCTGGCTATTGCGGCGCTCGGCGTGAGCGTGACCAGCCTTTACCTTGCGGCGCCGCAGTGGAAAATCTCTACCGCGACGAGCACGACGACTTCGACGGCGATTGTGACCACGACGCTCACTACGAGTGTGTGGTCGCGTTCCACGGCAACAGGCCCGGCTCCATTGGTTTCCGTGCTGGGCAGCCGCGGGGCCTGCGGAGTGCTAGAGACACCCGAGATCAGTTACGTGAGAGCTGACGATTATGTCTTGGTCATCTACCGGGAACAAGCTAGCGTGCCGTGCTACAGGCATGTCATCACTCGGAGCGTAGTGCTTGAGAGGTGGCCTCCCATCATAGACATCACCCTGAAGCTCGAGAGAACGTCAGACATCTGCGTAGAGTGCCTTGGAGTGATTGAGTCGGTTCTACGTGTAGGTCCTCTGCAGGGGCCTGACGGTGCGATGACCATACCGAACGGCACCGACATAGTTGTCAACGGGCTTAGGGTCGTTGTGTCGGGGTAGCATATTCGTTCTGCCCTCTGAGACCAGATCGATCGATAGTGGAGTTGGGGGCCAAGAATCCTTTTATGTTGCTGGACCCGTCCTGCCGGCTGTGAAGGGGGCTGAAGCAAATGGAGTTCAAGGGAAGTCAAACTGAGAAGAATCTGTTGGCAGCGTTTGCGGGTGAGTCCCAGGCTAGGACCAGGTACTCTTTCTTCGCTAGCGTGGCCAGGAAGGAAGGATACGAACAGATCTCAGCTATCTTCCAAGAAACGTCAGACAACGAAAGGGAGCACGCTCAGCTGTTCTTCAAGCATCTCAAAGGCGGGACGGCGGAGATCAAGGCAGCATATCCGGCGGGCATCATCGGATCAACGGCGCAGAACCTGAAGGCTGCAGCGGAGGGCGAGAAATTCGAGTGGGGAACGCTCTACCCCGGCTTTGGTGAGGTGGCGGAGAAGGAGGGTTTCAAGGAGGCTGCCAGAACTTTCCGGCAGGTTGCCAAGGTGGAGGCCTATCATGAGCGACGGTACCTGAAGTTGCTCGCGAATGTGGAGCAGGGCAAGGTCTTCAAGAAGGATTCCGTCATAAAATGGAAATGTAGGAATTGTGGCTACGTTCATGAGGGCAGCGAAGCGCCATTGAGATGTCCTGTCTGCGACCACGAGAGAAGCTACTTCGAAGTCTGGGTGGAAAACTACTGAGCCTAT
>Ga0315308_1000934_pt1 | contig 16767 bp, 11 predicted proteins | sample TDP3_MG_FD_203078 | JGI IMG/M metagenome (GOLD analysis project Ga0315308, IMG submission 203078) | Freshwater sediment microbial communities from Lake Towuti, South Sulawesi, Indonesia - TDP3 | ecosystem: Environmental > Aquatic > Freshwater > Lake > Sediment | place: Indonesia: South Sulawesi... | reverse complement strand
TTTCCGAGAGCCCATCTCCTGCAACATATGGTTTAGTGAGCTGAAAAACAATGTCAGGTCCCTTTTCAATAAACTCTCCAGCGTATATGTCTTCTCTCTTGTAACATGTTTCAACAACATTTTTCCCCGTGTTTGGGTCTCTTAGAAGTTTTAACTTTTCGATAATCTCTTCTTTTAATTCTTCGTATCTTTCGCCAGCCTCCACGAACCCTTTCTCCTGCCTTCCTTTGACGTTGATCACTATACCCTCAGTCTGAGTGGCTGGCATAGGATATCTAAAAGCCCTTGTCTTTTTCCAATTAATACTCTCGATGTAAATGCCGCTTGCCTTTGAGGCTTTCTCCTTAAACTTGTCGAACACAAGCAAAAATCTCTCAAATCTTTTGCTTGTTATATTAAGAAGATCAACGTATTTGTAATAGAAATTCCTAAAAACGGTAAAGGCTTTTGATCTATGTTCATTTAAAGTCAGGTACCCTTGTTGTCTGAGCCAACGATTCGTATTAAACACTGTTCTCGGATAAGGATCTGCTCCGTGATCTGACATTATGAAGATCCTCGCGTCTTTTTCTGCGAGTTCCAAAAGCTGGGCGATTTGGTCATCTACAAGTTGGTAGCATTTAGCAGTGACACCTTCAGATCTGTCACTAATACCGAAAAAATGTTGCATCCGATCGATGGATCCAAAAACTATGATCAAAGAATTGAGGCTCATCTTCTCTGTCAATTCAATTGCAATTTTTGTTATTCTTTTCGTGATCTCAAAGGCATCAGATATCTCTTCTTCTGTCGACGCATACTTTTCACGGCCATGGAGAAGCCTTTCCTTGATCTCAATTTGTGTATTCTCGGAACAACAATAGGTTCCCTCTGTGCGCGGACACGGATATCCAGATATCATCACTCCATTAATCATCCAAGGAGGGTAGGTTATCGGGGTAGTTATTACACCTAATTTATATCCTTGAGAGCTAAGAATGTCAAAAAATGTTGAACCGGCAAATGAACTGGACGTTACTATACTACCTCTCAAAAAGCCATCATACCTTTGTGGGTCGTAATCTATAAAACCAAACAAACCGTGTTTGCCGCAGTTCTTGCCGGTCATGAAGGATGCCCATGCTGGTCCCGATATTGGTGGAATTGTTGATTCTAGTTCTCCATAAACACCTTCTTCCATAATTTTCTTGAGCGTATTGAGTTTATTTTTCTTAATCAAAGATAAAACTACATTGAAAGTAGCACCATCAAGTCCAATCACCAGCAGTTCTAACTTCTTTTTCCCATCAGATACCATTTCTTACGCCACTTTGAAGTGTTCACTCGAGGCACACTTTAGATGCTTTTAGGGGGCAGCTTGATTAGGAGAGAAGTAAATGTCGCTTGCGCCATTCGAATATATTTTGTTTTTCATTGCCAGAAGCGAAAAGTCTGAAGTGTTCCAGCTTTGACCCTTTCGACCTAGAATTTTTCCTTCAACTACATTCAAAGGGGTTAAGTAAACGTATGCTCCCTTGTTAAGAATGGTACCGTTAGATAATATGTTTTCTCTTGCGCTCAAAGTATCGCCATAACTAATCAGAACCTGCCTCTTCGCCAATTCATCGGCATACAATTCAAAAGATCTGTTCGAATGTTTCGAAAGCCATTCAGCACTAAGAACTTCTTGATCTGATGTAACCGCGTTGTGGAATTGCAATGGGTTAACTTTGGTTCCACTTAACGGTATTGATGTTGGATTATCTCCGATGACCTCGTAGAGAAATCCAGTTTCAAAGAGCAGGAATGCTGTCAGTATCAGAGGGGTCAGAACCTTAATGTATTTCTCAAAACTTAACACATGCTTAATCTTAACTGTGGTTGTCATAACCTTTATTATCGATGAGAAAAAGGTCTCGATTCCGAGCACACAAAAGGGCGCCAACAAGAATAGCGTGATGTGATAGAACCTTGGTACATTAAGGGCCGGAGCGAAGAAGGGAACAACGATACTCAAGAACAATATGAGTATGCTTGTGGCCGATAGTGAAATGAATTCCAAGGTGAATCTTGTTTTGCTTGGTTTCAGTATTGTTTTAAGGAAGCCAAGCACGATGAAAAACTCGGTTACGTTTTGGATGACTGACCCTACCCGATGGAGCGGTGAAGGGTAGACGGCAACTCCCAACGTTCTCTCCACAAGGTAGCCTCTTGTCTCCAAATCGAAAAAATCTGTTGTAACGTGGCGGTACATGTTTCCGATTACATCAACGAAAGATGTGAATGGGGCCCCCAGAGAAACGTATATGTACCATGAAAAAGTCACAGCCAAAAAGAACAAAATGTAGGACAAGGTTGGAGCGCACATTTTTTTGACAAAACGCGAGAAGACCCAAGCTGCAATTAGATAGAACATGTAGATGTATGATACTGAATAGTGTGAAACGACGAGAGCGCCCCCAAAAATCATAAGAAGCACTTTCCTCTTCCAAGGATTCATTTTCTGATCAAACACTAAGTATAAAAGCAGAACAAAAAATAGTTCAGCGATCATTTGTCTGGCTAGCGACAGCATTTGAACGTTGTGAAATGTGCTGCTGGACACAAAAAAAAACACGGACAAAAATGCCGCGGTCTGTCCTATTTCCTTCTTATATATTTGATAAAGTCCTAAGGGTACCAAGGAAAAGATCAATGGGTATAGGATTTTGAAGATCCAAGCGCTATCCATGTTCAATAGATCTGAGTATATCGTGGGCAATATCGTGATACTCAGCATAGCATTGTATTCTTCAGAGATTGATTTACTCCAATAAGAAGCGTTCTGTGTTAATTGCGAAACATAATATTCAAGATGAACGTCATATCCAATCAGGTACTTGGATACTAGCGACGTTTGAAATAGCAAGGCTAAAGACATAGCAAATATCGCTAAAGGATAAAATCTGAGGTGAGAGTTTTTTCCTAAAGAAACAGAGATAATGACTAGCATCGAGATTGTGATGATCGACAACAACCCGAGAGCATTACCGCCTGACATGTCTGTGTATACTCTCCCAATTAGGCTTAAGAACAAGGGAACAGAAACTAATGCACCCAAAAGAAGTACCTTTTGTGTCAATTGGAGATCAACGGGGCTTGACCTTTTTCTATTCAGTGAGAAATCAATTATACACAGTAAAGTCACAATTGCGGTTAGCGAGGTCATTAAGGGCAAAGTTGACAGAGGTTTCAAAACACCGATAATGAGATACAATTCGTTCATCCAAAACCCGGTGAACATTAAAAGTGCCACACTTAGACCAGCAGAAAACAAGATAGTTTCTATTTTACCTATCTCCAGTCTGAGAATTCGGAGCAGAACGACTCCGGGCAAAAACAAAAAGGCTCCCACAATTATTTGCCTCGCAATCGGTACATCGAGAAAAATCACTACGCAGGCGAGGAATTGCATCGCCAAAACTAGACAGAGAAAACTGCGGGAATCAATCTTCAAAGGGAACCACCAGCACACGCTATCGGTGTCCTATCACGTCAGCCGAGGTAGCCTAGAACTCTAAGTCTCTCTTCAATTTGCTTCTTTTCTCTTTCTAAGATGGTATGATGATCTTTGATTGCTTTTGGCGCTTGATATTTAATTCTTTCTTCTGCCAATCTGGACTCATCAGTAAATAGCGCTCTTATTACCTTTCCACACATGTCTTCAGGGATAGGGATGTTTAGAATATGAAGAACTGTAGGAGCGATATCCACGATGTTCATCTGTTCTATTTCCAGACCCTTTCTGAATATGGGGCCATCTGCGATAAATATGCCTCTTTCGGTATGGACCAAATCTCTGTCAGAAACTACAATTGAAGAAGCTAAAGATGAAATTGTTTGGTAATTATCTTTGAGTTTCAAGATGATGTCCGGCATTAAATGCTTTTGATCGCCATGAAATACTTGCTCCTTCAAGAAGACCTTTTCAATCATATGAGATCCGGTTTGAGGGTCCTTAAGATCTTTCAATCTCCTGCAAAGCTCATTTCTTAAATTCTCATATTCATCAGAGTCAACTGCGCTATTAGGGAATATTCGTTTATGTAGAATTTGAATACCTGTGAAATTGGTTCCGCCTCCCTCATATGAAAAGGCTTTTGTGCGTTCCCATTGAATCGTTTTTCCCTCTGAAAGTGTGGGATATGCATCTTTCCCCATTTTTTGCATAACGAAGTAATGCAACGATCGTAGAAAGTTGTATAGATCTCTTCTCTTTGCGAATTCTGTAAACCTGTCTTTGAGAAGATTAGACAACTCTCGGACCGATGAGGAATTGCCATTGTTCTTGGCTAGGAAGCCGCAGGATGCCAACCAGTTGTTTACACAGAATCCTCTGCTTATTTGCCTTCCCGTTCCATGGTCGCTGACTATGATAACATTGAAATCCTTAGTCTTTGCTCGATTAAGAAACGTATTCAATCCGCTATCAATAATTCTGTATGCTGTATGAATTTTCCGTTGATTTGTCGTAAAATGGCTGATAATATCTGGAATCCGAGTTACCATTACGAATAGGTCCATTTCTTTATGGTCTAAAAGGTAGGTAGCAGCCTTGATTCTCTTTTCAAAATTTTTATAAGCTAACTTAATTCTTGTTGCATTCCAAAAGGCACGATCGGTTTCTGTGTCAATCCAATAGCCGTTTAATTCATTCAACAAATCGGCCGGATAGGTGTTTCCATATGGAGATCCGTGCCATGAATAGATGTCTGTTATCATGAATCCGTTTATTGGATAGCTTCTGGGTAGGGTTTGAATTCTGAAGACTCCAACTTTCTTCGTTTCAGCAACAATATCCCATAATAACTTGCCTTTCCAAGACAGAATGGACACTGGTTCAAATGTCTGACTGGATTCTTTCCATCTTTGTTGACCAAAGCATCCAAGTTGTCCTTCACTGAGTCCTGTGAACATGCTGACCCACGCTGGAATTGTCGTCGGAGGAATCGTTGACTTCAGGTTCGCTCGGACGCCTTCATCCATTAATCTCTTAAACGTAGGGAGTTCTCCTTTTTCTATCTGTGAATCCATGTAATCAAAGCAAGCCCCATCGAGTCCAAGCAACAGAACCTTGTGATTTTTCATCGTCATCCCCTTTTTGCAAACAGAGTTTTTGGAGTAGTTTGCGAGAGTGCATTTAGAATTCGAATTTCTTTATTTTTCCAGTGAACAGCGCGCGCTCTGAGGTTATCGCGTAGATCGATGAGAAGAACGGCATGGGATCATCACAGCAAAGACTGTCATACATCAGGCCTTTTTCATAAAACTTGAGAAAATCGATCAGCGTTCGCAGTCTACTTGGCCATTGAAGACTAGCACCATTTGAGACTCCCTTTAGAACGCTAAGCAAGTGCTGAACATCTCCTCCAAACCAGCGACACTTCACCCCTTTCCTGTAGCTGAGTACTGGTCGAACTTCACTATCCGTAGCCAAGCAATATAACAGGTATGGAAAATCGACTCCTGCCGCTACAGCGACCTCCAGGGAACCCCAAAATCTCCCGTTTATTTCCATAAGTTTTGGAATGTGATCTCGGGAATCCACTCTAAATTCTATTTCTGCTATTCCGTACCAATCAAGAGCTTCAAGGAGCTGCAGAGCATATTTCTTCATCGCTGGATCCAATTCAACGCTTTCTCTGTAGACACTGTTGCCTCCCGTGACAGGCATAGCTCGGTAAACCTTTATGCCGCAAATGGCTTTTAGCTGAGAATTGCAATATAGAGTCGCAACAGAGTAATTGGTCCCAGGAATGTATTCCTGAATCAGCGGAAATGGAAAATCCCTGTGAATAACTTCGTAAACCGATAGTAGTTCTCCAGCTGAATTTACATAGCTTGGTCTTCTGAATAGGGCTTTTCCTCTGTTCCAAACCCATGACCAGCGTGGTTTTATCACTGCGGGATACTTTACCTTCTCTGAAATCGCCTTAAGTTCCCGTAGACTTCTTACGAAGTAAGTCTCGGGGGTTGGTATACCATCCTTGATGGCTAACCTAAAAGTCAGTTCTTTGTCAAGAGTTTTCTCCAGTGTTTCATGCGGTGGGAGTGGTAACTTAGTGCGCCGCGGTATTCTGTCCCTGATCTTGGAAATGGGGAAAATCGTCCACTCACCTATAGGGAACAGAACCCGAAACTTTGTTCTGTGGAGAGTGTTTTGGACGGCAATCAAGAACTCTGTGCTATTATCCTTTGGAGATGGATATAAGAGCATTCGCTTGCATGATTTTGAGAAAAAGGACAGTGCTCTTTTAGATTCTGCACCAACGACGGCTTCTATATTCTTTCTTGCCAGCGACCTTAGAACGACCAGTGTTAAACGCAAATCTCCGTCAGTGATCAGTGCATCATAGGCATTCATTGCCTGGTCCCTTAGCACTCAAGCTTTCATATCCTTACTCAAAACGTCTGCGTAAGTCTCTTTTTCTCGAATTTGTGTGATTTCACCGTCGGGACCTAGGAGAACAGTGGCAGGTCGAGGGTAAAGAAACTGGGTGGACTGAGACAGAGTGTATGCTCCTACATCGTAGACGGCGAGGATGTCCCCTTCCTGAGCATTAGGCAGACGTTTCTTGATGGCGATGAAGTCGTTGGGATAAAGAAGTGGACCAACAACATTCACTATCCCCGTCGGTTGAGCATTATGCCTGTTTGCGATTCGGATTTCACGTCGTTCCCAGTAGTCTGGAATCAGGTTTGTTCCCCCATTGGTTATGATCCACTTGTGTCCAAAAGCCATTTTGATGCATTCAACCCGCAATAGCAGCAGGCCCGCGTCTCCAACGATATAGCGGCCGGGTTCTAAGACAAGGTTAGGCATATCGTTGAGTTTTTGTTTGACTGGTTTAGCTATTGATGCTGCAATTGCCCTCAAGTCTGCGCTTCTACCCTCTTTGTCTAACTTAGAACTAAAACCCAGTCTTTGCCTGACAAAGTCTTTTACCAGATCGGAAATCTGGATCACTCGGCGTTTCTTTGAGAATCCTCCACCTATGTTAAGAAATCGTATCTTTGTTCCAAGTTCTTTGCGAATCTGATCAACCAGAGGCAAAATGGTTTTCGCTCCCCGATAAGGATGCGTCATTATCCCTACAACGTTTAGGTTCTCTAATTTCGACGCTTGCTTGAAAGCGGTATAAGCGTCCTCTAATGAGAAACCGAATCTGGAAGATGGATACCCTTGAATGGCTTCATTATCGAAAACTCCGCGGAAGAAGCTTTTTTTCTTGGTTAAGTTTACTCTTATTCCGATATCTTGCTTCGTACCCATTTCTCCTGCAAGTCTGTTAAGACGCTGCAATTCCGAAAAGGTTTCAACATTTACTATAAGTACCCTGCCTTCCAGAGTGTCACAAAGTTCAGTTTCAGATAGGCGTAAACCGTCAAGAATTATGCGCTGAAAGGGGAAGCCAGCCTTCCTAGCTACAAACAGATCAAGGCCTGTGGCTACGTCGGCGTAGGCGCCTTCATCACGCAATATTTCACATATCGCTAGGTTGTAATTCGTTTTGATAGAATAAGCGATAAGTGAGTTTGGGTAGTGCATTTCAAACGCGTCGTGAATACTTCTGTAATTTTCCCGAAGAAGGTTCTCATCAAAAACAAATAGAGGGGTACCAAACCTATCACAAAGATCAACTAGGTCCACTCCTCTGATTTCTGAATGGTTCGTAAATGCATCTGAAAGCCCCTTCACCCAAGGACCTCCCTTGTGCTTACCTTTATTGCTGGTCTCCGAATTCTTGAAATCACGATAACTTCAAGTCTTTAATGTTTGCTCGATCCCATCTTTAAGAGCAAAAAGCACGTATTCCTGTTGGTCACGGCTCAATTGGGGAAACAATGGTATACACAGAATGGTTTCGAAAATCTCTTCTGCAACGGGCGCCTGTCCCGGCCTACATCTAAATAGTTTTTGATAAAGCGGTTGCAGATTCAAGGGTGGAAATGCCATGCGAGATTCCACGCCTTTTTCTTCTAGTGTCGCGAAGACCTGTTCAACCGTTTTCTTATCCTTTAGGCGCAGCGGATAGAGCATGTAGACGTGGGTGGAGTAGGATGCTATGTACGGTGTTTTGACTTCGTTGCCGAAGAGCTCTTCTATGCGTTTTTGATAAAACTTGGCTTTTTCGACTTTCCTCTTTACAACCCAGTCAAGTCTTTTGAGTTGAACAAGCCCAAGAGCGGCTTGGATGTCTGTCATTCGATAGCTGTAACCCAGAATTACGTGATGATAACGACTGTCTTGCCCTAGAGATCTAATCATGCGCATTCTATTAGCTAATTGTTCATCATTAGTGGTTATCATGCCTCCTTCGCCTGTTGTCATGTTCTTATTTGGGTAGAAGGAAAAGCAACCTACGTCGCCCAAGTTTCCCGCTTTTCTGCCTTTGTATGTAGCACCGTGTGCCTCTGCAGCATCTTCGACAACCTTGAGGTTGTGCGCCTCGGCGATTTCATTTATGGCATCCATGTCCGCTGTCTGCCCAGCGAAGTGCACAGGTATTATTGCCTTCGTTTTCGCAGTTATTCTTCGCTCTACGTCGTCTGGATTGATGCTGTACGTCTTAGAATCGATGTCAGCGATTACCGGTTTCGCACCTTGATATAGGACGCAATTTGCTGTGGAAATGTAGGTAAGCGAGGGAACTATTACTTCGTCACCAAGTCGTACACCTAAACCTGCGAGTGCTGTGTGGAGTGCTGCAGTTCCACTGCAGACTGCCACCGCGTATTTGGTGCCGAAGTATCTGGCGTATGCATCCTCAAACGTTTGGACGTATTTCCCTTGTGACAGTCTTTTCTCTTTGACCGCTTGCGCTACAGCTGCCACGTCTTCTTCATTAATGTAAGGGTCAGCCAAAGGAATTTTGTAGTGCAAGTTCTTAGCCTCAAGATTAAACTACAATCGGTTTTGCTATTCTGTCTTAGCGCGCACTAGGTTGGGAAGATGCCTTCAAAAAAAGAAGAGGGGGAGAAATGGACAGACCTTTTCGTACTAAGGCTGCAGCCACTCTAGTCGTGTTGCGCCATACTGGTTCATCACGAGACCATAGTCCAAAATTCCTGGAGTCACCGCCCCACTGTCATCTTCAATATCAATGTGCCCGTAATTCATCACATCGTCAACGGTTCCCCACAAGGTCCCGAGGTCCACAACGTACTCACCTCTGCCATATCCTGAATTACTTGTGGAAATAAATCCGATCACATTGATCGACCCATAGTGCCCGCCTGGCTCCCCAGTGATACCTCCATCTGTGCTTGTTCCAACTGTTACCAGCGATACCTCTAACCTTGCTCTGCCCACAACACCGACCCCACCAAACAATACGATTTTGATTCTGAGCGTAGTAGCGTCGACTTGTGTGAAGAAGACGTCGCCTATTCTTGGGTCGCCCGGGCCTATCCCATTTTGAGTGTTGTCAAATATTTTGGCGTAGCCTGTAGCACCGAAGCCCCACGATCCGAAGACAGGTACCGTCAGAATTGCCAAGAAGAGTGCAGCCAAGACAGCAAATGCGTATCTGTCATGTCTCATTCATTTTCACCTCCTTTCCTGAGTTCATTGATCTTCCAGAAACCGCCTTATATTATCCCATTCATTAATTATTTAACGATTCTGGAAAATCTCACTTCTCTTTTCTAGAAAATAATTAGACACCGTCTTTACAACAGGTGAAATCTAAAATAGCACGCGCTAGGTGCATGGTGCTTGGCGATTGCTCATTTGCGTTGCCTGAGTCTTACAAAATAGATGGTAATGACGGGACCGACTACTGCTACCGTGGCCAGCGCTACCAGAATCCACACATGGAAACTATCTTGTGGTATGTTGATGAGGGTCTGTGTGGTGAAGTGGATTTCTTCAGAAAACCCAATGTTTCCGGCAGTATCATTTGAGCAAACTATCAGTGCGTGTGGCCCCTCAGACAGCTCAGACAAAGTAGTGTTTCCGGTGATGGATGTGTTGGCTTGGTTGTCTAGGCTGTAGGCGATCCATGAGGTGGCTTCATCAACCTTGAAGTTGAGTTCAACTTGGCTGGTTGTGTAAGTCTTGTTTTGGGGTGAGAGAATTTCGATACGAGGGGCTGTCGTGTCAATTGTGAATGAGACAATGTCTGATTGCCCCATGTTCCCAGAGGTGTCATTTGCGTACACTGTTATAGTGTGCGATCCATCGGGCAATCCAGACATAGTCGTGTTCCCGGGTACTGTCATATTGGCTTGCCAGTTCAGACTGTATCCAATCCAAGAGGTTGCTCTGTTAATTGTGAAGTTCAAGTCAACCGAAGTGGTCGTATAGGTTTTGTTATGAGGTGAGAGAATTTCGATGTAGGGAGCCAAGGTGTTGACTGTGAATGAGACAGTGTTTGACTTTCCTATATTTCCGGCCGTGTCGTTTGCGTATACGATTAGGGCGTGACTACCGTCTGGTAGCCCTGTGATGGTTGTGTTTCTACTTATAGTCGCGTTTGCTTGTCCGTCAAGGCTGTAGCCTGTCCATGATGTTGGTTCACTTACGGTGAAGGTTAGGGAAATGTTGCTTACTGAGTATGTCCTGCTTTGTGGAGACAAAATGGTAATGAGCGGGGGTGCGGTGTCGTTTGGCAAATCACCACTTGGGCGGACATACACGTTCATGCGACTTTCACTGTTGGTAACACTGTAGCCTGCCCAGACAAGTTCGTCTTTTGCGAGTGGTAACCAGACACCAAACGCCTCACTGTCTCCCTGAATGAGCCCACTCTTGTCAGTGCTATCGGGGTCCAGCGTATGGGTGTCAACGTACCCAACTAAGCTTGCAGCTTGCACGAGTACATGTTTTGCAGCCCAGTAGTCCACGGCAACCGGGTCAGTGCTTGCCATCAGAACATTAACCCTTGTGAATGCATCATAGTTAGGGCTGCTGGCCAGATCAACAGGTGGAGGATTGGCGTTTACATAGATTGCGTCAATAAGATTCAATGTCTGAAGCCCAGTTTCAGCCATTAGTGTTCCCATTGATCCATTTCTGACCGTAAAATGGCCATTACTCAAACCGCCATCCCCAAACTTGCCTTCCGATTGTACACCCATATAGTTTTTCAAAGATGCTGTTACCCCATAATTCGGATGCGCTTTCAGAACTGGCATGTTGATTACTTTCAATCTTTTTTCGTATCCAGCTCCGTCCCATATACCGTATTTGAAGCTAATGTATGTTCCAAATCGAGTCCTAAATTTGGGATAAGAAACAAAGAATCCTGTATCAGGGTCTGCTGTATCATATTTTACATACCCATCTGTCATATCTCCGCTTGAATACTCATCTACGCGGATTTTTCTGATATTCTTCCACTCATAAGTCGAAACATTATAATAAGCCGAGAACATGTTAACCACATCCTGAGCAGACTGTGTGTGGTCTTCGGCGTTGTTATAATTACCATAATCCATAGTTCCCTTGATCTGCCCGTTGTCGGCCACAACTATTTCGCCAATGAAACCCTCAGGGTGGTCAACAATAGCTTGGATGAGCTCCTTCAAAACGTCTGTATTGGTTCCCCCACGTTGAGGCCACTGACAGTTAACCTTTATCAACACCACATCGTCACGCGCAATCAAACCTTGTGGATTTAGTGCAGTTTTGCAGAAGTGTAGGCCGTGTGAGGCCATAAGATCTATGAGTTCGCTTATGTGGGCGTGTGCCCGACCATTCGCAACATAGATGTCCGAAGCAGGAAATGCTATGGCATTCTTTGGTTCGAGTATCAATTGAATTTCTTGGTTCGGATTGCCTGCGGCATGAGACTGTAGACCTCGCCAGAAGGGTTCGCTACTCATTAGGATAAACGTAGCAATAACCAGCGTTGCTAGAGCTTTACTTCTCTTAGACAAAAGATTTCTAGCAGACGTTGCGAGCAGAGAGAATGAGACAAAAGCGTTCAGTAGCAATGAGCTGTTTGCCAGAGCCGCACGTTGGCAAGGATATACTATTCTAGAAGGTTTGGTTCCTGTTCGAAATATGAACCATAAGAAACTTGCCACCGCAAAAAAAAGCAAACCTTTATGCTCAAATTTTTTCTTGTGTGCTAATTTTCCATGACGGTTTTCCATCGCTTTCTCAGCCTTGTTTCTAGGCCTACGTGTACATATCTGGTAGTGCGCCTAATAACGTATATGAATCCTTAATAATTAATATTTCGGAAAACAACCTCCTCAGCTCTACATCCTCAATGCCCTTGTCAAAACCCTGTTTTCACTTGGATAATTCGGTGCGTCCCATGGAAATCTTTCACCGCCAAGCCATCTCTCCCAGCGTTTGACTTCTTCTTTGACCAAAATTCTGACCAAATCGTCGAATTTCGTCTTTGGTTTCCAGCCGAATTTCTTCTTGGCTTTTGAGTAGTCTCCAGTGAGGCTAGGAACATCAAGCGGTCTGAGGAATCTTTTTTCAACTTTGACGTGTTTCTGCCACTCGATTCCCACCACATCGAAGGCTTTCTGAACAAACTCTTTAACGGTGTGAGCTTCTCCTGTAGCAATTACATAGTCATCTGGTTCCTCTTGTTGAAGCATTAGCCACATGGAGTCGACGTATTCTGGAGCGTATCCCCAGTCTCGCTTCGCGTTTAGGTTTCCAAGCCTGAGCTCTTTGCTTAATCGAAGAGAAATCTTGGCAACCTCGTTGGCGGCTTTCCTAGTGATGAACTCTAAACCTCTCAAAGGTGATTCGTGATTGAAAAGAAGGCCGTTGACCGCGAAGATTTTGTAGCCCTCTCTATATGTTCGAGTGATCCAGTAGCCATAGAGTTTCGACGCTGCGTAGGGGCTCATAGGGTGAAATACATCTTTCTCGTTCAGTGGTCTTTCACTGTTAGACAAGCCAGTTTCACCGAACATTTCGCTGGTGCCTGCGAAGTAGAATTTTACATCTTGGTGGTTTTGACGTATGGCTTCAAGAATCCTGGTTACTGATAGTCCAGTAGCGTCACTTGTGGCGATAGGAGTTTCAAAGCTGGCCTCTACAAAGCTTTGAGCTGCTAAATGATAAACTTCATCAGGTTCTGAGATTTTCAATGCCTCAACGATTGAACTGGAGTCGCACAAATCAGCTGGAATCAGATTCACTTTGTCGAAAACTCCGAGGTATTCAAGACGCCAGAAGTTGGGTGTGCTCAGACGGCGATAAGTGCCATACACTTCGTATTTCTTATCCAAGAGAAACCTGGCCAAGTAGGCGCCATCTTGACCGGTTGCTCCGGTGATGAGAGCTCTTTTCATTTTCATTAATCTCCGTCATTTGGTCCTGTACTAACAAAGCGATATTACGTTCTGATTCGGTCATAAGACTTGTAGGTATACTTCACATATACTTCTCGCTATTTTATCCCATGCAAATCGGGATACATCCGCTCTTACCGGCTTCAGTTCGGCAGCTTCTATTATCAGTTTTGCAAGCCTTGACTCTGATTCTTCGTCTATCTTATGAACCATAATTTGATCAGGATAGAGGGAGATAGTTTCACTCAAGCCGAGACCATCATCATTCGCTATTACAGGAGTACTAGCAGCGAGCGACTCAATGCATGTCATTCCAAAAGATTCAACTTCGGAAAGAAGCAAAAACACATCGGCAGTTTTCAGCCATCTGTAAACATCAACGTCTGGTTGAAAGCCCAAGAAATGTACGCGCTTCCAAAGCCCATTGGAGCCTACGAGATCTTGAAGAAAGGGTTTGAACGGACCGCTACCAATTATGTAAAACTGATAATTTTCAGGAAGAAATTTCAAGGATGATATCGCAACGTGAATGTTCTTGTACCTCTCCAGTCTCCCCACATAGAGCAGTATTTTGTTTTCTGCATTGAAAGTAAACGGTTCAGCATTCTTTATTTCATTCAGACTGATCCCGTCATAAACCACAAAGGTCTGGCATGACGGTCTAAAAGCCCTGTCTATAACGTCTTTCTCAGCCTTCGAATTAACAATAATTGCGTTTGCGTCTTTCAATATTTCTCGGACAACAGAACGATAGGTGATCCACAGCACTTGTGTAAGCCTTGTATGCCCTTTCCCATGGTAGTATGGCGAAATTACGAGAGCAGAGTTTGCACTCAGCTTGTGAGACATGTGGGCTGTTAAAGCAGTTAAGTCATGTACACTATGGATGTGAGTGACATCGCATTGTTCTCCCAACAAGTGCATTAGCATCTTAGGATGAGGTAAGTGGTAATTCTCATTTGGCGCTAGAGCAAAATATCGTCTTACATTAACTCCTTTGACCGTTCGAACTTCAGGTAATCTTTTCGATGGATCTGTTGAATACACTGTAACCTGATGATTTTGTTTTACTAGATACTCCGCCACATTCTTGACTACGCGCTCAACACCGCCCATATATGGGCTGTATCTAGGACAGACTTGGAGGATCTTCATGTGATCTCCTAGTTTTCCTCATGACTGAAGTTTGGGATTCAGTTTCTTTTTTTGTCTTGCCTTTTTGCGTGCGCATCTTCTACTTCATGTACGTCGTGTCCCATGTCCCGGAACGATCACCGCGCATGTAGTCCAAGAATCCAAGCAATATTCCCTTGAAGATGTGATAGCCGTTCCTTCCAAGTATAACAAGGAAAATCGCCGCGAATGGCAAGAGTGCATAAAGGAAACGTGCTACTGGAGGGGGCTTGGACATAGACAACGCTTGATAGATTCCCGCTACGGTCTTTCTTTTGTAGATCTCTTCTTTGCTTCCAGTTTTTGTTCTCGTAGTCTGAGCACAGCATTCTTCACAAAAGACCACTTTATATCCGAGCTCAAGTGTCTTGAACATGATGTAAGTGTCTTCAGCCTTGCAGGGTTTCAGAGGCAGAATCCTACGCAAAACCTCTTGTCGTATCATCAACAGCTCTCCACTGGCTGCCAAAGGCAAGAACCTTCTGATTGGATTGAATATGGTGAAAAAAGCGCGCTGAGGTCCTTCTATAACCAGCTCGGGTGCAAAAACAATGGCGACTCTAGGATCATCGAAATGTCTAAGCATTGTCTCAAACGCGCTGATTTGGGTGTCAACATCGTTGAACGCTACTATTTTAGCGTCTTTTGGAATTCTCCCAAGAGCAGATGTAATTGCATCATATTTTCCTTTGGGAGCTCTGTACGCAACTAGAGGATGATCGAAATGTTCCCCGCAAACAATGACATAAGACACACCAAACCTATTGAGTTCATCTATCTTTCCTGAAACGTAGTTTTTATCTTTGGCAAAAACTACGAAAAAAGGCGTGCTTGCAGCATTCAAAACCTATCACTTAGTCAAAGAGCTTATCTCTTGAACCGTTGCTTTCTGCATTGCCTCTGTTAATCGCTCTGGAGTTGTCAACCAAGCATTTGGGTCACAAGTTATGGTGTGTAGGAATTCCTCGTATGTTTCAAAGTTGGGTTTGTCAAAGAGTTCGTATTCAGGATGCGCCAGGAAAACGGCGACGCCACCAAGTTCCTTTATCAGGGCCCTCATAGAAAACCATTCTGCTATAGTCTCTTCTTTGTTTAAACCCAAAACATGAAGTAACTGATGATCTTGTACCACGCTTATTGGAATTTCAAGCATACCATCAAATACCATTGGAAACGTTGTTCCCAATCCATAAGGACACATTGTGAGGGGATGCTTCGGCTCCCACGTTGGAACTGATGAATCATACCAATAGCCAGCATCTTTCAACCCCTTCAAGACAGTGTAATTCTGCTGAAGTAGCGGTGTTCTGAAACCCGTCACTGCGTGACCAGCAAGGTCTTCAAGGGTCCTCTTAACTTCAGAAACCCGCTTGGCAAGTTCTCGCTTCGATAGATTGCGCAACTTTCCGTCATGTTTCGTGTCATGAGCTCCGACTTCGCCAAAGTTGGCGAGTGTACGCACGATTTCCGGCTTCAGCGCATAACGCTTTGAAGGTATGTACCATGCCGAGGACACATTGTATTTCTCTTCTATTTTTTTGATCCTTTCAGCCATTTTAAGACCGTGGAGCGTTTCGATATCGTGAGTCACCGCACAAGCGCAATCTTTACCATTCCATTTCTTCTTGACTAGCTTCTGACTCGTTGTTTCCTCAACCGCTTCATACAGAAGAAACCTTAATACATCGAGGCTGAGCTTATCGTCAAGGTTTAAGCCCACCTGTGAATCATTACACCGCATAACTAAGTTTCTCAATCGTCGAGGAGCCACACCGTAAGGAATTGGAAGACTTGTTAGCAAGTTGTACAGCGCTGAGGGCTTTGGATTCAGTGTTTCATTTACAATCCTTTCATATTCCTCAATAATATCAATTGATAATATAACCATGTCCTTGTATAACTTTATCATTTGAGGCTGGTCAGCCAACTGGACAGATTCTGTTGACCCAGAGAAGTAATATTGTATCCTAGGCACCATTGATAGAACTGTTCTTGGAGTTACTGTAACAGAGATTCGTGTCCCAGTTCTAATTGACACATTAACTCTTTTATCGTCAAGCCACTCGACAAAGCCTGCTGTCTCTGAAGGTACAACTATCGTCGGCATGTTTTCTTGAGGCTTTTCTCCATGGACTATCAAGACATCAGCATTATCTGAGTTCGTGAATGTCGCTTCCCAAGGCCACAAAAGCTGACGAATAATTTCCTCTGCTTCAGATTTCCTTGAGATAACAGCGATTTTCACAAATGCACAATCCTGACCCTAAGTTATTAATTGCCAGTCAATAACTGCGCTCTTGGACCCTA
>Ga0315308_1000933_pt1 | contig 16767 bp, 17 predicted proteins | sample TDP3_MG_FD_203078 | JGI IMG/M metagenome (GOLD analysis project Ga0315308, IMG submission 203078) | Freshwater sediment microbial communities from Lake Towuti, South Sulawesi, Indonesia - TDP3 | ecosystem: Environmental > Aquatic > Freshwater > Lake > Sediment | place: Indonesia: South Sulawesi... | reverse complement strand
CAGGCGGAATTGACGCACTCGGCGGATATCTGGGGGGAAGCATAATGAGCGGCTTGATCTTCGCTCTCCTGATGGCCAACGCGGGAGGGCTCTGGGACAATGCAAAGAAGTATATAGAGTCAGGAGCATTGGGCGGAAAGGGCTCTGAAGCTCACAAGGCGGCCGTGATAGGAGACACCGTCGGCGACCCGTTCAAGGATACCGCTGGTCCATCCCTGAACACTCTGATTACCGTGATGTCACTTGTCGCTGACGTCTTCTCCGTTCTGATAATTAGGTTCAACCTTCTATCCCTCTTAGGAGCATAACGCCGAGCAATCTTCAGAGCAGACTCTCTGAAGAACAGGCATTTATACCCTGTGAGGATAGATATTTACCGCTGGGAGACGGTTGTAGATTTGCCCATGCCGAATCCAAGTTTGAGTGTGGAATCTGAAGTCAAGAAATTGCTCCAGCGCATGACGCTCGAAGAGAAGGTTGCGCAGTTGGGCTCGATTCCGGGCTCGAGGCTTCTCGAAAAAGGGGAATTTTCCAGAGAGAAGGCGAAAATGCATCTCAGCAAAGGAATAGGCCAGATCACTCGCGTTTCAGGAGGAACCCGCGAGATAACGAGCCCAAAGGCCAGAGCAGGAGTAGCGAACGAGATTCAGAGGTACTTGAAAGAGGAAACCCGTTTGGGTATCCCAGCCATTATCCATGAGGAATGCCTGAGCGGCTTCATGGCTTACGGCGCAACGACTTTCCCTCAGGCAACTGGAATGGCTAGCACGTGGGATCCCGAGCTTGTCCAGAACATCTCAGCAGCAATCAGAAGGCAGATGCGGGCTTTTGGCGTGCATCAGGGGCTTTCTCCAGTTCTTGACGTCGTACGTGATCCAAGGTGGGGGAGAAACGAGGAAACGTTTGGGGAGGATCCATACCTAGTTGCCAGCATCGGAGTCGCCTATGTCAAGGGGCTTCAAGGCGACAACTGGCAGGAGCGAGTCATAGCGACACCGAAACACTTCGCCGCACACGGCTTCTCTGAGGGTGGCAGAAACCAAGCTCCCGTGCACGTTCCACTCAGAGAGTTCAAGGAGGTTTTCCTCTTTCCTTTCGAGGCTGCCGTCAAGGAAGCAGACGCTTGGTCACTCATGAATGCCTACCACGACGTGGATGGGGTGCCCTGCGCCGCCTCGCGTGAGCTTCTGACTGAAGTCTTGAGGCACGAATGGGGTTTCAAGGGTTTCGTGGTTTCAGACTATGGAGCTGTCAAGATGCTACAGACCTTTCACCATGTCGCTGCGGATCAGAAGGATGCAGCTGTTCAAGCGCTCGAAGCGGGTATCGACATCGAGCTTCCCAGCGTTGACTACTACGGTGAACCCCTTCTCCAAGCCGTTAAGGAGGGGGATGTTTCAGGAGCAATCGTGGATGAGGCAGTTACCCGAGTTCTAAGAGCGAAGATTCTTCTGGGACTGTTCGAGAATCGGTACGTTGATGTCGAGGTTGCTGCCCAATCCCTCGACACAGCTGAGGACAGGGCGCTGGCGCTCAACGCGGCCAAGGAATCCATTGTACTGCTGAAGAACGATGGAACTCTCCCGCTAAGCAAGAAGGTGAAAGCAATAGCTGTGAGTGGCCCCAATGCGGACAGCACCAGAAACCTTCATGGGGACTACAGTTATACAGCTCACTTGAGATGTGAAGAGGATGCCGTGCCGACGGTAAGCGTGCTAGCAGGGATCAAGAACAGAGTGTCGCCGAAGACTGCTGTTCACTATGCGAAGGGCTGCGACATATCAGACATGTCAACAGAAGGATTCAAAGAAGCTTGTGAGACGGCAAGGGGGTCCGATGTCGTTGTGGCTGTCGTGGGCGAGAAATCGGGCCTTTCTCCTTCCGATGTCTCAGGAGAGTTCAGAGACCGTTCAAGCCTTGGGCTCCCAGGAGTTCAGGAGGAACTTGTAAAAGTCTTGTACGAACTGGGCAAACCGGTTGTAGTGGTTCTTATCAACGGAAGACCGCTCTCCGTGAAATGGGTTGCCGAGAAATGCTCCGCCGTCATCGAGGCTTGGGTGCCAGGTGAAGAGGGAGGAAACGCCGTGGCTGATGTGCTCTTTGGGGACTACAACCCAGGCGGCAAACTTCCAGTCTCATTCCCACAAGAGGTCGGTCAGATCCCAGTGAACTTCAACAGAAGACCTTCATCCTTCGGCGACTATGTGTTTTGCTCCTCGAAACCTTTGTTCACGTTCGGTCACGGGTTAAGCTACACAACCTTCGAATACAATTCCTTAACTATTACCCCCGAGAAGGTTGGCTCAGCTGGCCGAGTGGCTTTGAGCTTCGATGTAAGGAATTCAGGCGACAGGAAGGGCGACGAAGTCGTTCAGCTCTACATAAGAGACGAGGTGGCGTCAGTAACAAGACCTGTCAAGGAGCTCAAGGGCTTCAAGAGGTTGACGTTAGAGCCCGACGAGAAGAGGACGGTGACCCTCAAGCTGTCAATCGACCGGTTAGCCTTCTATGACCGTCAGATGAGGTTTGTCGTTGAACCAGGGACAGTCAAAGTCATGGTCGGCAGTTCCTCAGAAGACATAAGGCTGATCGGAAGCTTCGAGATAGTTGGCGACACAAAGGTCGTACCCTCGCAGCGCACATTCTTCAGCGAAGTAACAGTGCATTAGAGAAAGAGCGGACGAACTCGAAGAAAACGCGGACACTAATCGAACTGCTCTATCTCATCTCTTGCAGGCTCGTCCTGACTTGCGCCTCGGCTACCTCTCCAATCAGTAGCTGCCCGCTTCTAAGGGGCTTCCAGTTGTCTTCACGGTTAGTCTTTTCAGAGGCAACAACTAGTAATGTAGGTTTGGAAAGGTAAGCCATCTGGAAAACGGGTTGATCGCCAAAACAGAGCGACTTCACCGACTTATCCTCATTGTCGTACTTGCAGTATGCGTATAGCCTTTCGCCATCGCTGAGAAGCATGTTTAAGCCGATGTAAGGGCGGTGCTTGTCAGGGTGCTTGTGGCGGCTTTCCTGCCATACTTCCGACAGTGTGTCCCTAAATTTCATGATTGCATTCGGGATTGTAGCTCCATCCGCGATCTCTTTCATGAGGCACGAGAAATAGACCTCGCTGTCATTCAGGCCCCTTACGCTATCCTTCCATTCGTCTAGGGTTTCCGCAACCTCGTCGGGGATTGTTATCGTTCCATTATGTACGAAAATGTACCTTCTGTAGCTGAAAGGTTGCGAGTTTTCGATCGAAATCATCCTCTCCTTGGCCAGTCCTCTTGGGTTGCTTGCTCGTCTGACGTGCGCCAGAACAATGGTCGATGAGGCCAGCCGAACAGCCGCCGCAAACCTCTCGTGTTCCTCGTAGACTGGTTTCTCGCTCTTGACAAGTCGTGCGTGTCCGTTGGTGTAGTATCCTATCCCCCAGCCATCGCCTTGCAGCCTAGTTGGACTCACACTACTCTGAACGTAGATGGAGCAAGGATCATCGAGAAGATACTTTGACGCCGTCAGTTTCTTTGTGGAAAGCATGCCGAACAAGCGGCACACGACTTCTGACTCTCCATACAACTGTCGGTTGAATAATGACCTATTGAACTGACTATTAAGCCTTTGAACGGACTACCAACAAGGCAAGGATTCTTCAAACCATTACGATAGCAGATGGACGTTTCCTATCCTTACCTTCACAAGGCTTTTCTTGGCAACCTCCAGACATTCTGTGGCCTGCTTTCGGCTTGTTGTGGGCATGTCGTTCATTCTGTACTGAGGGCAGAAAGCTAGAAGAGTGTAGGGGATCTGCGGGTTAACCTCCGCTATGAACTGTGCCAGGTTCTCAACCTCCATAGCATCAACATAGCCTGGAACAAGAAGTGTGCTGGCTGTTAGCAGGGGCACTTCATTGCGTTGGTCGAAGTACTTTTCCCCTATTCTCCTGAAGTTGTCAATGGACGGCCTGTTTGACACGCTACAGAGCGCCCGGTAGAGGTTGTCGTCCCATGCTTTGAGGTCGAACTTGACCACTCCTCCGCTTCGAAACGCCAGCTCGGCTGCCTTTTCGGCGAAAACTGGGAGCATGTTCCCGTTTGTCTCCCAGCATATCCTCATAATGCGCTCCTCCCCCTTAGCTCTCTCCAACGCCAGCTCACTGGTTCTTAATGCGTGAGGCATTTGAACCGAGGGATCTCCTCCGAAATAGCAGATACAAGAGACATGGTTGTCCGCCTTCTCTGCCAAGCCCTCTGCGCTTAGGATAGGTCTTAACTCCTGTGATAGCCTACGGTAGTGCCAGTTCTGACAAAATAGGCAGTCTAGGCTGCATGCGCCATAGAAGACAGCGAGGTTCGCGAAGCCTGTTTCAGCGCTCGGCTTGATGGCAAACTTAGGATAGCCAGCTCCACTGCATCCCGGGCAGAACCACCATGCAACGCAGTTGGTGGGCAAAGCATCATAGTACCATTCGAGTATGCCCTTGTCAACGGTACCTCCCATCCGAGTTAGCCGGCCTTCGACGTTAGCGACCAAGCCGCAGAAACCTTTCCCGTTGATCCCGATTCTGCAGTCGTTAGGGCACATACCACAAGAGACTCCCCTTGGGTCATTAGGTGGTTTCGGTGGAAGTCCGAATACTTCCCGAGCTTCTGCATGCGCTTGTTCTGTCAGGCTGAGAGCATCTTCAGAGCGTTCCCTAATGCATCGCAGGCAGACCCCAAGCCGCCCAGCAATCGCAGCAGCCTTTTCCCCACAGATCTGGCATTTCCCCAAGTTTCCCACTAAGAGAAATACCGCTGCCGTGGTTTTTAGTCGTTTCCTCAGGTCTAGAGGAGGAAAAATGTGAACGGGCAAAAGGCAAGGATCTTTGCTCTCTCGTTTTTTAGCGAAGGTAATATATGCCCAAGAGGACAGAAACTGTGTGTTGAGGTGCACCCGAAATGCCCAAGACAGATGAGCAGATTCTTGAGTTGCTGAGCGGGTCGAGTTCTCTGACGCTTGCGGAGATTGCCGAGAAACTGGGTAGGAAGCCTAACGTCGTCTTTAAGGCCCTGCGGAAGCTCTTCGAAGAAGAGAAGATTGACTGTGACCACAAGACTCGCAGATACTCGCTTGTCGGTCGATAGCCTCAGTCGTGACGCTCTGGCCAGGTTAAACTGATCAAACCTTCGCAGTTTTCCGGTGCTTTCTGGGTTCAACAAGTTATTTAAGCCTAGAGACAATATTCTCTCACCGGATCAAACCGGTTGTTGGAGAGGAGAAAGCGTGAAGATTGGTCTCTTCACTGTTTTATACAATGAATGGAAGTTTGAGAAGGTCCTTGAGTACGCATCGAAACTTGGCTACGAAGCGGTTGAGATCGCATCTTGGAAGGGAAGTAACCACATAGATATCGACGGAATCCTGAGTGGAGGCGCGACGAAGTACAAGAAGACCGTGGAAAAGTACGGGCTGATTATCTCTGGACTGAGCAACCACCTTGAGGGACAGCTGGTGCTGGGCCCACACGACGAATCGACCGACGAGTGGTATAAAGGGACACCAGAAGAGAAGATAAGATACGGTACTGAGCGGTTGAGGAAAACGGCTGAAGCTGCAGCTGCTCTGGACGTGCCAGTGGTGAACGGCTTCATAGGGGCGCCATACTGGGGAGCATGGTACATATTCCCGCCGGCATATGAGAAGATCTATGAGAAAGGATTCGAGCTGTTAGCGGAGCGCATGGGCAGTGTTCTGGATACCTTCGCAGCTCATGGGATCAAGTTTGCACACGAGGTTCACCCACAGGAACAGGCCTATAACATCGAGACGGCTGAGCAGGCTGTGAAGGCACTCAATGGAAGGAAGGAATTTGGCTTCAACTTCGACCCGAGCCATTTTGTGTGGCAAGGCATAGACCCTGTCGTCTTCATCAAGAGGTTTGGAGACCGGATTTACCACTGCCATGCGAAGGATGCGGAAGTTGTGAAGGAGAATGTTGCGGTGTCTGGTGTTATCCCCACAGGATCATGGGCAAGGCCGGGAAGAGGCTTCAGGTTCAGAGTCGTCGGCTGGGGAGACGTCCAGTGGAAGAGGGTCATGACCGCTCTACTTGAGGTTGGCTATAACTACGTGCTGAGCTATGAACATGAAGACCCGGTGATGAGCCGCGAAGACGGCTGCGAGAAGTGTATAGCCTTCCTGAAGCCGCTGGTGATCAAAGCCCCGCTGGGAAAAGTTTGGTGGTGACATAGGTGTCTAAGAAGGAAGTAGGATTCGTCACGATGGGAAAGATTGAGAAGAAACCTGAGAAGGTTAGAGAGATAGGCATCGGCATGATCGGTTATGCCTTCATGGGCAAGGCACACTCGAACGGCTACCTTAAGATGCCCGTATTCTTTTATCCGCCTCCAGCCAGACCTAGACTTGTAGCCATCTGCGGCAGAACCAAGGAGTCGGTCGAAGAGGCCTCCAGAAGGTTCGGGTTCGAAACCTACTATACGGACTGGAAGGATCTGATCAAGGACAAGGGAATCCAGCTCGTCGACAACTGTCTGCCAAATAACATGCACGCAGCTCCGTGCATTGCAGCAGCTGAGGCCGGAAAGAATGTTCTGTGCGAGAAGCCGCTCGCTATGAACGTGCAGGAGGCCAAGCGGATGTACGAAGCCGCCGAGAAAGCGAAAGTCAAACATATGACTGCCTTCAACTACCGCTTCGTTCCGGCGGTTAGGTTGGCAAGGAAGCTGATTGATGAAGGTTACATTGGTAAGGTCCTTCAGTACAGAGCGGTCTATCTTCAGGAATGGATCATGGACCCCGATTTTCCGCTGGTCTGGAGACTGCGTAAGAGTGTTGGAGGATCAGGTGCACTCGGGGATCTTGGCGCGCACATAGTGGACTTGGCAAGGTTCCTTGTTGGCGATGTTGCATCCGTCTGTGGAATGACCGAAACCTTCATCAAGGAACGGCCGTTGCCGGAGGACCCGAAGAAGAAGGGCAAGGTGGATGTAGACGATGCTTTCATCGCCATGGCTAGGTTCAGAAACGGCGCCGTAGGGAGCTTTGAGTGCTCTCGATTCTGTGCTGGGAGAAAGAACTTCCAGAGGGTGGAAGTCAATGGTACTGAGGGCACAATTGTCTTCAACCTCGAGAGGCTCAACGAGCTCGAAGTCTACTCGAAGAGGGATCCAGACGATAGAATGGGCTTTAGAGACGTCCTCGTAACCGAAAGCGTCCACCCATTCATGGACCGTTGGTGGCCTCACGGACACATAATTGGCTGGGAGCACACATTCGTGCATGAAGTCCACCACCTCATCGACTGCATCATCAATGACAAACCGGTAGCACCGATGGGTGCCAGCTTCTACGATGGGTTGAAATGCCAAGAGATACTCGACGCCATCGTCGAATCAGCGGAAAAATGCAAGTGGGTGGCCATACCCTCTTAGTCATTCTGCTTTCTTGGCACTTTGGATGGCTCATCGGCTTTGACGATGCGGCTACGACGATTTCTGGGACTGCTCGGCCAAAGGAGAGCTTCCGTCATTTTTCCTTTCAGCCGGGATAATAGGTCCGGTCTTTGAAACTGCAATAGCCATGAAGTTGGAGGGCTTGAGGAGCTTTCTGGATTGAACGCGGCGGGGTGCTGGTCGAATCTCGCGGAGAGGCAGTCTGCAAAAGCTTATCGAAGCAACTGCTGATCCCGGCTTTTTTTCACACTGTGCGCAGAAAAATTTTTTTTCCTTAAATACTTGTGAAACTTCAACGGGAAAGCCTTGAAACTTTGAAGTCAACATTCGAAATTCTGAAGCGTTGAAGAATCCTTGGTCTGCCACGGATTTCGTTGAAGAATCCTTAACAGGCTTGCTGCGAAACCTTTGCACGATTCAAACGCAGATTGGTCCTCATGGGGAAGAGAATTGTTTGTGAAGGAAAACAGTGTTTCAGTTGCGGGATTGTTGAGGGGGGTTGAGGTAACGGTTCTCAAAGTTTTCCGATCTTTTCCTCGAGTCTGGCTGATTACAGTAGCTTGTGGTGGATTGCAGTGGCCCTGGGAGACGTAGTGTTGCTCCTCAACGCGAGTACTGGTGAGACAATGGTCTGGAGAAAAGACGAAAGGTCAAACATCGCCGACCTTAGGACATACAGGCGCAAAAGCTCCGTCTGAAAGGTAGCTCGGCATTTGATACTTGGCGACTTACCGGCGGCCCCAATTCTGTCCGGGCCTTCTTTGGAGAAGGATTCTCTTCTCGAAGTTTCTTCTGAACCTGACCCTTGGCGGCTTGTTGGTTTTCGGAGCGGACTCTATCTTGGGCGTCTGAGAACGAACTTTCCCGGCTTTTGATAGGCTTCCGTGAGTCGGCATTTTCGCTTCACTTTCATACTACATCGTGCGTCCTTTATTTATCCTTTACCTTGCGCGCTCTGCAAACCGCGATGATATCCTGTGTTCGATCCTCAGCTTCTGCTATTGAGAACTCCAGACCCACCTTGCTGAGAACGCCTCCGAGTGTATCCTTTGTGAAAGACTTCCTGAGTCCCGTGACCACGATTGCCGAGTCATGCTTTGCCACACGCATCATCTCCCGCAAGGCCCTAGCAGAGTCAGGCACGTTTTGTAGGAGGGTTAGAGCGAAAACTTTGTCGAAGATTTTATCGACAAATGGCAGGTGATCGGCATCTGCACGTACTAGAATAGCTGATTTCCTTTCGGGGCGAACCTTCATACGCTTCATGGCAATCTTCAAGAGCCCAATAGAATCATCGACTCCAATGAGCATAGCAACTGACTTCTGAATTCTGTCCAACAGAAATCCAGTTCCGCATCCCACATCTATGACTGTGTCAGAACCCTTGACACTGGTAGCATGTAGTGCTGATTCGATCTTCCTGTTCTGTTCGTCTCCGTAAAGGAGGTCATAGATGTCGCCGAGCTCATCGTAATGGCGCATAACCTCTCGCTTCTTTTTCCAACAGTCCAGCGCCATCCTGCTTCCTCAAGAAGACTTATCTGCGCTGAGTTCTAAAAGGTTGTTGGCGAGACAATTGGCCAATCGCAAACCCGTCATCGTTCTTGAGAGCCCGACGTACGACGAGGCGCTGGAATCAATTAAGGTCGCCATCTCTGGACATAAGACTCTTATTGTGGCGGGTAACTGCTGGGTTGATTACCAAGGGCGCGCTAACTCGGCCCTAGAGCCGGGCGAAAGGATTCTGCTTGTCAAAGAGGACGGTTCTGTCCTCGTTCATAGGCCAAAGGGATATGAGCCTGTCAACTGGCAACCCTCAGACTGCCTCTTTCATGTGAGCAAGAGGAAAGATGCGCTTACGATCAAAGCAGTCAGGAGCAAGCCACGAGAGGTGTTGACAGTTCACTTTGACCAGCCATACCTCGTGGCTGTCCTGAGTCTTGTCGATAAAGGCGAGTTCTCTCTTTACGCGAGCGAAGAGGATATGCAGAAGGCGATTCTCCTTCATCCCTCGCTCGTTGAGGATGGTCTGAAACCGATAACTTACGAGAAGAGGGTTGAACCTGGCTTCATAGACGTCTACGCCATAGATAAAAAAGGTAGAATGGTCGTGATAGAGATAAAACGGAAAATAGCTGGTAGAGAAGCAGCCCTGCAGCTCGCAAAGTATGTGGAGTCCCTAAAGCCCATGGTAAACCGCGAAATCAGGGGAATCCTCGCAGCGCCTCAAATATCAAAAGGAGTCCAGAAACTTCTAGTGTCTTTGGGGCTGGACTTCAAGCCTGTTGAGCCGAGAAAGTGTGCCGAAACCCTTAGAAAGATGGAGACAAAGAGGATCGACGACTTCCTTTAGATTTCAACCCTGTTGGCATATCAAGCCTGAGAGTTAGTCTTCAGAAGCCAAGAGCTCCACCATGCTTGTCGCAATCTTGATGATTTCGTCAGCTTCTTTCAGGGCTTCTTCGCCGGCTGACTCAGGTAGACTCTCCATCCTCTGCAGTGTCCGTTCGATCTCAACGAGACACTTAAGGACCGGGCTTTCAACTGTTCTCGTTCCATCACAGAACTCGTTCACAATGGTCTCGATGAAAGAGGGGTCGCCTAGACTGTAGTAGATGGCGGCTTGAGCTTTCCGGGCGGCGTCGACAATAAGGCCCAGAGGACGGGGGCTCCTTACGGATGTTTTCAGCTCATCCTTTGCTTCCCTGATGTACCGCTGGGCCCAGCCTCTCCGGTAATCGTCCAACATCACAATGCCCCGCGTCTTTTCAGTATTGCCAACTGCTAGCCAATCCTTTTCCTAGGTCATATCTAGCCTGCGCCAGGTTGCGACGATTCCTCGGATTGCGATGAAACGACTAACCGAGTTATGTAGCCTGCGATCGTGTTCTTAAGCTTTTTTGATCGTATCCTCGCATAGCTGGCAAGGAGTGCTTTGTTCTCTTCGAAGTCTACAGTGAACTTGCCGGGGTACTTCTTGTGGAGGTCCCGCGCAATCTTCTTTACTTTGTCTGACCGAACACTCCCCAAGACTGTTCTTCCCTTTTTCAATCGTCGCTACGCGCTGGCTTGCCTGTATTCCGTTTCCATCCGTTCGCTTCTCGAATCTGTTGGAGGGTCGCATATATAAGGTTAAGGGGCATTAGTTAGCAAGCTGTTTGAGAGGCCCCGAAAAGCATTTAACAAACGTAGTTAGATAAGAATCAACAAAGAGGGATTGTTATGGGCGAGTTAGCCATAGCCGCGATGCATAGAATCTGCAAGAAAGCCGGGGCTGAAAGGGTCAGCGAGTCAGCCGCCAAGGAGATGGGCAAAGTCCTCGAGGAGATAGGCGTGAGGATAGGGAAGGAAGCCATAGACTGGTCAATGCATGCGGGCAGAAAGACAGTAAAATCCGAGGACGTAAGAAGAGCTGCAGAAAAGGTCTTAGGCAGATAGACACACAAAATACTATTGTCTTTCTTTCTCCGAACGGTCGCCGAGCCATGGGAACCGTCTCTTTCAAAATGGTGTTGCCGAGCGCAAGCCCCCTCAGTCGCAGCTGTGTTTTCGGACGGTGTTCTGCTTGTTCAGTGTAATTGTTCTTCAAAGCCTCTACAAAGACCCCAATAGAAGCAGACTCTGGACGTCACTGTCATGGCCGACGGAATAGAGATATACCGCAGAAGAAAATAGTAGAATAGCTTAGTGCTCCGGTAGTATAGTCCGGTCAAGTATGGCGGCCTCTCGTTGCTGTCAGCTGGCAGAAGAAAGCCGCAAACCCGGGTTCAAATCCCGGCCGGAGCACCAAACTCCTAAATTCAAATTCATTTTCCAAAGTATAGTGGCCGAAAATGCATTAAAGTTCGCCAATATGCATTAGGTTGCAGTTTTGATTATAAAGTCGATGGCTTTTTTTTGTTGGTCTGTTCGTATGTTACCTTTCACTCCATGATCAAGTAAAAGGTCAATCATCTCCCTCACAGTTATGTCTGCTAGGTTGGCAGCTTCAGTGAGAGATGTCTTTCCTTCACGATACAGTTTTACCGCATAGTCCTTCACTCCAATAGCGAGGAGTTGACGGATTGCCGTTGATTCATCTACGTTCTCAAGCCTAGCCCTATGTAGAATGGCCCTCGCCAAATCTTCAGACAACCTAATTGTCTTGATTATAGACATACTCATTCACCTACCCAACTCTTCTATTGAAATCAAGTATTCCTCTAAACTAATTAGTTCTCTCATTTTTTCCAAGTATCCACGTGTTTTTCGCTTGGAAATCTTCCCAGCTTTCCACAAATACAGAAGTAGAGAAGTCGGTGTTGTGAAGGGGATGCCTAAACTGTCAATGAGATCTAAGAATCTCTGATCGTCACTGGTTATAGCGTCATACTTGCCTTGTTTAAAAAGCCTAAAAGAATCTGCTTCTCCACCCAAAAGGTGTAAGCTTTTGATAACGCCTTCTGTAACTTCGTTTGGTTTAGTATCTATCGCATTAATCTTACCCTTCTTGATGTTATCTTCTACGACAATGGCATCTGGGTATCCCTTTATTTTGCCCTCGTCGACTATCTCTCTTTCAACTTCTTCTGGGACAAATACCTCAATGTTAGACACTATCACATCCTTCACCGAAGCCTTTGTTACCTTAATCAAGGCATCAGAGTCCATGATGACCTTCATATTACAAAGATTACAAAATACTACAATTAAAGTTTGCGCTCTATCTTCGTTGCATGTTCTAATCTTAACTGAATTTGCTATCGCCATGGGCTAAATAAATGCACAACCACAGAATTTGAATCGAGATCGTAACCTCAACCACGCTTGCTCAAACGGTAATTTTAAACGATAATTGTTAACTAGGCCGGAGCACCAAGTAGCATAATAGGAGCTGGGCTCTTCCTTTGTTCTTGTGTGGTCAAAGCGGGATGGGTTGAGCGGAGTCTAGCCATCTTTGTAGCGTCGCAAACCTCCTTAACGCTTAGGATCAGGAAAGCTCTTTCCTACGCTGAACCGGCTTTCGACCAGCAAGCTGATTTTCGCCGGTAGGTGCTGATTGTCAGTTGAAAGACGGCTTCAGTCTGGCTTGGCATTAGACAGTTCGCTGTGTGGAACAGACTCCGCAGTTGGGGTTTCGTTCTATCTCGGCAGCTTCGATGGTCATCTCTTCGCCATCCATGAAAAGCATCCTTCGAACAAGCGGCCTGCCTATCCCGGTTATGAGCTTGATAGCCTCCATGACTTGGAGCGATGCGAGCAGTGCTGGCGTTGCTCCGAACACCGGGATTACATCGACCTTGGGTGGTTCCTTTGGGAAGATGCAGCGCAGGCACGGTCCTTTCCCGGGCACTATAGTTGTTAACTGGCCATAGAATTCTGAGACGCCAGCATGAACAAATGGGATGTTCTTCTCTACGCAGTAGTCGTTCACTACGAACCGGGTCTGCCAGTTGTCAAGCCCATCCACAACAACATCAACATCTCCTATAATGCCTGACGCCGTCTCCTCCGTTACTTCTCCGATGACGGCTTTGACTTTGATTTCAGGGTTTAGAGCCTCAAGCCTCTTCTTCGCCGCTTCAGCCTTAAGTTGCCCTAGATCGACCTGCGTGAAGAGGATCTGACGGTTCAGGTCACTTAGGCTGGATTCTTCCCGGTCAATCAGAGTCAGGCTTCCAGCACCTGCTGCTGCCAAGTAAAGGGATGACAGACATCCAAGTCCGCCTAAGCCGACCACAGCAACTTTCGAAGCCTTGAGCTTCTTCTGCCCCTCTATTCCCCAACCTTTGATAAGTATCTGCCTATTGTACCGTGTCAACTCGGACTGGGACAAGCACATTTGAAGACCTTCCTTGCAACTAGTGTCGGCTAAGACTCTGGGCGACCAACCTTTTAAATCTAGGCCATCAACTGTCAGGTTCGTTGCCGTATTTGGGAGATCTTAGATATGTCCTTCCTCGACGAGAATCCTGAGGCGAATTGAACCGACTTCAAGCCGTCAGAAAACGTGGGATCTTTCTAACTGCCCAAGACCTAGCCGTATACTGGCATTCTCTCTGGTCTAAGGGTTCTCGACCCAGTAGATGCTTTTCTCGGTTACCTCTTTCTTCCATATGGGCACTTCATGCTTGACTCTGTCGACTATTTCAGGTAGGGCTCTGAAAGCTTCAGCCCTGTGTTTTGACGCGACCACGACATACATTACGTCTTCTCCGACGCGTACGGTTCCAACCCGATGCTCAATGACGGCATCGACTATGCCGTACTTGGCTTTCGACTCCTCGATGATGGTTCTCATTGCCTTTGGCGCTAGAGACTCGTGTGCTTCATACTCAAGCTTCACAACTTTCTCGTCTCCCCGGCTTCCCCTGACGGCTCCGACGAAGACAGCTATGCCTCCGATCTCGCTTGAAGATTGCCTTAGCTTGCTGACAAGAGAGCTTAAGCTGTCCAGCTTCTCGGAAACCTTGACCTTCATGTTGATCCTCAACTGGTGCTACTCGTGTTTTCTTACCCCTCATCATCTCTTGGTTAGCCTCGAGGCTAGCCGCCTCCGAAGGGTGGGAGAACAGCGATCTCGGTCCCGTCTTTGAGCTTGTCGTTCAGCTTTGGTGTTTTGCCGTCTATGAGGATCATGTAGTCGCTCAGAACTGGGGTGCCGTTCCTGCTCGTGAGGACTTCGCCTCTTACAGTTCTAAAGATCTCTTCAAGCCAAGTTCTGGATGCTTCACCGTGCCTATCTGGTATGTGTTTGAGAAGAAGGTCAGCCAATGTAGTTTCCTGTGGGACCTCGTATTCTTCCGATTTGGTGCTTAACAGTTCGCGGAGTTTCCCGAAGTATCTAGCGCTCACTTTTGGCACGAGACCACCTCTACCAAGCCAGCAAACCAATCAAAAAGGAACTGCGGGTTACTTTAATCTTTTCGAATCATCTGTCAAGTGAGAGAAGGAGCTCCTGAAACGCTCTAGGGGTGCAGGTTTTGTGACTTGGACCGTGGGCCTAGGACCTGCTTGACCTTTCGGGCTATGCCTTGTGCATCTATTCCCTGTTCAGCCAAAAGCTCTTCAGGTCTGCCGGAGTGCGGCATCTTCCTCACGGCGAGGATGTGCGGTTTCAGCCCTAGGGAAGCGGCCGCTTCTCCAAGTCCACCTTCTACGTAGTGGTCCTCAACGGTTATGATGCTTCCTGTTTCTTTGAAGGCACTATCAAGCGTTACCTTGTCAAGCGGTTTCACAGAGTAGCAGTCAATCACCCGCGTAGCTATGCCCTCCATCTTCAATGCTTCATGGGCTTTCAATGCTTCGTGTACGGTAACGCCCGCAGCTACAATGGTCGCATCGTCCAGTCTGCCTTGCCTTAGGGTTTTGGAGCCTCCTATGTGGAATTTTTCGTCGTTGCCGTAGATCACGGGAGTTCTCGGTCTCGTGGTTCTGAGGTATGAGATACCATCGTACTCAGCCATTAGGCACGTGAGTTTTTCGCTACTGACTGCGTCGCTTGGGTAGAGGACGATACTGTTCATCAGCACGCGGAAGAGTGCTATGTCCTCTAGACCCATCTGTGATGGTCCATCTTCGCCAATTGAGACGCCTGCGTGTGACCCAGCTACCTTTAGATTGGCTCGGGAGTATGAAGCCATTCTTAACTGGTCATAGGCTCGTGTTAGGAAACAGGCAAAGCTGGACAAGAAGACATCGAATCCTTGTGTCTGAAGTCCCACTGCGATTCCGACCATGTTCTGTTCAGCTATGTAACATTGGAGGCTCCGGCTTGGGTATTTCTGGAAGAAGTTAATTGTGAAGGTTGAGTTCTGGACATCACCGTCCATGACAACCATGTTTTCATTCTGTTCTCCCAACTTTTCGAGCGCCTTTCCGTAGGCTACTCTCGTCGCCACTTCTTGGCCCAGCTTGTAGTCGGTTCTGACCGAGTACTTAGCCTGCTTTCTTTTGGCTGAGACCGTTGCTTTGATGAAGTTCACAGGCTTCATATCAGTATTCTTGATCCTGGGCACGATTTCAGCTTCTGCCTTCTTGAGCTCATCTTGGCCTAGGGCTGTTCCATGTTTACCCTCAATGTTTTCGATGAAGCTGACGCCTTTCCCTTTCACTGTCCTCGCCACGATGAACGTCGGTTTGCCCGATTTCTTTGCGTCGGCGAAGGCTTTGATGATCTCCTTCACGTTGTGCCCATCGCAGACTTGGACGTTCCAGTCGAATGCCCTGACTCTCTGTGCGTAGGCTTCAGCGTCCCACTGGTACATTGTTGGTCCGCTTTGCCCGAGCCTGTTCATGTCGAGTATGGCTGTTAGATTTGAGAGTCCGAGTTTTCCGGCGAAGTTTATGGATTCCCAGACTGATCCTTCAGCCATCTCCCCGTCTCCTACGAGAACGTAGACTCTGCAGCTCATGTTCCTAAGCTTCTTGGCGTATGCCATGCCCAAGCCTATGGCTAAGCCTTGGCCTAGTGAGCCGGTTCCAACTCTTATGCCCTTCACTCTGGGAACTGGGTGACCCTCTAGCTCTGATGTGAACTCCCTTAGCGTTAGGAGTTTTTCCATGGGTAGGGTTCCTATCTCTGCTAGGGCAGCATAGAGAACGGGCGCTGCATGACCTTTTGACAAGATGAATTCGTCGTTGTCGATGTGGTCAAGATTCCTAGGATCGATCTTCATCTCCTTGAAGAACAAGGTTGCGACTATCTCTGCGGCTGAGAGGCAGCTCGTTGGATGTCCTGAGCCAGCTTTCGATGTCGACGTTACGCTGTGCAATCTGAGAATATTTGCCTTGTCTTCCAGATACTTTGCGACGTTCAAATCTTCCAACTCACAAAACGATTGCCCAGAATGTATCTGTCAGCAGAATATTAATCATTCTGTGAGGCGAACAGATGGTCGCGTATGAGAAGCTCTCCTATTGGAGTTTCCTTGCTTCCACTGTAAAGTCCCGGGGGATGCCAAGTTCTTCGTAGAGTTTCCGTCTGCCTTCCTTGTCGCTTTCGTGTATCTTGACAGCGATGCCGGCTACTGTTTGAGCTTTCTCCAACGGGACGACGATGACGCCGTCGCCATCTGCTACTACGACGTCTTCGGGGCGGACCAGGACCCCTCCACAATTTATGGGCTTGTTCGTTGATTCAGACTCCAGTCTTCCTGGACGGATGCCGCGGGATATGTACCTGCTGTAGACGGGGATTTTCTGTTTGATGATCTCGTCTGTGTCTCGGCATCCTGCATTTGTGACGATCCCTTTCGCTCCAGCTTTGGTCCAAGCCAGAGAGTTGTTAGAGCCTATGAAGCCGACATCTTCTGTTCCAGCGGCGTCGATGACGATCACGTCA
>Ga0315308_1000930_pt1 | contig 16780 bp, 14 predicted proteins | sample TDP3_MG_FD_203078 | JGI IMG/M metagenome (GOLD analysis project Ga0315308, IMG submission 203078) | Freshwater sediment microbial communities from Lake Towuti, South Sulawesi, Indonesia - TDP3 | ecosystem: Environmental > Aquatic > Freshwater > Lake > Sediment | place: Indonesia: South Sulawesi... | reverse complement strand
GGAGCCAGACTGCTCAAAGAAGAGGAACAAATCATTGTGAAAAGCCAAGAAGTAGACGAGTTTGGACACCCTCGATTAGGCGGAATCAGCCAGGTGTTGGAAAAACTGATTCAAGAAAACACCGGCTTCGAGGCGCGTTCAGTCATCTTGGGACACTTGCAACGAGGAGGCCCACCCACAGCCTTTGACAGAATACTCGCCATGCGATTGGCAACCAAAGCGGTGGAACTGATAAAAGAGGGAAAGTTTGGTCAGATGGCCAGTTTTCAAGCGTGCGAAATCGTTTCAGTTCCATTGAAAGAGGTTGTAGGGGGACGAAATAACGTCCCTACGAAGCTGTACGAAATGGCAAAGGCGTTTTTCAAGTGATTGAGCTTCAGGCAAAAGAGAAAGAACTTTATTCTCAACCTGTTCTTTTACTTCAACCTTATGAAGATTCGATACCACGAGGCTCCCGACGTTAAAGAACTCGTTGAACGAATAGTCTCAGAGTTAGGCTTCAACCACATCGAACTCAAAGGAATATACTGTTTCCGAAGCGCTGGGTCAAGGTCCAAGCGCACAATCGCTCGAATCCACAGCTTAGGCAAAATATGGCAAAAAGCCCTGCACATGCAAGCCGGTTACTTGATTGAGGTTATATCTGAACGCTACGACCGATTAAGTCGGGAAGAGAAGGAAAAGGTTTTGATTCATGAACTCCTCCACATACCACAGGGTTTTTCTGGAGGATTTAGGCCTCACCAGAGACACATAACCAGAAAGAAAATAGATAGCCTTCACGAAAAACTTGTGGCCAGAAAGAAACGTTAACGTGCAGCCTGAGTTTTTAGCGCCATGAACGTGGCTTTGACTTCTTGAATACCCCGCATCCCCCTGATTCTTCCGACAAGTTCCAACACCCTTTGGTAGTTTCCTTCGGCTATGAAAACTTCAAGGCAATACTGCTTGTTTATGTGCCGATGAACGTTTTCCACCACGATGTCGTCAAACTCGTGTCGCACTTCGCTCATTCTTAGGTCGACGTCTCTTCTGGCGTATTCGCACGTAACCATCAGAGTGGCGGCTACGCTTCCGGTTTCTAGTTCGGCTACCTCCGACTCGGCAATCAAGCTTCGAAGCGCGTCTCGAAAAGCCTCCGAACGACTGTAATACCCCCTCGCCTTCATGAACTGGTCGAATTTCTTCAAGAGGTCGCTAGGCAGGGTTACGCTGACAACAGTCATCAAATCACCTCAACTATTAATTTAGTTCCTATTTTATATTATTATATTAATATTTTTTCGTTTTTTATAAGCACCAAATTAATACCAGAGGCAATCCAAAAGGTATTTTAGCATGCAAAAAGGACGAACTGTGGTGAAAAAAGAAAGCGAAGAAGAAATCGGCAAAGAGAAAAGAAATCACTGGATTTTCCTAGCAGTTATTTTGGGTCTAACAATCTTTTTTTCAAATCTGTTGAACTGGCTGGCTGAAGGACTTCCTCTAGGCGTTACTTTGCCCCTCTTAAACGAACCTGCAAAACTCTCGGCGATACTTTACTACGGTGCAATAGTTTCTGTGGCAGTTTACGTTGGGTACGTGGGGTTGAAAGAACTCATCGGGGAACGACGATTCTCTGTGGAGTTTTTGATGGCCATCGCCGCGTTGGGCGCCGCCTACCTCGGCTTCCTCTTTGAAGGCGCCACTGTACTGTTTCTTTACTCCTTGGCGGAGCACTTCGAAGGCTACATAGAAGACAGGGCGAGAAAAACCGTAGAAAAACTGTCAGCGTACATGCCTGACAAGGCTAGGGTATTTGAGGCAGACTCAGAACGAGCAGTGGACGTTAAGCAAGTGAAAACTGGAACAGCTATATTGGTTAGGCCGGGAGAAAGAATCCCATTAGACAGCGTAGTTATTGAAGGCTCATCTTTTGTGGATCAGTCTCTCCTAACAGGCGAATCCACCCCCGTCTGGAAGAAAGATAAGGACGCCTTGTACGCAGGAACGGTAAACTTAGACGGAGTTCTCAAGGCGGAAGTTGTCAAAGAGGCTGAAGACACGCTGGTGTCTAGAATCGCAAAGTTGGTGATGCAGTCGAGGAAGAGAAAGGCAATGATGGAAAGACTGGTCGACAGATTCGCCCGAGTCTACGTGCCCATTGTCATAGCCTTGGCTGTGTTCGTTGCCTTCGCCATGCCAAGGATCAATGGAAGCCTAGCCGAACCTTGGATTTATCGGTCTCTCATACTTCTTGCGGTTTCCTGCCCTAGCGCCTTCATACTGTCGGTGCCCGCCACGTTTTTTACAGCTATAGCCACGGCTGCAAGAAAGGGCGTTATCATTAAGGGAGGCGTTTACGTGGAGAAAATGGACAAGGTTAAGGCGATTGTTTTTGACAAAACTGGCACTCTTACCTTGGGAAAACCAGCCGTGCGAGAGTTCAGTTGTATGGGTCAGGTGAATGATGAGAGAGCTCTTTTGTACGCCGCGGCTTTGGAACAGCATTCGAATCATCCGCTGGCAGAGAGCATAGTCAGGAGAGCAAAGGATCTTGGTTTAGAATTTCGCAAGCTAAACGTGAGCGACTTGAAAGAGTTTCCTGGAGAGGGCGTCATAGGGCGTGTGAACGGATGTCGGGTTTGCGTGGGCAGCGAGGAGTTGATGAAGAAGAATGGGTTAATTCAAACGCCGCTCCAAGTTAACAATGAAAAACATACGAAGGTGTTCGTGTCAATAGACGAATGCACGCCTCAGTCGTTTTGCATGATTGACCAGGTGAGAAGTGACGCTTCAGAAGCGGTTAAAAAGCTTCATGAGAATCACACCCATTCGGCGATGCTGACCGGAGACAAAACCGAAATAGCCCAAGAGGTTGCCAGAGAATTAGGAATGGACGAGGTTCACGCTGAACTTTTGCCCGAGGACAAACTCGAAATCCTTGACCAGTTGAGGGCAAAGTATGGTTTGGTGGCGATGGTTGGTGACGGAATCAACGACGCCCCCGCACTTGCAGCCTCAGACGTGGGCATAGCCATGGGAAGCGGCGGAGTCGACGTGGCCCTAGAATCAGCCGACATAGTTCTGGTTAAAAACGAGTTGGTCGGAGTGCCCTACTTGCAGAAGTTGAGCAAACTTGCGGTGAAAATAGCCAAGCAAAATATTTTTGTCTCATTAGGTGTCAAACTCGCTCTGGGTGCTCTTGGTTTTGCCGGCTTGATTCCTTTGTGGTTTGCGGTTGCCGCAGGCGACGACGGAGTAACAATATTACTGCTTCTTAATACACTGCGCATTCCAAGACTGAAAACCTAAACCTTGTTAGCTTACAGAAAAGGGTCTAGTCTTAACGTAGGTTTCTGGGTCAACTTCTTGAACAGATGCGTTGTCTACATCGATCACGTAGACAACGTGCAGTCTTGCGTTTTTCACCTCGTCTAAACCCACTGGAGGGTTCTGATAGTACAGATCGCAGAGGCTCTTAATGTTTTTCAGGTTTTCTAAGGTTCTCTGTCGAGGCGGCACCGAGAGCACCGGTGGTATCTGCAGGATGTAGTGAGGTGGTATGCCCAACGCGAACTTGCCTGCGTAGTTGCTGTATCTTGTTATCTTGCTGGCTATCCTTGCCAGAAGGTATGTGGACGGGTCGAGAGCGTGCTCGGGTGGAATGAAACCGGTCTCGATTTCCACTATTAGGTTGCCGTAACCCTTGGTGGCATAGAGGTCACATGTCAAGGCTTCGTCTAATTGATGCTCCACCTCCACGTTGTATTGTTTCAAAATCAGGTGTTTAGCGCACACCAGTTCAATGACTGAATGATTTATCTTCACCACGTTGGCTCTATGAAGTTCGATCAATCGATCTTTAAGCCTGCCCAGACTTTCTTTCGCCTTTCCCTGCATGTCTTGACCTAATTTCGGTAGCAAAAATTCCAAGTCTTCTTCGAACTTCTCTGCTCTGCTGTTCATTCTCATCTTCCTTTTTTCTCACACAGCCTTATGCACATCTGAGAATTGCATTAATATAATATAAGGTTATGATTAAAAAAGAAATAAACAACGACTCACGTGGCTTTCTGTCTTAAATACTCAACATAACAAGAAGGAAAGAAGCCTATTCAACATTACCCAATTTAATTAAGGTTGTCAAAACACAAATAGACCAAGCCAGAAAGCGAGAAACAAGGCTGTAAAAAACTTTTATATTCTGCTCCCGACCTATGAGTCGTGCCCAAGTTGAGAAGCACGCTTGGACACACAGCCAAAGCCCAATGGCTTCCAACTGCTGCCGAATCTGTCCCGCGCGATCATATCAAACGGGGTGGAACCTCGGTGACAGATGTGAGGTCGGCCGAGCTTAGTTGTCGTGTCTAGGCTTAGACTCAACTTGGGCTTTTCTATTTTGGAGCCTGCTCTGCTCGTAAAAATTTCAGGAAAGCGGTTTTCCGCATTTTTGGCAGAATTTTGATTCTGGAGCATTTGTGGCGCCACAGTTTGAGCATGTGATGCTTTTGGCGGTTTTGCGGGCTTGAGCCTCTTTTCTTGCTTCTGCGGATGCCTTTCGCATTTCTTCAGCGACTTTGAGGAAGGCTTTGCGCATTTCTTCTCCAGCGGTTAGAAAGGCTTGTCTCACCGATTCCCATGGTTCTTGTGCTCCAGCGGCGATTCCAGCCTTGGTTTTTGTGCCGCATTTTGGGCAGAAGTAGAAATTTTCTTCCAGTTTTTGTTCGCATTTTGAACAGTAGAGCATGTCTAAACACCTGAAAAATAGTGTATGTTTGTCTTTATTTAAGACTGTTTCTTTGGGATTGAAAAGTTGACTGTGAATGTGTATTGACGATTCATAATGGTTAATAAAGAATTTTTGCAGAGCCTTGAGCCTCGGAGATGACCCACTTGGGCAGTGCAGATCGTAAAACAATTTTGCTCAAACAGATCAACGAAGCTATAAGATATGAACAATCGTATTTGCGTGTCAGGTGGAAGGAAAAACAATACGACTAAGCGCGATTGACTTAGTCTTTTTTCATCACTTGCGGCTGGACAAATTGACGACAGTGGGGACACTCAGCCCAGCCTTTGCCTCGGCTTGCCCTCCAGTGGTTTTTGCAGTAAGGGCAGGTTAACAGGACGGTTTCTCCTGGCAGGGTAAACCATTTCTGACTGAGCGCCAGCACGGCTATTCCGGAGAAGAAAAACATGGCTCCTAAGATCACAAAGTATATCAGACTGAATTTTATGCCAAAGGGAAAAACGAGCTGTGCGCTCCAGAGATACGACCACAAATCCGAGAGAACAAGCTGAGAGACTGACACGTTTGACAACGCTTTCCACAGAACCACAGCCAACAAAAAAAGCCCTACCAAACATAAGATGAGACCTAAAGCGTAACCGGATTTTTCCCTTCGAAGAATTCTCCTCATAGGACTTCTTTGACTCGGTTGAAAGTGACTCATTTATTTAATTTATGAACGCAGGCTCAACATCAAACAGAAACACTTCTCTGGAGCGGAGAGGGCCGGGGCCGGGATTTGAACCCGGGCGCTAGGCTCCACAGGCCTATAGGCTACCAGGCTACCTCACCCCGGCCGCTTTTTCCATTCTTTTGCTTAACCTCGTTCGCGCTGGCGCATGTTTGTGCCGTTTTTCATGGGACGTCTTCTTAATCTCGTACACTTGGCTCTTATTTGCGTTTGCGGTAGAGTGGGCACCGTCAATGATGTCGAAGGGTTGGAAGCCGGTTTCTCCGAGTTTGCGGGCTTATTCCAGGTGTGGGCCACTCTGATGGTGAAGTTTGTCATCGCCTTTGTTTGGGCTGACGCTTACTTGGCGATTAAAAGAGTAGGTTTCGAGTCTTTTAAGCTGAAGCGTGCTGCAACGCCGCATGATGTCTGATTTAAGGGAGTGTTTTTGACCTCGGAAAGAGGCGAAGAGCCTGTATCGAAATCGAAAGTAACAGTAGACTGCGTCGTCGCGAGACCACTCAGCTGGCGACGTCGCCAATTCCGCGTTTCTCCGTAGCATCTTCCTTTTTTTGTTAGGTAAACTCGCCTCTACGCCGACATCTGGACGTGAAAAAGCCATGTTGTGGATTATTTTTGTTGGATTGTCTCAACTATAACATTGTCCACGAAGAAAGCTGTTGCAGCCTTAGGGCCTTGATACGGTATCTCAATCCTCACCAGGTTGAATGGTTGACCACCTGAATTGAATGACAGTACGCCTTGAGGATACAGAGAGTTTGAGAAGGTTCCACGCGCTGTCGCCCAACCCACAGGGGTTGTGTCAACTGAATTCATGTACGCGGTCAATGTTATGTTAGTGGGTTCTGTGCCGGGTCCTCCGTGATACTCGAAAGTCGCAAACGTTAAGCTGATGCTGGTCAGCGGCTGGCTAAACATTATGTCCAGGGGGTCCATTGATGGTTTGTTGTCATACAGCCATTTGCCTGAAAACTGAGACAGTTTGAAGAATGTAGTGTCGTAACTCTGGACTGAGAAGGCGGGAGCGGTGAGGTCGGAGGGCGAGCTGAAGCGCGCTGTGACTCCGCCTGACGTCTGATTGAGAGGCGTGTTTTGAGTCTCGACGAGAAGTGGATAGCCAGTGTCGAAATCGAAAGTAATAGTGGGCTCGGTTGGAGTGACTGTGGGTGCGTTACTTAAAATATATGCCAAGGCTACCAATATAACCAGCACAGCAACTCCTACTAGCAATAGTCTGGGCATGGATAGACGTTTTCTTCTCGTTTTCGTGCTTTCGTTTTGTCGGACTTCACCCGACTTTTGAATGAGGGTTATCTTCTTCATTTTTAGAAACCTCCACAAAACAAAAAAAGGAAAAAAGGGGGAATTTGCAACTCCTACTTCTACCTTGTCACGGTAACGGTGTTAGTAGGAGCGGAACTGACAGTCACGTTGGGGAAGCCAACAGCACCTTCGTTTATATTAGGATCTGTGTAATCCCATGTGTCTCCGACTACGTTGTTGGCGAATACCCTGTAGTAGTACGTCACTCTGTTCCTGAGGTTGCGGTCAACGTATGTGTTCACGTTTGCTCCAACCGTGAAGGTCGTCAGTCCTGTGGTGAAGCTAGCATCGTTTGCCCTCTGGATGGTGAAGCTGGTCTCGCTCAATGAGTTGTCCGTCCACGTCAAAGTCGCCCTGCTTCCCTGCACTGTGGCAACCAGGTTGGAAGGCGCTCTCGGTGGAACGGCTATTGCTATTGCGCGCATCATGTCGTTCTCTTCATGAGTCAGGATGTGGCAGTGCCATGCGTACTCCCAGCCGAAGTTAACCAAGTGGTTGACGAGGGTAATCGGTTCTCCAATCACGTCGAAGCCTCCAATCTGACCCTCTGTCTTTAAGGTGGTGCCTAGCGGCTTCGTTGGGTCGAGAGGGCGAATGTTGTTAGGAAGATCGAAGGGGACCTCAGGTACGATTGGTCTCAAAGCGACGATGGTATCTTGCAGTGGGTTTATCCTGATTGTGTCTTTCCAGCCCAGTTCGTTGGGGTCTGGCGGTCTGATGTTGTTGTCCCATGCTACTCGGTTGATCAGCTGCACTTCAAACATGTGCCAGTGTACGGGATGAACGTCGACGCCGTTGTGCGTAATCTTCCAGATCTGTGTCCCATCGCCTAGCGTCCCGAGTAGAGCACCGGTCACCGACGCTTTGAAGACCTCGGTTGGCGAATCTGCAAAATTGTAGAGCAACATAGTCTGCATGAAAGCCTGTGTTTTCGGCAGTTCGACCCCCAATAAGACACCCATTCGTCCATACATCGTGTCGAAAGCTTCGCCCATTTCGTCCTGGATAGTCTTCGGCTGCATTGGGAATGTCAAGGATGTGTTCGAACCGATTGGGGTGAAGGTCAGGGAGTTGTCGAATATGTTCGAGTAGACATCGGTGAAAGTCGTGTTGTAGGCTGAACTATAGGCAGCCTGTGGCACGATGATGTCGTTCTGAGACGCGGCGAAAGCCCCCTTAGACGTGGCATTCGAGGCAAACGCTGCATTTAAGGCTGTCATGTTGAATGGAGCGGCCGGAGTGGTGTTCGCCACCCGAATCTGCATGATGGTTCGAGTGTTCGGTCCGTAGCCTGGCACGGTTGAGGGTGCGCCACCCATATCGGTTTGGTCTGGGTTGCCTGTGTAGTAGTCTAAGCGTGGGTCGCTCGCTGGAACTGGTGCCGGAGAGTCATTGTACAAGATGAGGGTCTTGCCCGCAAACTGTGAGAAGTCAACAATCACATCTGCACGCTCTGCAGGTGCTATAAAGAGCGTGTATTTGTTGACAATTCCGAAATCAAAGGTTCCCATGTCCCTGTTCCAATCGACAGGCTGCATTGGAAGCACTACGGGTGCTGGTAGGAAACCGCCTTCGGTGCCAATTTGGATGAACGAAGGACCTATAGTGGCTGGGTCGGGCACACCGCCTTCTCTTCCATCTGTAGGCCAACCATCTGGGAAGCCTGGCGTTAGGACCGCAGGCACCATCTTGACTTCGGTATACATCCTGCCGTCTGCGGTGACAGTAGTATTGTCGGCAACATACAGTTGCAGGTTCCAGAATCGGTCATCCGCGGCGTTCAGGATGCGAAACCTGTAGGCCTTTGGCTGCACCTCGAGGTAAGGATAGGCAACGCCGTTGATCACTGGTGTGTCCATAAAGGCTTCACCTGGGATAGACGGGTTAGGCGTTCCAGGTATAACCGGTGGCTCCATGGGATTGCCTGCGACGGTGTAGTATGGGTTCGTTGTCGGCCCGTACATCGGTGTGAATGGAGGCCAGAACCATGGAGAATATTGCCATCGGCCCCAGGGGTTCATTCCAGACGGGTCCCATGGGTTCTGCATCGTCATGTACACATGAGGATACCACAGATCGCCAGTGTCGCCCCAAATGGTTCTATTCCACGTGGGATCTTGGAAGGCAAGTTGTGACGAGAAGTTCCCCCACATGTTGCTGATTTGCGTGATGTTGTCGGGCACGAAGGTCTTGTCCTGTATGACCAAAGGAATCTGTTCCGCAGGGATGATTCCGGAAGAGACCAACGCCTTTTCTATCGCGTCCTCTAATATGTAGCCTGCTGCTTCGCCGACATAGACGTTGAGGCGGGTAATCCCGTATGAATGATCATGGTAGAACATCAGCCTAGCGCTCTGGTGGTTGGTGTAGTAGAAGGTCATAGCTCCTGGGCCAGGGTCAGGCATGTCGGGGACATTGTAGACACTGACGCCTTTGGGGTATGAGGTAGTTTCTCCAGCTGGCGTAATCCATTGGTGAGTTGTACCATCGCTGATCCAAGGCGTGTTGCCGCCGTGAAGATGAAGCGTAGCGCGGTTCTGTGTGTACTGCTCGTAGATGGGCATGCCGTTGGCGTCGGTACCGATCTGGTTTGGACCGTCTCCTGACCCCATTACAGTGGTGTCCACAGGTATGAAAAGGTCGCCTCCTGCACCTGTGGGAAGCAAGTTGTAGAACTTGATGCGCACTGGAACGTCCTTTTGGGCTATGATGAAGGGTCCGAGATAACGAGGAATGTCCACGGCGTAGGCTGGAGTGCCATCGGGCTTCCGAATTGTGGTGCCATCAAGATTCTTAAGGATAACGTGGTTACTTACAGCGTAGTTCGCTTCGGTCTCCAACTGCACATAACCCCGCAGTCTTGTCGGCGGCAGATCCGAGTGCATCTTCTGGCGAAACTCGACTAACGCGATTTCGTAATAGTCAGATCCGGCATATGTTGTATTATCCGCAATGGCAATAGGGATGTACTGCCCGAGGTTATTTATGCCAGCAAGTCCCAGCCCAGGCAGAGAGTCGACGAATTTCCTGATTCCACCAGCAACGGAGATAATGGTGCCGTTAACATCATACGTTACTGTTGGAAGCTGGCTGGTGGCATAATTGGGGTAAGGCCCAAAATAGTGCGGGACAAGTAACCCGTTAGGCCCCATTATGAAGTTCTGCGCATAGCTGACGCTGACATTGCTGACGCTGAGAATCAAAGAAGCCATTAAGAGAGTTATGATCACACTGGTTTCAAATGAAAAGATTCTCTTCTTGGAATGTCCTTTAGACATTCATTTTAACCTCCTTCCGTCAAAATCGATGGTGAGACAAATAAACACTTGTGACTGTGCAACCACAGTAACAGCGGTTCATGAAGTAGACAGTTAGAGTTAATCAGCGATGAAAATGCTTGCGTTAGAGAATAACGCCGACTTACGGAAGGACTTTGAACGCTCTACCCTACTCTTTTTTAGATAGAATTTTGTTTTTCAAACTTTTGAGCTTCGCGCGCTGTTAGGTCAGCATCGCTATCAGTTTTCCTTTCTTCATGACCGCAAGTCTGGGTATGCGTTTCTTCTTTATGGTTCTTAGTGCCTCTATTAGGGGTGTATCGGAGTCTATTGTCAGAACGGGTGTGGACATTATCTCGGCGGCGGTGGTTTTTTTAGGGTCCTTTCCCCCTTTGAGCACCTTTTCCAGAATGTCTTTTTGATCTATTATTCCAGTCACAGTGTTTTTTTCACTGACGAGGACTGAGCTTACTCCGTTCCTGAGCATGATGTTTACAACCTCTAGTATGGTTTTGGAACCTGGCACCTCCACAATGGGTGTTCCCAGCGGGCCGCCGGAGTCTATCTCTGAGACCCACGTTCCTCTTTTCCAGATGTCCCTCAGGAGTTCGGTTGCTCTTTCCACGTATTTTTGATCGTTCGTGTAAAACGTGTTGCGCAAGTAGAACGGAGACGGGGACTCTGTGCTTTCCTTTTCTAAGAGTGGCGCCTTGAACATGAACAGGTGCTTGCTGTCAGCGATTATCATCGTTAGGTAGCTTATTGAAACGTGTTTGATTTCGTAGAGTTTTGAGAGTCTCTGCGCCGCTTCAAGATTGTCCAAGTCGATGGGTGCCATTATGCGGATTTTGACGCCTTTGTCCGCGTATTTTCGATATGGGTCGTTGTTCGAGATTTTGTTTATGCCAGTTGATGATGAAATCAGGATTACCTCGTGGTTGGTCGTGTCGAGTATTTCTTGGATTTTTGTTTGCGCTTCGGTTGGTTCTTTTATTACCAGTGTTTCTTCTATAGGTGTTCCTGTTTCCAGCTCGTTTATTCTGTCGTTCACGTTGATGGCGTTGCGCCAAATCTCCATGAAGGATGCTTTCAGGGTGGAAACGAACATTTTGCTGGTTACCCAGAGGCCAGTGTCTTCTTGTATGGGTTTGGATAGTTCATCCTTGGAGATCATGTACAAAATGGCTTCTTCTTCATCTTTAATGACAAAGCGCGGATAGAATTTGGAGCCCAAGTCAATGTGACGCCATTGAGCATGGGTTTTTTTGGCTGGTATTCTTTTGATTGTGTTTTTTATGGTGTTGAGGTTTTCGTTTGAGATGTTGGCTAGCATTTTGAATTGAACATCGCTTTTTTGCCGGGCTGATTCAACTATCGTGTCGAGGATTCCGGCTACGTCTTCTTGTATTAAGCCTAGGCTTGTTGTTAGACCCAACACTTCTTTTTGAGATTGATTCACCATTTCTGAGATTTTTGTGTATATTCCGTTCTTTCCTGTGATGACTTGGAATTTTGCCATCGGGTATTCTGGTTCTCTTGTGCTGATGGATTTGAAGTAGTTGATTATGTCTGTCTTCTCTGCCTCTATGCGTGCAACTTCGTTTTTCTTGCCTTTGAGGTATGATTCTAATAGGGGTTCTATTGGAACTGCGATGTATCGTGTCGGGGCTTCTATGGTTAGCTCAACTATGCCCTTTTCTCGCAGGCTGGTTAATGAGCGATACGTCTGTGCTCTGTCGATTTTGAGGCGCACTGCGACCGATTGTGCCTTCTGTGGTCCTTTTCTTGAGAGAAAAAGATAGATGTCGGCTTCTCTTTTTGACAAACCAAGTTCGCGAAGAATCTCAAACAGTCTTCTTTCGTCCAACTTCCATCTCTTCCCTTCGGCTTTTTCTAGTGACTGTAACCAGTAGCCTCTTTTATCTTTCCAAAATCGTTAATTTAAAGGGTTGCATAATTAATGTTGTCCCTCACAGAGAAGGACTTACCGGAAGGATTGTGTTAGTATGAAGAAAGGAGAGATGAACGCACATGAGTAAAGCGGAGCACGTTCGAAGGAGCAAATCGAAATCGTTGCCTAAGACGGAAAGACTTGCAGAAGAAATCAAAGTTTTGTCACGCTTTCCCGCTGAAAACCCCAATCCCGTGATGCGCATGTCAAAAGACGGCATGATTTTGTACTGCAACGACGCGGGGTCACCAATATTAAACGAATGGAAATGTCAGGTCGGACAGCCCGCGCCCAGCAGTTGGTGTGGGCTAGTAGCCGATGTTTTCAAATCAGGGACAAAGAAGGAGTTCGAGGAAGAATATGGAACTCGAACATTCCTCTTTGTGTTAGCACCGATTGTTGAGGCAGGTTATGTTAACGTCTACGGACAAGACATTTCCGAGCGCAAGCAAACGGAGAGGGAGCTGCGTAAGGCACGCTATGAATTAGAGATTCATGTTGAGGAGCGCACCAGAGAGCTTAGAGAAGCCAGTGCGAAACTGCAAGCTGAAATCGGCGAACGCAAGAAGGCGCACATGGAGGTGCAGATTCGTGCCGATCAGCAAGCGGTGGTAGCTCAACTTGGACAGATGGCACTGGGAGGTTGCGACTTGGATGAATTGTTCAATGAAGCGGTAAAACAGGTCGCCCAAACACTTAATGTGGAATACTGCAAGGTGCTGGAATTACTTCCAGGCGAAAGAGAGTTGCTGTTACGCGCAGGTGTCGGGTGGAAAGAGGGGTTTGTAGGTCGTGCAACGGTGGGCACAGGTACGGATTCGCAGGCGGGCTATACTTTGTTATCTGACGAGCCAGTTATTGTGGAAGACCTCAAAACAGAGAAAAGATTCAGTGGGCCACCATTGCTGCATGAGCATAAAGTTGTGAGCGGCATGAGCGTCATCATTTCTGGTCATGACAAGCCTTTCGGGGTCTTGGGTGCTCACACAACCAGACGACTAACATTTACCAAAGATGACGTCAATTTTCTTCAGGCAGTCGCAAATGTGTTGGCCACCACAATTGAACACAAGCGAGCTGAGGAGGCTGTGAAAGCTGAACGGAAGCGGTTCACTGATGTCCTGGAGATGCTGCCGGCTTACTTGGTGCTACTGACGCCAGATTATCATGTGTCCTATGCGAACCGTTTCTTCCGGGAACGCTTCGGCGAGGACCATGGTCGACACTGCTTTGAATATCTGTTTGGGCGCACTGAGCCCTGTCCTACCTGCGAAACGTACAAAACCCTGAAAACCATGGCCCCCCTCGAGTGGGAGTGGACTGGTCCCGACGGTCGCAACTATTACATCTTCGACGCCCCATTCACTGACGTTGATGGCTCCACTCTTATCCTCGAGGTGGGCATCGACATTACCGAACGCAAGAAGGCAGAGGAAGCCCTACGCAGGGCACACGATGAACTAGAGGTGCGTGTTCAGGAGCGCACCAAAGACCTCAGACAAGCCACCGAGGGACTGCAAGCAGAAATCACCGAACGCAAGAAGGCAGAGCAAGCGCTGCGAGAAAGCCAAATTGACTTGAACCGAGCTCAGGCCGTAGCTAAGGTTGGAAGCTGGCGACTGAATGTGCGACGCAACGAATTACTTTGGTCCGACGAGACTCACCGAATGTTCGGGATTCCAAAAGGAGCGTCCATGACCTATGAGACTTTTCTTGACACCGTTCACCCGGATGATAGGGAATATGTTGACCAAAAGTGGCAAGCGGCTCTGCGTGGCGAGTCTTACGACATAGAACATAGAACAGTGGTCGATGGAGAAGTCAAGTGGATGCGCGAGAAAGCCGAACTGGAGTTCGATAGGGATGGATTGCTGCTGGGCGGGTTCGGCACCGTCCAAGACATCACCGAACGCAAGCGGATGGAGCGAGAGCTATTTGATACACTTGAAGCGTCTCAGCGCCGTCAATCCGAGGTTTCAGCCCTTTTGAAAGCATCCAGGGCGGTTTTGCAGAACCGAGAATTCCATGCTTCGGCAAGAGCAATATTCGACTCTTGCAAGGAGCTGCTTGGGGCAACAGCTGGTTACGTGGCTCTTCTAAGCGATGACGGAAAAAACAATGTGGTCTTATTCTTGGATTCGGGAGGGCTTCCGTGTACGGTAGATACTTCACTACCTATGCCCATCCGTGGGTTGCGTGCAGAAGCATACAGAACAGGCAAAGCTATTTATCATAACGATTTTCCCAACAGTGAGTGGGCGAAGCTTATGCCTAAAGGGCATATGATACTTAAGAATGTCTTATTCGCCCCCTTGATAATCGATAAGAAAACGGTGGGGTTAATCGGTATCGCCAACAAACTTGGAGGGTTCACTGAACACGACGCTCAAATGGCGTTGGCTTTTGGCGAACTTGCTTCCATCGCTCTAATCAACAGTCGAAACCTAGAAAGCCTAGAGGACAATCAAAAACGATTGAAAGAATATTCTCAGCATTTAGAAGAGATGGTTGAAGAAAGGACCAAGAAGCTCCAAGATGCCCAACGCTTGGCTACCATAGGCGAGACTGCTGGCATGGTAGGACACGACATCCGCAACCCATTGCAGAGCATTGAAGGGGCAGTCTACCTGGCAAAAGATGAGCTGAAGTCCCTACCCGCCGAAAGCCAAGAGAGAAAGGAATTGAACGAAATCCTCGAGATAATCGAGCACCAAGCAACCTACATAGACCATATAGTAGCTGACCTGCAAGACTTCTCTCGAACACCCATGCCTCAACCCAGAGAAACAGATATTCAAGAATTAACCGTAGAGTCGCTGTCCATGATCGAGATTCCCGAAGACATCCAAGTCGGCACTGTGTTTCAAGAAAACCTACCAAAGTCAAATGTGGACCCAGTGTTCATAAAACGAGTGCTAGTCAACCTGATCGAAAACGCCGTCCAAGCAATGCCGAATGGAGGAAAATTGACTCTCAAAGTCTTTTGCGACGAGGAGTCAACCTGCATATGCGTTGAAGACACAGGCGTAGGCATACCCGAAGAGCACAAGGCAAAAATGTTCACACCACTATTCTCCACAAAGGCTAAGGGGCAAGGCTTCGGGCTGTCAGTCTGCAAAAAACTGGTAGAAGCCCACAGCGGAGAAATAACCTTTGAAAGCGAAACCGGAAAAGGCAGCACGTTCACGATAAAACTACCATTCAAAAAGAAGGCAAACTAAAAATGGAAAAACAAAAGAAAAGCATCCTCATAATAGACGACGACAAATCCATACTTAACATCTTCACGCGCATACTCCAAAAACAAGGATACAACACGGACACAGCCGAAACAGGGCAAGAGGCAATGGAAAAACTCCAAGATCAAAGATACGACCTAGCCCTGATAGACATAAAGCTGCCAGACACCAACGGCACCGACCTTCTAGCCAAAATGCACACAACCCACCCCAACATGATAAAAATCGCCATCACAGGATTCCCCTCCATAGAAGACGCAACCAAAGTCATAGACCGAGGAGCTGCCGCCTACTTGGTTAAGCCCGTCAAATCGGAAGAACTGGTCAGAATAATCGCCGAAAAACTAAAGAAACAAGAAGAAGCTGAGAGCCCACCCTAAACCCCTTTGCTAAACAGCCTACTCACCACGCTTTTTCTGTTGTCGTAGTGTATCAGTCACACATTCTTATGAGTAATTCTAACTTCACAAAATAAGAGATCCATGTTGCGCAGCGCATCAAAGAGCAAACAAAAAATCCTCATAGTCGACGACGACAAGTCTTTACTCCACATCCTAGCCAAGATACTCCAGAAAGCAGGATGCTGCGTCGCCCCCGTAGAGACCGGTCGAGAAGCCCTAAGAAAACTTGAAACCCAAGCCTACGACGCAGCACTTATAGACGTCAGACTTCAAGGCATGAGCGGCTTAGAGCTACTGGACAGAATCCAAACGATCGCCCCTAACATGACAAAAATAATTCTGACAGGGTACCCATCAGACGAAGACAGAATCAGAGCCCTAGAGCGAGGAGCCGACTACTACCTTGCCAAACCAATCAAATCAGAAACACTGATCGAAATCGTTGAGAGCAGATTGAAAAAAAGCAAAAGTCAACCATAAACACAATGATCCGTCATTTTGTTTGACGCTTTTCAAGTTTTTCCAAAAATTTTTCAGCCTTGTCTTTCGTAGCCTTTCTAGAATTATTCAACTGCCTCTTCACAAACGAGACAACTTCATCTTTATCTTTGATCCTATCAAAATAGAAATCAAGAGCCTTCATAGTTTTGCCGATCAAAATGTTCCTGCACTCTTCCGTAGGCAGAGGAATCTCTTCAACCCTCAGAAGCTCTTTCGTGATCTCATCTTGAAGCTCTGGTTTAGCCAGGGCTACTGTGCCTGAATTATCAACAACATGGCCAGCAGTAATTAGGCTTCCTTCGTAAAGGTAACCGTAGAATTTCTTAAACAGTCTCTTGAATTTATTATGAGAATCCACCACTGTTAAATTTGCGATTATGTCTATAGCATTCCATTTGAGAATATTGTTCTCATTGTCGAGGAGCCTTGCAAAAAACTCCCAGTTTGAATAAAGTATCTTTGGGGCTTTTTCACTGACAATTCTCAGAATCTTCGCAGACTAAACCTCACTCTTGCATTTGGTGAAGAAACACCGTTAAGAAGCTCATGCAGCAGCAGCTCTTTGTTCTCAATAACCTCTTCAACTAACTCTATGTCCTTAGCTTCTCTATCCTCAAGTCGGGAT
>Ga0315308_1000929_pt1 | contig 16784 bp, 21 predicted proteins | sample TDP3_MG_FD_203078 | JGI IMG/M metagenome (GOLD analysis project Ga0315308, IMG submission 203078) | Freshwater sediment microbial communities from Lake Towuti, South Sulawesi, Indonesia - TDP3 | ecosystem: Environmental > Aquatic > Freshwater > Lake > Sediment | place: Indonesia: South Sulawesi... | reverse complement strand
ATCCCTCCCAAACGGCGCACGCTACCACACAGACAGGGTTAAACAGGAGAACTTTGCCTTTACTCAACTCTTTTTTGCTTTGAGCAAAACGTGTCTGTTTGGAAGTCTCACGGTTGGTTCCACAGTTATGCTGTAATACTCTAGATACTTATCTATAGGTGTTAAGCTTGTAGTGTGCTCTACTTTAAACCCCGCTTCTTGAACGAGGTTTTCAAGTTCCTGACAAGTGAAGGGCGTGTGAGTTTCACTCATTTCTTCTTCCTCAAGGCCTGAATTTAGGGCCCAAATCTTCGTAACAAAATCACAGAAGTCCCTCATACTGGTTCTGATCCAACCTTCACCTGAGTCACAATAAACTATCTTGCGAGGTCTGAACTTAGATTGAAATTCACATAGCTTCCTTCGCAATTCTTCAGAAAGCTTGAAGGAGATTGGAGCGTCGCCTGGATTGAAGTGGTCCAAGATGATAAGTTCGCCGTCTTTCTTCAATAAATGGGAAACATTCTTAAACGTACTAATGAGGGCTTCGGCTCCTTTAAAATGGAATATTTCATGTAGAACTTGGACAGCGGCTACAAGATCAAAAAATTGGTTTCTTAAAGGTAGCGTTGGTATATCTCCCAGTATTGTCATAACGTTCTTTTTTCTTTGTAGCCTACTAAGAAGATATTTTGACCTGTCAATACCTACTACTAGTGTTGAAGGAAATCTCTCAGCTATTCGAGTTGTTAGGGCACCAATTCCGCAACCCAAGTCTAGAATTGTGGAAACATTAGGGTTAACATGGGAAACCACAGCCAAAAGCCTCTCGTTACGATGAGTCTTTGCAAGAAGCTCAGCCATTTCCTTTTCTTTTGTTGACATACTTTTCCACTTAATCGCTTGGCGATTGTTTGCTTTGAGTACATGTTAATATTCAAACTTAATAAATAACTGGGGAGGCATTTTTGAGAACCAGAAAGACAACGAAATCCTGTCAAAACCTGTATACAACAAGAAGAAGAGGGTTTCATGTTTGGGGTGCTCCGATAAGCGATGTTTTCTAGAATATCCCTGCAGAATTCCATCTCAGGTCGGTGATGGAGGGCATTCAACACATAAGAGAGCACTTGCAAGAGCCTTCGCTGATTACATGAGCGATACTATCTTGAAAGAATCTAGACTGCAAGGATATCATACGTATACAGAATTCGCGTGAAGACTAGTAGTACGTTAGATCGGTTAGTATCAGATGAGCTGCAAAGAACTGTGAGATTTGAAACGTATTAGACTTGTTTAATCAAAAGGTGTAATTGAGGTTGGGTTAGTGCATCACGCAATGATATGCCTACAACTAGATTTCTGTTGCAAATGATTCGTATTTAGAACAATGTTTCATACTCTTTAATGTACTAAGAATGTAAATGAAAACAAACCTTATATAGTCTCCTGTGCCATAGCCTAGGTCTTAAACCAAAGATTTAATCGAGGTGATAACAAATGGTCAGCGAAGGTAGAGGACGCTTGTTCAGAAGGAAAGACGGCAAATACCTGATTTATCTACCATTGTACTTGGCTGAAGACAGTATGTTCCCATTCAAAGATTTCGGCAGAGGCAAAAAAGGTGCAATGGGCTCCATGGATGTAAAAGTAAGCTTCAAACTGGGAGATAACAGACTGTTAATAGAAGAATGGCATGCCCCAACTGAACAATGAGATAAAACAGAAAGGCTCACGAGAACTAAAACCTTTGAAAAAAGTAGCGTGTACACTCTGCCAGTTCGTGACAATTGAGTCTTAGGGCCTTCTGCAAGTAAACGTAGACTTTTATGAAGGCGAAACCGAACAATATGCCCACCATAAGTCCTACTAAAAGCTCAAAAAAGACTGCTAATGGATAAAAATTAGCCATTGGGATTCCGTTGTTACCGCGTGTTTCTGCTGAGCGTCTATTGTGAGTTATCTGGACAACTACCCCTAGAATATAGTATTCAGGAACTTCCCATTTGTCAGGTTCAGAACAGTCGTCGCCTTGCGTTTTGAAATACCAAGTGCCATCTCTGTAATACTTGCTGACGGCCCGATGACATATCCACATGCAGTTTGGCTCAGGTATGTAGGCCATTGCTGCGATAACGCCATATACAATTATGTCCCCTGGATTTGAGCTATTTATCGGGCCAGCTTTTATTGCCGCTCCGTCATTGCAGAATTCAACAGTAACAGTGTCACCGTCGAGTATTGTGGGAGGCATGATATCGCCTTTGGCTGTTAATTCTAAGTATCCGTCAATAGTGGCTCGAACTGGGATGGTGAAAAAAGTGGAAAGTAGCAAGCCTACCGCAACTAGGCTTATTCGGATGATCCTTTTCAATCCATTTCACTGGATTCAGTCTTGAATGCTCAGGTGAAGTTTGATTGCATCCATTTGTGCTGGCAAATGTTGCATTGACATGTCGTTACTTCTTGACTGAAACCCCAGATAGAGATGTCCAGACTGTGGCATTTCGGACATTTTTCTTCAAGTTCAGGTATTTCGGCTGCGAAATAGTCATCTATAATTCGTTTGAATAGGTCAACAATTGCCGATGCGGATTCGAGTGCTTGTTTGGCGTTCACTTCTTTGGATTGCTGTGCCTCAATGCTTTCTGCTGTCAATTGTTTTAGAACTATCCTGTCACGACGTATTTTGGCGATATTGTTGACAGCCCTTTCAAGCTCGATTTTTTCTTCGCCATGGAATCGACAAAGCATCATTCTTAAAATCTCTTCTTGACCAGAATTAATATCAGGCTTCTCGCCGTAGCAGTGCATCAATGCCCTTGCAATGTTTTCTACGCTGGTAGTTGCAGTGTCAACAGCTATCGTGAAGTGTCCTAGATCGAAGTGTTGTTTGGCGGATGCAAGGTTTTTTTCTGCCAGTTTGATCAGTCCCACTACTGATTTGCGCCAAATTTTAAGGAGGGCTTTTGTGTCCAAATCTTGACTTGAGGTTTGTGGGTCGATATGCACTTGTGGTGTGTCTCTATTGATCGTCGGTCGCCGCCACAGTGTCCTACGAAGATAGTCCGCAGGGTCGTTTCCCAGATTGCCTGTGAAAGTGTTGTAGCTATGTCCGACTCTGGTGTCCCGGTATCCCCTTTGACTATTAGAGTAATTATGTTCATACTGCTGCGCGATGCCTCTAAGAATACTTTCAGGAAACGTTCGTGAAGCTTGTGGAGTACTTCTTTTTTGTTCGATTGAACGTACCTTTGATGCAGCAACCATTAAGCCTATGATGACTCCTAATATTAGGATTGGCCAGTCCATATATAATCCTCTTTTGTGTGATGGAATCTTTCTATTGGCTTTGACCGAGAAGTTCGTATTTTCTCAGTTGCTGTAGGAACCTGTCTGGAGGTCCTTCCTGTAGTTTCTTTGCCCTTTTCATTTTGACTCTGAATTTGACGTATTTTTTAAGAAGCTGTCTTAAAAGATATTCAAAGGCGTATGGATCGTTCTTTTTGGCCTCTTCAAGCTGGGTTTTCAGATGTTGGCACCCATTTCCGCCAATCACTCCGAAATATCGTCTCATTTCCTCTTCGAGAAATTCTTCTAAACGCTCGTCCCTTATGTCGAACGGTCTGTAAGGGCTGAAGTAGCCATCTTCCGACATGATTTTTGAAATTACAGGGATGACGATATCCCGTATAATCTCTCTACTCATACCAAACACCTCACGTTATGCCGCAACACAAAAGCGTCGCGAATATTTAAGCTTTACGAAATCCTTTTATACAAAAATGTCCAAGTGTAACACTCGATCATGTCAAAGCAAACGTCAAGGCTCTTGAAAGAATTGATTCAAATAGTGAAAAATTGCGAACGCAAACTGGATAGGCTGATAGAAGAGTTTCAAGTCTCAGGCGTGACTCGCAAAAGTTTTGTGCCTGGAGCGTTTGTGTCGTTGCCTAAGCATCTTCGGCGATCGATGCAATCGATCACAATTTTAGGCGAGGCAACGGCTCATCAGCTGGGCGAAAAAACAGGCAGGAGTCGAGCTGCCGAGAGCGACTATTTGAATCAGCTGGTTGATCGCGGTTTTTTGAAGAAGGAGAGAAGGGGGAAAGAAGCAGTTTTTCAGGTTTTTAGCTTACACACAATTTGTCCGATGTGTGGTGAACGTGTTCCTTTAAACATGAACTTTTGCAGTCGATGTGGGGCCGCCATGTATAGGCCAACACGGCAGTTGCAGGGTAATTTTCAGCGCAAACGGTGACGATTAAAAGTATAAGAATAGTCGTACGACAACTAGAGATTGATTTTGTCGGAATATCCTTTTTTCTTAAGCACAGTTTTGAAAACAATTTGCGGTTCCATTCTGCAACGTCCGCAAAATCACTTCCATAAATATTTGTGAAGTTGAAATTAGGAATTCTGGATCTTTGCCTTCTTTTTCAGATGGGTCTCCGTTGGTTGTTCTCAGGTGTCTGCTTGTGATCATGCATGCATCGATTCTCGAAATATATCGACATTCGAAATAACTTAATATATTAAGTCATGCGACATACTACATATTGTATACCCGCATAACATAAAAACAGTTCAACAAAACTACAAAAGGTGTCAGAATATGAAGAAAGCATTCGCATCAAATCGGCACATACATGCACTCTGTTCACCTTTAATAACCATAGAATCGCAAGGAGATATTGCCGAAATGATTTCCTCCAAGGCTTCTGTACATTCCAATCATAGTCTCCAGAAACTTATGTTGGAAGCAGTCGAGGAAGGCCTCTCTTCGCTAGGAAAAACATCAAAACAGGCAATCTATCTTTATCTAGAAACAACTTTCAAAATCAAAAAGCAAGACATCCCACTCAAAATCGAGAAGTTCACTGAAGCCATTGAAGAGATTATAGGCCCTGGGGCAAAACTACTTGAAATCGAAATCATGAAACAACTTTACAGAAAAATTGGACAAAACTTCAAATATTCATCAAAGCAGAAAAACTTAACATTCACGGAATACCTAACAGCAACTCACACTTTTTTATGTAACAAAACAAACAGTAGCCGAAATAGAAATACTCTGTGCCTTCCCAACACGCGCTAAGGATGTAGTTCATTGAAGAATTGAATTTTAGAATCCAAATTCTTTTTCCACGGCGTCATCTAGTGCTCGCATTCGAAAAATACGTTTATTAATGTTTTAAATGATTCAGTGAAGTGCGTAGTCTATTGAATGTGTCTTTCCATATCACTTTCTAATTTCGTCTTCATATCGCCTAATGATCCTTAGTGGTAGTTCTCTTACCTCTCCAATCTTGCCGTAGGTTCTTGCTCCCACCAGAAATGTTTGCCCCAGTTTCTTTTGTCTTTCTTCAATGCTACCTCGAATCAAATCTTCGTCTGCAGATGCAGCTACTACTTCTCCGACAATGATTTTTTCCTTATGCCACTTAAGTTTACATTCTAAATGCAGCTTGCACTCCTCTATTCTCGGCGGTTTAACTTTTTCAGAGGGAATAGCTGTTAATCCGGCCTTCTCTATTTCATTAACGTTGCGAGGAAAATCAACAGCTGTCACCATAGCTTGCTCAATTATGCCCTCAGATGGTACATTTACCACGAATTCCTTAGTTTCAACGATATTTCTATGAGTATCATGCTCCGGCCAGCAACTAAAGGCCACCTCCTCTAACGCTGAAACATTCATAAAATTCGTCTTCAATGCAGCGTTTGGAATCCCTTCCCTGCTCAGAGTAGATATGATCACAACAGGTTTAATGATCATCGACATGTCTCTTTTCCAATTTTTTTCTTGCAGCTGTGACAATCCTTTCGGTGCTACTAATGGAACTTTCATGAGTCCAGACACAATTCTATAAAATATAAAGTTTTCAACCATAACTTTGAGTTTTGCTTCTAGAGCCTGTGCGTGACTATTTTGCCAATTTTCCTCTCGCCATTTCACACAATTCCATAATTCTTGCTGCCAATTCTTTGGCTTCCCTCATAGCGCGCTTGTCCTTTTTGACGTCCCCAATTCCTGCTCCTCCCTCTACGATTACTCCTCCAGCGTCGATGACATCGCCACTACACAAGTTCTCGAAGGCGCAAGACATGCAACAATAGTAGAAACTCCAGAAAATTCGGGACCATTGAAAAACATTTATCGCTGCTTAAAAGACTGTGGAGAACTTGGAGGTTTAAAAGAGGTTGGCTTTGAACTCGAACCGCTCGCAAGTTTCATATTATACCTTCTGAGACTTTTTCTACATGATTGAAGTGCTCGAATTCTTAATTTCCGGAATATTGTTTGGTCTGGCCGAGGGAATATCTCCAGGACCTCTTATCACTCTGATTTTTTCCGAGACTTTAAAATATGGAAAGAAAGAGGGAATCAAAATAGCAATTTCGCCTCTCATCACAGATTCGCTGATTGTTTTATTTGTGTTACTGGTATTATCAAGTTTGGCAAAATACAGCGTTGTTCTTGGAATAGTCTCCATGTTTGGCGCCTGTTATCTAATCTATCTAGGTGTCGAAAATCTAAGAGTCAAAATTGACGAATTTGAAGTCGACATTGTAAAGAAAGATGCTTTAAGACGAGGCATTATCGCAAATCTATTGAGTCCACACCCTTACCTATTTTGGCTTTCTATCGGCGGCCCAATGATTTTTCAAAGCGCAAGCATTCACATTTCAGCAACAATTCTTTTCCTCGCAGGTTTCTATGCAACGATGATAGGATCAAAGACAACTGTTGCTCTAGTCATAGACAAATCCAAGCCATTCTTGAAAAGCAAATACTACGTTTACATTATCAAGACTCTAGGCATCGCATTGATTTTGTTTGCACTGATCCTTGTAAAAGACGGATTGAAACTGATCGGCTTATTCTGACGAACTTAATTTCTAGCGCATGTAGTAAGCATCAGACTCATAACAGAGGTCATTCCCCTCCCCCTCACATGCACTTGGGCACAAATGCAAAATTACCCACAAAAGAAAGGTCGTTTTGCATTTGGATAAAGAACTAGTTGAAAAGACGCCTCTACAATTTGAGTTTAGGATACTTTTTCTTTAAATTGAATAGAACCAGGGGGTAGATTATTCTCTGCAATAGATTATAATTATGCATTGAAAAGATATTCTTCTTTACAAACTCTGCAATGTTAATCAAAATTGAATAATTTTTTCTGCACAGTACGTTTTCCCATAAATATCTGTTTACAACACCCGCTTTCAATCTATTGCTAGATAACATGAACATTGCACGCGAAAGTGTTTTTATGCGGTTTTGATGATATTTTTAGTTTTTAGGCTAAGGTGATACTAAGCTTTCTATTTTGATAGCAGAATTGATAGCAGAAATCTGGCTAATTCAAGGCTTTTTTCCTAGCTTCTTTTGGCTTGTTCCTCATACCTTGTTAACTCTCTTTGTCGATAGAAGAACGCTCCAGAAGTGTTAATTGTTTGAATAAGACATTTGTAGAACAGAGAAGGAAGAAGGAGAATGTTGAAGAAAACTGTTTCTGGAACAATGTTTACACTGATGTTGATGGACCTGGCATTTCTCGGAGTATTGATGGAACCTTCCTCGGGAGATATACCTACGCTTGAGATTCCTTTGTTTGAACTTTTAGGAAAGGAAGTGACGAATTTTCAAGGAGGAGTTAATGTCACGTTGACTTTTAGGAATTATGGTTTCGACGCTACAAGTGGCACTGTCTGGATTCCATGGGAGAAAATTTACTACTCAGCATTTTTGGGCGGTGCCTCTCCAAACCCAAGAAATATCACAGAAACCTTGTTACAATATGACGTAAACGGAGATAGCGATACATCCGATGTTTTCACAATTTATGGTATCGACAACAAAACAGTAGAGATTGATGGAGTTACGGGTTATTCAATGTTCCTCCCCGAACAAAGAATGACAGTTGATACAAAACTCATCTATGATGTTATGGAGAGGAATAGTTTTGTGCTTGGGTCGAGAAATTACAGCTTGTACAGAGTTCTATTACCAGCGAACCCTTGGGACTTTGGTTACGCTGAATTTGGAGTAGACTCATTCTTTCGCTATCATCCAAGTCCTAACATCGAGTTTGTCATCGAACAAAAGGCTACATCGATAAACAGCACTTCAACAGCAGAAATAATCAGCGTAGAGCTTAACGGGACCCCGACACCCTCCGAGTTCAATTGGGTCAGTCCTTGGTTTAGCGAAACCTATTTTAATGAAACGTTTATAGATGGACAATGGTATGTAGACAACACATATGTTTATCCTTTAGGCTTCTTGAATAATGGTTCTGCTTTTACTGTGCATCTGTCGATTCGTGGAGAGCCGGGTAGTTACTCGTTGTTGACACTAATAAACTGGGCGCCTGATACTCTTCATAGATACCGATACCTTGTCTTTATATCACCGGAGTATGCCAATGAAATACCCTTCACTATCAGAACTAGCGAGCCAGCAGTTGGCGTAGAAACGGGCGATTGGATAAAATACGATTATGCTGCTGTTGGTGTGCCTCCCGGAACACCATTGCCAACATGGCTCAAGGTGGAGTTTCTAAGCGTTGAAGGAACAACGGCCGATGTGCGAGTAACAATGCACATGTCTGATGGAACAGAACAGAACCAAACAATGGCTTATGATATTATCTCCAGTGGCGAGGACCCAAGTGCTTTCTCAGGGTTTGTCATTCCGACTAACTTGACAACTGGAGACTCCATTTACATGAGTGGTTATGGTGACGTAATGATTGTTGGAGAGACTGCAGGAACCTATGCTGGAGCAAACAGAACAGTGGTCTATGCGAGTTTCTCACAAGCTGGAACACAGCTGACATATTACTGGGATAAACAGACTGGAGTTTTGGTGGAAGCTTCTACAATTTCAGGGAATATTACCGCAACGGTTAGAGCAACTGAGACAAACATGTGGCAAGCCCTTACAATAATATGCTTGATTCCATCGGAAATCAGTGTAGCTGTTAGTGACGTCTTCACAGTAAATGTAACCGTCACTAATGTAACTGACTTATACTCTTGGGAAATTAAATTGTTTTTTGACCCGACTATATTGAACTGTACGAGCGCTTGGTATCCTGATGACAATGTTTTTGCAGGGAAAGAGATCGTTTTGTTGGAACCTGTTATAGACAACATTGAAGGGTCTGTCTTGTACGGTTGTTCCCTTTTAGGCGAGGAGCAGGAAACTTTCAATGGAAACGGCACGCTATGCCAAATCCAATTTAGAGCTATTTCACGAGGGGATTCATCTTTGGAATTTGCAGGACCCGAAGAGGATTTCGGGACATATCTATTAAACTTTGACTTAAATAAAATACCAAGTGTAGCACATGGTGGGTACATCATAGTAGTAGAAGGAGGGTTATATTGCGATTTGAACAATGATGGGAAGGTAAGCATCCAAGATATTGCTTTAGCAGCAGGCGCATTTGGTAGCTATCCAGGTCATCCAAGATGGAATCCCATAGCAGACGTAAACAGAGACAAAACAGTGAATGTTGTAGACATAGTCTTGATTGCAAAGAACTTCGGAAAGAAGCTTGAAGGCTGAAGAAACAACAAACCAAACTTCCCTCTTTTTCATTTAGGATTTTTTTCTTCCAGTCTGATACTTTCCATACTAAAACAATGCGAGATTTTTGTTTAATGAAACCGAACTACATGAACATCGCACAAAAAAATCCGTGCCAATACTCTCTTTTTTTTCTCATTCCACACATACTTGCCTTTCAATTTATGTGTCTCACGGGATTTGAGACAGACCTCAAAAAAGCTTAGGATTATCTGCTAAGATTCTCCACGAAAAGCTTAGTTTTCACTTTCGCGCGCTAATTCACACATCACTCTTTCCAAACCAGAAGCGCCAATAAAATGCAACCTATATATAACATAACAATCAAAGTATTCGAAAAGAGGAAAACCACCTATTGAAACAAAGAACAAGTCGATTCTCAGAAAAAGCCGAAAACAATTTCAAACAAGGCTACAACTGCGCCCAAAGCGTCCTACTAACCATGCAAGAATACTATGGCATCCCCAGAAACCGATTAATTCCAAAAATCGCCACAGCTTTTGGAGGGGGAATCGGGAGACGCGGCTCACTGTGCGGAGCATTAGCAGGTGCCATAATAGCTATTGGGCTAAAACATGGAACCAATACGCCAATCTTGGAAAAAAAGGAAAAAGCATACAAGCTAGCTCAAGAATTCTACGAACAATTTGTAAAGGAATTTGGTAGTCCACTCTGTAGAGAGCTCATAGGATACGACTTAACTAAACCCGAAGAACTTGAGATGGTACGAAAGTTAAATATACGTGAAGAAAAATGCTCCCATTTCGTGAAAAAGGCTGTTGAGATACTGATTGGTTTAGAAGTGGAGTCCACATAACTCTCGGAACATAAGAAAGGTTATACCTACAATTTTTTCGAAGTCTACTTTCACTTGGATTCTTTGTTTCACTTGACTGGCAACAATGCCTTACCTTGCTAGTCTTCTCGAGGTTGAAGGCGGTTCTTTCTCTTGTTGTGATAGCTTTTCACATGGGTTGTTTGTCTTTCTTTTGACCATCGCCAAAGTTCTTTTCTTGAAGGTTTTTTATGAGGTTCAATGTACCGCAATCTCTGCGTGCGCGTCTCGTGCATTTTGCTGTGCGTCTAAATTTTGGGAATGCCCAGACTTGATCCATCTATTGTTTTGTTGGTAGCAGGGAAGTTAGGCTCAAACAGCGTAGAGTTCATACCCGTTTCTCAATGGAAAATCTCATGGTAGCCCGGGATACGTGACTTATCTCGTTTAAATTTCTCACTTCGAAGCGTACGCTAGCCAGCCTAGGCTTCAGCTTTTCCCACCTTCCGACATGGAGAACTGAAGGTGCTTGTTTTGCGCGAGAGGTGTGGAAAGTTGCTTTAAGCTGGAAGGTATAACTATCCAATCTCTCACTAAACACTTAATGAAGAGGTATTAGCCTTTTTTCCCTGATTTCGGTATTCCTATCCATCTTGGAATCCTATTCATGTATTCTCGATATGTATCTCCATACTTCTCTAGAAGGAAGCGTTCTTCAGCCTTTACTGCGATGTGCCATATGATTATCCATGCCACTCCGCATAACAAGAAAATCCAAGAAGCACAGGCTACACCTATGCCTACATACATCAAAAATGTTGAGAAATAAATAGGATTTCTTGAAATGCTGTAGACTCCTTTGGTAACTAGTCTATCAAGCGGTGTAGTAACAATGTTGATGCTAGCTATGAGGTTCATAACTAGGCTCAGAAGACAAATAGGAAGACCCGTATAGAACCATACTGTGCCTAGCTTCAGAGGAACGAAGATTGAGTAGATGATAGTAAAAGGCATGATTATGGCATGAGTAGCGAGAGCTAGAACCTTCTTAGTGTTATGATGCGGTGTAGGTTTACGATACGGTGCGAGCAAGTCCGTCTTTTTCATTGTCGCTTTGTTAATCAGACCTGGGAAGATCGTATTCAATAAGAATTGTAAAACTATAAAAATCCAGGCGTTCCATAAGCCTAACTCAAATTCTGGTATAAGTGACATAGTTCCCCTTTTATAGCTACTATTATCAGCTATCTAATACTTTGGTATGCGTCATTTAGAATAAATCGAAGGTCTTTCCACAAGCCATAAAAATCGAAGCAGAAGACGTACATGCATACTTCCGTCTCAGAGGAGGTGATTATCTATGAGATTAAGAAAGTGCTCGATGAAACGTGAAGAAATAGTGGCTGCTGGTGGCGCACATTGTGATGGTGGGTTTGTTTTCTGGGTACTTGGATTAACATTCGCTGCTTTAGGGGTAGCTAGCGATGCCATGAACATCAGTCTCGTCTTAGAACCAACATCTTGGTTGTTGCTATCAATCGTTTTTTGCTTGTCAGGCATAGCCAGCTGGATTGCTTGGGCATTGGCTGTGCATTTAGATGCCATAGAAGCTAAAAGTAAAAAAGAGGAGTGAACTCTTTCGTAGTGCGCGCAATCTTCCAATTGGATTTCTGGATCCAAGCAAAAACCAAGAATTTAAACCGAGTCTTAAACCTAACCGCCCTCGCACCATCACTGAACCGAGAGTTTGAACAATACCCTGACTAGGGTTTAATGGTAGCCCGGGAGAGATTCGAACTCTCGTCGGCGGGTCCAAAGCCCGCTATGCTTGTCCACTACACCACCGGGCTTCGCGCATAAATTATGTTTAAGCTAGTTTCTATTAAGCAATTTTTGATTAAAACAATTGGATTACTTATGGTTTCCGTATTTTTTCAGTCCAAAGATGTTTTATGGTTTTCTCATACAATTCAGTTTTCATTTGGACTAATTCTTTAGACTGTCAGTTTGCCTTCAATCAATGTGTGCCTTTCCACAGATCCTCTTGTTCTCAGCTATGAAACCAGAATCTCTGGAAAATGTAAATAAGATAGAGCAACAATCGGAAGATATGGACGATGAGGTAATCGAGGTACAATGACCAAAAAGGATGATTGCTTTTTCCGCTACCGAGTCCAACTAGAGAATCAAGATTAAGATTTCATGAATAAAGAAAGGAGAGAATGATTTGCTATCTTTCTGAGGAACCGGTGATGTATGCCCAAACGCTAACTAAGACTAGTGTCAGACAGGCTCCTGCAAATCCTGAGAGGATGTATCTTGCGTTAAGAAACGCTGGCAAGAATGCCACGAGCGCCGGAATTACGAATTCTGCAGTAAGATCAGCAATGACTCCTGCGACGAATCCCAATACGGCTACCAATGCGAAAACCTTTAGCCTTTCACCCATTTGAATCACCTTTTGGTTAGCATTCCATAACAAGCCTCTTTTTAGTCTAACTTACACGTTTTTGTCTATTATCTCAAAAACAGCAATATTGGCTTTTAATTGTAAAATTAAAGCTCAAAGCTCTTTTCAATCAGACATATAGCTCTACAGATATACACACATATTTTCAACATATTAACAATGTATAAGATTATTCCACACAACCTCTCTTTTTCGGAGGTAATAATTTGTCTGAAAGGTTTAGCAAAAAATGGGAAAGTAGAAGAGAAGAGCAACCATTCGCAAGCCGCATAAAGGAGGCTGTAAGACCACCAGGACCATTGAAGCCGCGTCTAGACTTTGCTGTCAGGCGCATAGAACTACAAGTCCAAAAACTTGACCAGGCAACGGATAGATTCGGCCAAAGAGACAAAACAATATTTGCAAGGATAGTTGACGCCTACACAAAACATGACACCGCACGGGCAAACGTCTTCGCCAACGAGTTAGCAGAAATACGTAAAATGGAAAGACTCATTATAAACGCAAGACTTGCACTCGAACAGATCGTATTAAGGTTACGAACAGTATCAGAACTTGGAGATGTGGTATCAACATTAGGCCCAGCAGTGGGCGTGTTAAGATCAGTGAGAGCTGGACTTGTAAGCGTTTTCCCTGAAGCAGAAAGCGAACTCGGAGAAATAGGTAATCTATTAAGCGGTATAATGATCGAAGCCGGGCAGAGTTCAGGAATGACGCTGAACTTTGACACAGTAAACGAAGACGCACAGAAAATTCTGACAGAAGCAGCAACCGTCGCAGAACAGAGAATTAAGGAAAAGTTCCCAGAATTACCACCAGGAATTCCAGGAATACCAACCACTCCGGTAGGCGAGAAAGCGCCAACAGAAACCTCGTAAAAGCAAAGGAGGAAAAGCATGTCGCAAAACCCCAACTTTTTTCTTTCAGTAGGAAAACAAATTAAGGATGAATACGGACGTGTAGTCGGCAAAATAGCATCTTTTGCTCTGACTCCGAGCGGAAAATTTGACGCTGTCTTTGTTGAGCAAAGTGACGGAAAATTCTTGAAACAATCGGTCGAGCACCTAAAATTCGATGGCGCCGACATAACATTTATCTCTAAAATAAAATCAGCAGCAAACGTTTTCTGCGATCAAATCCCGCTTATATGGCGCAAAGATCAAGCCCTTAAGGACTTAGCCGAAAAGAAAAAGATATCGCAGGAACTCTACGGAGAGCTGCATAGCAATTTTGACGGAGCATTAGCTCAACTGAAAAGCGAGGCTCAAGTTCTCCTAGAAGAAATTGACAAAGAAATCATTCGATGCGCTGAGGAAATAAGAGAGCTGAACTATGCTCTAGTGCATCTTGAAATCGAACATGAAATAGGAAAAATTGATGACCAATACTATAAAACAGCTTTTGCAATGATCCAAGAGAACCTGAAACGAATCAACATAGAGAAAAGCGACCTAGAACTAACAAAGAACAAGCTTTCAAACATCTTACTAGACGAAAAACCAAAAGCAGCAGAACAAGAGAAAACTAAAACAAAGGAAGAAACCCCGAAACAGTTTACTCCGGTTTCTACAAGTCCAGAACTTCCCGAACCCCCCGTAGTCGTCTATGTGAAGGAAATCGGAAAGTCAGGCATATAGCCTATGCCAAAAAGGTAGCGGGCGGAGGGAAAAAACATCAAAAGTCTTATTCACCCAAACCCTCCCCCACTCCGTGAAATAGTTGTCAAATCAATACAAACACTGAAAACTCAGCGTAACAAACTAGAACAAGCAAGTTTCAGACTTAGAGAAAGAGACAAAATCCTTTTCCAAACATGTATAGGAGCCCTGAAGAACAAGAACAAGGAAAGAGCGGCAATTTGCGCAAACGAAGTTGCAGAGGTTCGGAAACTGATAAAATTCTTTTACAATGTGGAACTAGCCATAGAGCGCGTAATAATCAGACTTGAAACAATAAAAGAATTAAGTGACATAGTTACCGACCTCAAACCTGCTCTAAGGCTTCTCCAAAACGTTTCGCAACAATTGTTTGAACTCCTACCAGATGTTTCCTCTGAACTGAGCAAAGTCAATGAAACAATAAGCGAAACTCTGTACTCAACAAGGATAACCACAGACGAGTCAATAATACCAGTGAACAATAAAACGCCTGGAGGCGAAGAAATATTGCAAGAAGTCTCAAATTTCCTGGAACAAAAACTCGCTGAAAAACTCCCCGAGCCGCCCACTACTGTAAAAACTCCCGAAGCCGAACAAACTACACTAAAAAAGATGGTGGCCCTAACAGCCAACTGTTCGCATACAGTGGGCCACGAGAAAGTCGAGGAATCCAATAGAGATTCCCAAACCCTCTTTTCTTATAAAAAAGCTGAGATTCAGGAAATCTCCCTAAAGGTTGAAAACCCATCTTTGGAAGATGTGCTTCTCGAGTATGTCAGGAAAAGCAATGGGAAGATTGACATAGCACGTTGTTCTGTTGACTTGAAAAGCTCTTATGAGGAAATTCAGAAAGCCCTTGAAAATTTGGGGGCAAAAGGAAAGATAAAGATTGAATTGAAGTCTGGAGGCTAGGAGAAGAAGGCTTATGAGTGCTTCCCAGGAGCTGGAGAAATCTGCAACCAACTATGCTTTGGAAGCAGTGCGCCTTGACAAGCAAGGTTCAAGGGGCATGGCGATAACGATGTATCAAAAAGCCATCGAAAGCCTACTCAAACTCGTCCAACTGTATCCAGAATACAGCCTAAACAAGGTTTACATACAAAGGGCAATAGCATACCAAGAAAGGATAAAGGCCCTACAGGGGGCAGTCATACCCGTTACACCGCAGGATGACGACAGAGACATCGAAGGCGCAAAAAGCACCGAAGGCGGAAAATCGAGCTATGAGGAACTCATAGTCACGGAAAAACCAAGTGTAAAATGGGGAGAAGTTGTCGGACTTGAACCTGCCAAAAGAGCAGTAAAAGAGGCCATAGTTTATCCAGTTCAGAGACCAGACCTGTTCCCCTTGGGATGGCCAAGAGGAATACTTTTATTCGGACCGCCAGGTTGCGGGAAAACGCTACTGGCCGCAGCAGTTGCCACAGAAATAGATGCAACTTTCGTTTCGGTTGATGCAGCCTCGATAATGTCTAAATGGCTGGGTGAAGCTGAACAAAACGTCGCCAAACTCTTTGGTTCGGTCAGAAGATCAGCTATGGAAGGAAAACCATCCATTGTCTTCATTGATGAGTTAGACTCTCTTATGGGAAGACATTCGAACGAGGTCGGCGGTGAAGTTCGTGTTCGAAACCAATTTTTGAAGGAAATGGATGGCATAGTAGATAAAGGGAAAAATCTTCACGTTTATGTTATTGGAGCCACAAACAAGCCTTGGGAATTGGACTGGCCCTTCATAAGAAGGTTTCAGAAGAGAATTTTGGTGCCGCTTCCAGACCATCACACCCGCTTGATGATGTTCAAACTCTATACAAGCAATCTGCAGCTTGCCCCTGATGTTGACTTACATGAGTTAGCTAGGCTTTCGGAAGGATTTTCTGGGAGCGACATTAGGGACGTTTGCCAATCGTCACATTTGAAGCTTATAGGTGAATTCTTTGAGTCTGGTCAGGCAACGAACAAGACGGCTAAGCCTAGGCCTTTGAGAATGGACGACTTTAGGCAAACACTAGAGGAGAGAAAACCGAGTGTTTCCCTTGACATGTTATCCTTGTATAACAGATGGTTCGAAGCCTTCAAGGCCCTTTGAAAGGAGGGGATGCCAAAAATCTTTAAAATCTTGGGTGGAAAGGTTTGGAGAATAATAAGTCCTTTTGAAGAGCTCTCCTTTCTCCCCCTTCGAACGGAATCTCCAAACCCCACAACCCAAAACACGAATTACCTATAGCTTTTTGTGACGGTTTTCTCAACAATGTCCGCAATTTTTTCAGGGTTTTCTAGCACATTCACATATGGAAA